>CEUJ01181140.1_pt1 | contig 10803 bp, 16 predicted proteins | sample 361531 | NCBI WGS metagenome assembly CEUJ01 (sample SAMEA2622842, study PRJEB7988) | marine metagenome | biome: marine biome (ENVO:00000447); feature: marine epipelagic mixed layer (ENVO:xxxxxxxxx); material: "saline water (ENVO:00002010), including plankton (ENVO:xxxxxxxx)" | depth 140 m | reverse complement strand
GTATCAACACAGAAAATTCTGGTCTGTTTGCTACGGTTTCTGGATCAACCCCATGTTGCTCCATGGCGTTCAACATTGATTCTGACACATCAACCAAAGCACTTATACTTTTTTTATGATTTTCAAACATTAAACTATTATTCCTGGCTTCTTAGGCACTTCAATTTTGCTGAAAACTTTTTTGTATTCTTCTTTTATCTTGTCGTTTATATAGGCAATGGAAGTAATTTTGTCCTTGGCTATGTTAATTGGCTTATCTTGTTCCGCAGTACTAAAGAATGTGCCAAATGCCAGTCCTTGAGGACCTTGCATCAAAACCAATGCTTTTTCAATGCTGATATATGAATCCTGTCCGCTTTTGTATTTTGCAATTACTTCTTCACCGGAAGCAAGTTTCAGAGTGATATGATCTCCATCATTAATATTTTCAAACATATTAACATTATAAACTTTATTAATAATTTGTCAAGCAGACAACATAGAAAACTCTGGCCATAGTGTTTTAAAATAACCATTTTTGTCGAAAAGATTTTCATTTTTTTCTATGTAAGATTTTAAACTTTGTTTTGTTTCGATACCGGTATTTGCAGAAATACCTTTGAATATTTTTATTTTGTTCTTGAAGTAGCTTATTTCTGCATTAGTAACATCTGTTTTTAAATAATTTTCAATTTCCGTAATAACTTTTTGTAATACATCTTTACCATAGTGATCAAGTGATAGTTCTTTTGGTGCTGTATAATTTTGCCATACAATTTCTATATGTTTTCTATGCGGGTTTGGTTGTTTAAATTTAAAAGGAAAATATCCTATCGCTTCATTGGCAAAGTCTTTGAACTCGCACAGATGTGTGGCGCTCAGCAAATGGAACAAGCTCATGAATTGTATTTCATGATCATTCTTCTCAGGCGGGTTCCTTACTTCATTTCCTAATATCTTCAAGTTATCTATTACGGTTTGCCATTTCGATCCTTGCCGCACATATTCATATCTTGAGCCAATATTTTCTAGACTGATATGCCAGCCGACTTTGCGTCTTTTTAACAATTTTTCAAAAACTTTACTTTTGGTTATGTCAGAACTAAAGTTTGATATCACATCGATATTAACATTATTTGGAATCACATCAAGAAGGTCAGCGTTTTCTTTCATTAACAATGGCTCGCCACCAACCATGGCCACAGTTTTTAAATTACTGCTATTCTTTAGGAAAAATGATGTAATTTTGTCCTTGTTATCTTTCATGGGCTTTGATTGGTTTTCTTTTAAAACGGAGGCCCATTTGGAACTAAATTCGGAATTACAATATATGCAGATACTATTGCAGGTGTTGTTCCATCTGGCGTCAAAAATTACAGGATATTGATAGTCTTCGGTTGCTGTCGATATCTCAAAATCTTCATTCAATGAGTTATGCCAATCTTGCTCACTGCCAAGTCCGTTTTTTTTTGCCCTAATACAGAACTTACAATAATCTTCTGGCAATACGCCTTTTTTTATACTTTGTCTAACTTTTTTTAGCTTGTCATTGGCAAGTGCAGATTCTATGGAGTCTGTATTAATATTTCCCAATTTGAATCCACCGGCACAGCAAGTGGATATACCCCCATCTACTTGAATATGAAGACCGCGCCATGGAGCCGAACAGATGCTACTCATTAGGCTTACTCAATTGTTTGTTTACCCACTTGGCCAATCCCTCGTAAGACTCTTGAAATACATTTTTGTGGGCTTTCCATTCCTCGGGCATTTTCCAATCGGCTGTGTTTACTATTATCCATCTGCAATCCGAATGTTCAAAAAGTTTATCAAATTGATAAATCCAATATCTTGGATCGACCGGTCTTTTGATATATGTGTAACCTGTAGATCCTTTATAAATGTTGTTGACATTTTCGGGTTTACTTTCTTTGCCCAATCCATAAAGATCCATTCCTATTAAGAAAATTGCTTTTGGCTTGAAACTCAGTCCTACCAGGGCGGCAAACTGGCCAGTGCCCCAATGGAACGGATCATCTGGTCTCTTGTCTCCCGTGTAAGGTAAGTCGGGCACTTTTTTAACATTTGGCCAAAATGCAAACTGTTTATACCAATTTTCTCTGGTGTAAATTATGGTATTCTTGCCACAGGTGTTAGCGGCTTCCTGGCACATATGCCTATCACAGGCCACAATATAATCTAGGTTATGATCTCGGAAAATTGCATTACAACCGACCACGGTGGTAATACCTTTCAGCACAGTTATATCAAAACCGCGTCTACTTTCACCATTGCCTATTACACTTACGAACTTGGTCATAATACTATTTAATCACCCCTTTAAACGCACACAGACGTCTTTAAACGCATGGTAAAAGTGTTTTACATCAAGCATACCCTAGTCACTATATGCAACCAATTTCCATATGGTTTTGTATTGTTCCCATGCTTTTTTAAGTGCTGGATATTTCCTTCTTAAACGTATCGCCTCGACACCTACCATTTCGTGTTCGTACATGGCCTGTTCTGTATCTTTTGCGAGTGGTGTTTGCTCGACCATCTTGCGATCACCGTTTGGTAATTGTTCATAAATTGTCTCACCATTATCGGGAGAAACAAACACGGATCCTCTGCTTTGTTTTACCAACCTGTTCTTGCGTCTAAATTTTTTATTTTTTGTTTTAGCCATTCTATTAATTTTTGATTTTTCTCGTCTTCTGATAATTGACCTTGCAATTCTTTCAACACCAACAACAGTTGCCATTCACGTGTGTCAAGTGAATTATCTTCTTCTGTAATATTTTTATTTTTTTTCACGTCAAATTGAAAGATTGTATGTAATTATAATTTTTAAGTTTTTCCATTATGGCAATTTCATCAATATTTTCAAGTCGACCTATCTCTATCCTTCCAGTGGTCAAGCGGATGTCATTTTTTTCATATCCTTGGCTTTTAATATAATCTTTATTCTCTTCAATGTAGTTTTTAAATTGTTTTTCTCTTTTTTGAATCGCCTCATTGTCGTCGTTCCAGAAATGTGCAACAACATCTGCACTAAAATGAATATTTGGAACAAGGTCATGATGGTGATGATCGTTATCTATCGCAAGACTTTCAATATTTTTCCCAACATCACAATACTGATGATACAAGTAACCAAACTTTCTTGCATTTGTGAATAGTGCATAATCACTATCTTCGAATTTTTTATGCTTTGGCAGATCATACCAGACTATTCGAATCTTTGGGGTGGTGCCTGTGCTTTCACAAGCATGAACAATCGTGTTTATTTGGCTTAAATTTTTTCTAAATTCTTTAGTTTTTCCTTGGAAGATTGGATTTATTTTCCACTGATCCAATTGGCCATGATGCTTTTCAAAAATAGAATGTATAAAGTTTAGTTTATCTTGATCTTCTATGCTCTCTAGTTTGAAGCCAAAAAGCATTTCCTCTTTGTCTATCTTTGAAATCAGGTCGTTCATTTTTTCTAGCAAAAACTCAGCATTAAGCCTATTATTGATATTGTACATGGCCCAGGGCTCCGAAATATTATATTGTTTTTGCTGAGCCTCCAATACGCATTGTATCCACTTGCTTGTGAAGTTGTTTTGAATTAATTTATATTTCAGATCAAAATAATCTGTGTGGTCATCTTCTTTAGATAATCTTAAAGTGGCATATTGCATCAGTCTTTGATTCCGTAAGTATCATTCTCACTGTAATATTCAAAATGGTCTGCATCGGGGTGTGCGTACCTCATACCGCCTATTTTTTTTGAGTCTCCTTTATGTCTTGGTATGAAATGTATGTGCGGCCACATTATGGTTTGCCCTGCACAGTTGCCTATGTTCATGCCAACATTGAATCCATCCATTTTGCCTTCTTTGACCCATTCTTTGCCGCAGTAGTATGCAAGTTTGTAAGATTCTCCTATGAATTCTGGTGTGTCTTTTTTAGGAATAAAAAGTGTGTGTCCTTTAACGCAGGGATATTTGTCTTTGAATACGCCTGTGTACTCATTTTCGAAAATCGGAGTGTCGTTACCAAGCCAGGTAGACTCTTCGTATTTTGTTATTTCTTCAAATGGCTTCTTGTAAATAAGTTCGGGCGATGGCATTGGTTTCAATTACTCCTATACTTATGTTACTAGAGTTTGGTCGGTAACGCAACCTAATTTCTTTCCAAAGTTTGGTTGGTTTAACACTAGGATTATGTGATTCCAAAGCCAACAATTGCACTATTGCCTTTCTTACTTTTTCTGCCGGTCCATGCTTTTTACAAGTATCCGACCTGCCCACATGCACAATGGCATTGCCGATACGTATTTTGTAAACACAATTTAATTTGATCCATTTGGTGCTAGGAGTTTTGAGATGTCGCAAACGTTTGCCTTCAAAATAGTAAAAATCTTTTATATTATACCACTTCATTTAACGCCTAACTGCTTATAAACAGTTTGCACTTTTTTTGCCTGATAATAACAATCGGCCAGTGCGTTGTGTAGTCCAGTTCTATTGTCATTTGTTTTTGGAACTAAACTAAAAAGTGTTCTTGAATCTCTGATTTGCCAATATTGCCATGGCACCGGATGACCTAGTTGTTGATATATATTTTGCAATATTGCATAATCAAATAAAGGTCCTTGGCACCAAAACACATCGACTCCTACTGCCCATTTATTAATAGTCTTGATCATTTCGTCCAAACCGATTCTGTCCTTATCACCAAGTGCCTCCTCCGATATTTCTTTCGGTTGTTTTGACCACCAATCAAGTGTGTCTTGCATCACATCTCTTCCCATTTCGGTCTGTGAATCAACGTCAACCCGAAAATACATGCCCTGTGATGGTTCTGCTGTTGTGAATGGATCAAACTTAACCCCGCCCACAGTCAGTATTGTGGCATCAGGCCTTGTAGAAAGTGTTTCTAGATCTATCATTGCATGGATCATGCATCTATTATACTACAGATCGATGGTAATGTCAATTTTTGGTATTAAACGTCAGCACCCTTATATAGGTCACGCATTACTGCAGGGTCGCCACCTTGTTCTATGTATGTCTCAAAAATAGAAAATGTTTCTTTATCCATACAATGTATCTCACCGGACGTTGAAGGGAACAGCATAGGCATATATCCGGTCACTTCTATTGCTTCTGTTACACATTGATCATATGTTTCATATGGATAGTCACTGTCATATATCGCTTGACAATCCACACCAAGGCATATGATCATTACCATTATGTATTTCATTGATTCTCCTGCCCCAAACTTACTTACTTCTTCTTTTTATGTTGCAAAGTACGTACTTTAGTTTGCAACCTAATCAGATCGTTGTCAAGCATTCGCACTCGATCAATGAGGGCTATGAGTGTTGTGGATGTAGATCCCAATTTGGGTTTGATTTCTTTGACAATATAATTGTACAAATAAAATATAAAGTAGGCGAGGAAAAACACTGCAACAACAGGAAATCCATAATCATTTATAATTGTAGCTAGGTCCATCAGTCCTTCCTGGCGTCCTTCTTACCATCTGCCCTTGCTATTCTATCTGTGTCCACAGGCAAACCAAGTTGTGAAGACACTTCTTGATCAATTTTAATGATATCGTTGTTCATAGTTTTAATTCTATTGTCTAGTTGTGTGATAACGTTTTGTATGAAAGTGATTGAGCTTACTACGGATCCTAGGATGTATTTTATAATAATCATTATAAAAGCACCTAAACCTATTGTTGCCGCTATGGGCAATCCTAACTCTGCAACTAGATTCCAAAAACTGTTCATTATGTGTGTATTTAATCTTTGATCGAGTACACTTTAATTTCTTCAGTTTTTCCTTTGACAGTGATGCTATCAATGTATTCGAAAGGGAAAACAGTTTCTATGGAGTGCCTAGTCTGTTCACCTATCACAATAGTTTTGCCCAAAGTTTTGCTTGACGACTCTAACCTAGATGCCAAATTGACAGCATCTCCAATCACAGAATAGTCAAATCGTTGATCCGATCCCATATTACCAACCAGTGCTTCACCTGTGTTTATACCTATGCCTATGTTGATTTGTGGTAGGCCTTCTGTCTCCAGTTCCTTGTTCAAATCTTTTAGGGCATCAGTCATTTGTATTGCACTATTGATTGCTGACTCCCGGTGTTTTGTGTTCTCAAGAGGTGCGTTCCAAAATGCCATGATACAGTCTCCCATGAACTTGTCTATGGTTCCACCATTTTCAATTATAATATCTGTCATGCGTGTCAAAAATCTATTGATAAGTTTTGTAAGTCCTTCAGGATTGCCTTTGTACTTTTCACTTATAGGAGTGAATCCTCTGATATCAGAAAACAAGAACGTCATTGTTTTTGTTTCACCACCAAGTTTTAACAAAGAAGGATCTTTCTGCAGTTTCCTAACCATGCCAGGATCTAGATAATGTTCGAATTGTTTTTTGATCTGCTTTCTTAATCTACTTTGTGTAGCAAAATTATTGTATGTGCTATGTGACCAAATGAAAAATATATAAAGAACTGCAAATGATGGATCAATTAAAAATCCTTTGTTTGTGTATGCCATGAATGACGCATAACTTATTCCACCTGTTACAAACAAAAGCAAAGGAACAGAAAATAAAACTGATACCCTTGGTATCAAAATAATCATTAGTATTCCAAGCAGTCCCATAAAAATAATTTCATATGTATCTGCCTGTGGTATTCTTATTAGATGTTTCCCTGTTAACATTGTGTCCAATGCTTGGGCACTGATCATTTGATCTGTATAGAGTCCATGCGGAGTATATTTCAACACACTCAATCCTGCGGCGTCCATACCAACTATCACTATGCGTCCTTTAATCTTATTCTCATTAAAATTATCATTGAATATTTCCGTGGCCGACATTTGAATATATTTTTCAGGATCAGAATAATTGATATACATCTCCGCGTTATGGTTAACAGGTATACCTGCCTTTTTGCTAACAAGCACTTCGTCTATTCCATGAGCTTTGGCAATGACTTTGATCCTTTTCGAATTGTTAAGCAGTCTCACATTTTCCAAAAGCATACTTGGATATATCTTTCCGTTCACTCTAATGAGCACAGGCATTTTCCTGACCACTGCGTCAGGTTCTGGTGACGTCACATTAACACCCATACCATTAACTCCCGCACTTATTTTTGGCGTAGGTGACACAATGCCTTGATACTCATACAACCAAGGTTTGACATTTCCTTTTTCTATGATTTGTGTGGTGCTTGGCAATTCCAACCCTCGCTCATTTTTAACACTCATCATTATCACTGCTCTTTTTGATTCTCTTAATACTGTGGAAAAAACTGCATCGGTATCAAGTAACACATTCCCCAACTGTTCACGCACATCGTTGTTCATGGGCATACTTTTTAGATACTCAACACCACTCATCCTGTCAGGTTCGGCGAATAATATATTGTAATTGATCAAAATTGCTCCTGCATCACCTATCTTGGCATGGAGCATGGCCATTATGTGCCTCGGCCATGGCCATTGGCCGTATGTTTTTAAATCTTTTTCAGTGATATTCACAACGGTTATAGAATCACTTATGATGTCTCTTGGATGTATTTTTTGGAAATAGTCCCAAGTTTTGAATCTCAGTGTTTTAACATAATCATTGTTATCAATCCTGATTCCCAATAAAACTAAGGCAAACACCATCACCATCCAAATGCTTGTGAATATTCTCATCCTAGTTCCTTCCATCCTTCTAACACACCAGTTGCAAAAGCAATTAATAAAATCAAGGTGATTAAAATTACAGGACTCAATAACCACAGGTACCAATAGTAACGGAATATATTCTGTCCTTTTTCTAATCTAATTTTCCTATTGTCTATGAACCAATGCACAATTCTTTTAATGAAATTTTTCACGTGTTTGTTTACAAACTTGGCTAACAACCAACGTATCACTCTCATGACAATGAGTATGGGAGAACTTAAAACGTCAAATATTATCAGGAACACATCTACACTGAAGTCGACAATATTGTCAGCGGTCAAGGCTCTACGCCATCTTTCTCTGATTGTTAGTTTTTTATCGCTCATCCGCCTCCAAATCCAGTCCAGTTCCATGGATCCTTGAATTTGTCCTCAACTGATTTGTGAGGTCTAACAGTGCATCTTATACATAGTCCAACTAATATCCCTATCAAAAACCAAGTCAGCATTATCTCTCCTGTAGCGCCTGCCCTATACTATTGTGGAAAGGCGTGGTCACATAACTTAACACTGTCCTTTCACCGGTTAATATGAACACATAAACATGTATACCTGGCACAAGATTGTATGTTGTGTCTCCACTAGTAAAAAAATCTTTTTCTATCTCCAGTTCTATATCATACCATGCGGCATTTTGTGACTGAACTGCATCAGGTGATATAGATATGACCTTTGCATTGATGCTATCAAATTTTAATTGATCCTGATTTGCCAACCGCACTTTCGCATCCATTCCAACCGTGACATATCCTCTGTCTTTGACCAAAAGTCTTCCATTTACTATCAGTTTCTGATCCAATGGCACTAGTATTGCAAGACCATCTCCCTGCTTGACCACCGATCCTGGATTTTTATATGTAAGCTCCTGTATGCGACCATCTATGTTTGCCACGATATGTCTTGGTTCATATCCTACACCTGGATTAATTGTTATTATGACGTCACCTTTTTTGACAACATCACCTTGCTTGAAATTAACAGCAACAATCTCACCTGTGACCATGGTTCCTAACTTTGTTATATTTTTCTCTGGCACCACGATACCAACTGCCTGTGTGGTTATATCAACTTTAGCCAATGCCATCCATAAGAAGACTACAACAAACAAAGTTGTCATAGCAAAAAAGAATCTGTTAATTGCTTTTGACATAATTTATTATTTCTCCAACCGCTTGATCACGCTGTTTCAAAAATTCAATTGCCTTGGCATATTTGCTGGTGCCCTGTAACGCTCTTGCCGCCAAAATGTTTGAACCAATTAGTAGACCTATATCAAGTGTTCCTGCTGTTATCATCATTGCACCCACCGACATGATCACTATTGTCTGTAGGCCATTCAAAAATATTTCAATATTGCTTTGTGTGTCCTGCGTCATCGACACATTTCTTTTCCATGTGATCAAGAAGTACATTATTAGCATGAATATGGCTGTGATTATTGATGCCGCCCAATTAATATACAGCAACACAATCAAAAACATTAACACAAATGGCCAGTCCAATATCCAACTGGTCATGGATGATGTCCTCATGTTTTTTATCACGGTACCTGCTCCATCCAACTTTTTGTATTGTTGTGCTGTGAGCTGTCCAGCTTTTCGAAATTTTTCTCCGAATGCTTTTAAAAGAGGATCATAGACACGTTGATTGAAAGCGGTCATCATCTTGCCTCTGTTCTGCCTAAAAGTTAACTCAAATGCGATGGCCAACACTGCTCCGATCGCCAGGCTGATCAATGTTGCTGTGACGCCTGACGTTAGGTACTTGTTCAAAACAATTATCACGAACAATGCAGGGGCCAATGCACAAATACCAATTATGAAACTACTGGTCAACAGCATGGCCGCTGTGCCTGGTTCCTTGGACAGATGTCTTATGAGGCTTTTCATTATAGTTGTATTTAATGATTATTATTACTGCAGGATAGGATCTACAAGACCAAGGACTTTATGAAGTTGATATCTTGCTATCTGTAAATCAATCTGGGCATTTTGATATGCCACCTCACTCATTAGGTGAGCAGTCTTCATACCAAACACAGCCATTATTGGAGAATTCCCTGCTTGGAAGTCTGCCAGTGTCAGCTTGTACATCTCGTCGTTAATTTCTACGGTTCTTTTAAGTGTTTCAAGATTTTTTTCAACCAACACATAATTGTTCCATGCGTTGTCAAACTGTTCCTGTGTGGTGCGTAGCACATCTGTGTATCTAAATTTTGCGGCGTTCAATCTGTTGAGATCAGCATTTGTAAGATGTTTGTTCTTGGAGTTGAATAGCTTCCAGGTCATTGTGATGTCGGCTCTGTATTCTTCTTTTTGAGCATCGTGTATGTCATAACCGCCACTTAGTTCTCCATTCTTCTCTGTGTATGAAAGTTTACCATCTATTCTAGGTTTGAATTCAGCACGATCAAAATTCAATTGTTCTTGTGCGATTGTTATATCCATGCTGGCAATACGTAATGTTGTATTATTAGTGACCGCGGTGCCTTGCATCGGTATAATGCCTAATGCATCTGCAAGTGGTGAAGGCATCTCTGCGATGTTATGTGGTTTCCATCTCCAAACATTCTGGAATCTCTGAATTGCACTATCTAATCCTAATCTACTTGTCATGGAAAGTGTTTGGTATGTTCTGTATTGTTGTTCAATCTGTAGTTGTTCCAATTTAGAGCCTTCGCCTTTCTTGACTTTCTCTATTGTCATTGCCAGAGTGATCTTGGCGTTGGCTTCAACTTTTTTATTAGCTTCATGAGTGTTGTAAGCCTTCTGTAAATTCAACCATGCATTTATTGCCTCGATCACCACGTCCTCTTTGACAAGTTCCAGTCTGTAGTGTGCCTGTTGAGCTGTTGCTTTGGCCTTTTCTATCATAGCATTTGTTCTACCTGCGTCCCAAATCATTTGAGTGATCGTTATACTTTTCTGTATGCCTTGTTTGGAATCGTGTGTGATGGAATTGCCAGGATATGTTCCCTTGCTTGGTGTCCTGTCATCTTCCCAATTGTTGCCCACGGATATTGTGACCTGTGGATAGTATGCTGTGTATTCAGACTTCAATGCTT
>CEUJ01006453.1_pt1 | contig 10831 bp, 6 predicted proteins | sample 361531 | NCBI WGS metagenome assembly CEUJ01 (sample SAMEA2622842, study PRJEB7988) | marine metagenome | biome: marine biome (ENVO:00000447); feature: marine epipelagic mixed layer (ENVO:xxxxxxxxx); material: "saline water (ENVO:00002010), including plankton (ENVO:xxxxxxxx)" | depth 140 m | reverse complement strand
GTTACCAAATTACGCTATGAAGTATTTGCTGAGGAACTGCAGCAATACTCGAAAAATGATGAGAAAATGTTAGAGGACCCGGGTGAACATTTTCTTACATTAAGCGACAAAAACAACTTGATTGGCTACGTTAGCATTAATTCACCCTCGGATAGAAAATACCGAATGGAGAACTATTTTGGTAAACATGTCATGGATAAGATAACAGAAAAAGTAAACACTACAGCGGTGATTCACGAAGTAAGAGGGTTGACGATTAAAAATCAATTCAGGAATCAAGGGTTTGCAAAATTACTAATGATGGGGGCGTTAAAATTCTCCAACCAAAATGGCGCAAACAACATTATCGCTATGGGGCACACAGAGGTTTTGCCCCTCTATCGGGCAATTGGCATGCATGTTTTTGATGAATATAATGTGCCAGCAGGTGATGTTATGTTTTATCCGATGATTTCTGAAGTAGATGAATTAATTTCGCATGCTGGAACGGAATTTGTTGATCTAGAACTTGAGAATTTGATCAGCAATGACGATGCGTGCTATCACGGTGGTGCATCATGGGACGAGAGTGGTTTTGATTTCAAGCGTCGCCGGGAATTAGTTGTTGCCGATGTTCTCGATAGTCCATTTCCACCGTGCGTAGAAGTGATGCAGGCAATATCTGATAATTTAATCAGCAGTTGCCATGAATCTCCACCAACACAATGCGAGCCATTGATAGAAAAAATATCGCAGGTTCGTGGCATAGATGAGGACAGTATCTTAGTTTCGTCTGGTTCCTCTTCTCTTATGTTTTCTTTAATGCCAAACCTGTTGAATAAAGACTCAAAGGTGTTAATTTTGTCTCCAATGTACGGTGAGTATCTACACATATTGACCCATTTGATAGGTTGTCATGTAACTCACTTCCCGCTATATCCTGCAGAAGGTTTCGCCATTGATTCTGCGAGTTTTGTTGAGGTTGCAAGACAGCATGATGCGGTTATTATTGTCAATCCCAATAGTCCAACAGGTGTTTACAGTACCGACATGGGTGAAATTATTTCACTTATTTTGACAAATACGGAGAATGAATCAAGTTGCGAGATGATTTGGGTTGATGAAACATATATTGACTATGTTGAGGATGCAGTCTCGCTTGAACCGCTCACTGCGCGCCATGAGGAATTAATTGTTTGCAAAAGCATGAGCAAGTGTTACGCGTTGTCCGGTCTCAGAGTCGCATATGCAGTTACTGCAAAAGCTCCCTCAATGCGGAAATTTATTCCGCCTTGGGCCGTGAGTCTACCTGCCCAAATAGGTGCCATTGCGGCACTTTCCAATCAGGAATATTATGCAGAGCAATATTCAATTGTGCATAAGAACAGAATTAGTCTCAATAAACAATTGATTGAACTTGGATTCACGACATATCCTAGTGTTGCGAATTATATCCTGACAAAATTACCAGATTCTGTGGCTCACTCATCAAACCAGTTTATCGGTTTATGTCGTCAACGTGATGTATTTATCAGAGATGCAGAAAATATGGGTGTTACTTTAGATTCTAGGTACGTTAGATTTGCGGTCAAGAGCAAAACTGAGAATCAGAGAATTATAGATTGTTTAACAGATTTACTCGCCAATTACTGAGTAACATAATGTAAAGATTCAATAGGTGCGTGTCCTCTATTTGACTTGCAGGCGATATGATGAGTGATGTCAGGGATGTGGTAATAATTGGTTCAGGTCCTGCTGGATATACGGCAGGATTGTACACTGCAAGAGCAATGTTGAATCCACTAATGTTTGCAGGTTACATGTCTGGCGGTCAACTGATGCTAACTTCGGACATCGAGAATTTCCCAGGTTATCCTCAAGGCATCGGTGGGCCGGAGATGATGATGCAATTACGTGAGCAAGCAGAGAGATTCGGTTTGGAAGTTCAAGACAGAAATGTTGAGTCAGTAGACCTATCGCAACGTCCGTACAAGGTGATAGTCGAAGGTGAAGAATTCATGGCAAACGCCATCATTATATCAACAGGTGCAGAATCAATTTGGCTGAATGCACCGGGAGAACTCGAACAAAAAGGTCGTGGCATTTCTACTTGCGCAACTTGCGATGGGGCTTTTTTTAGAGACGAGGAAGTGTTAGTTATAGGTGGTGGTGATTCAGCCTGTGAGGAGGCAACATTTCTGACTAGGTTCGCTTCCAAAGTGACATTAATTCATCGAAGAGATGTTTTCAAAGCGAGTACGATTATGTATGAACGGGCGGCAAATAATGACAAGATAGAAATTAGAACATTCAGGCAAATTAAGGAATGGCTTTCCGATGATAAGGGATTGACTGGGGCAATCCTAGAAGATCCAAGAGATGGTTCAATAGAAGAAATTTCAGCGACTGGAGCATTTATTGCCATAGGTCATAAACCAATCACTGGATTCCTCGAGGGCCAGGTTGAAACGGATGAGAATGGCTACATTATCCACAAGCAACATACCATGACTTCTGTTGAAGGTGTATTCGCTGCCGGAGATGTGGTTGACACAAGATACAAACAAGCCATTACCGCAGCAGGAATGGGCTGTCAGGCAGCAATGGATGCCGAGAAATGGTTGGAAGAAAACCTTCATTGACAACCTGTTAATTCATCAATTAGCATACTCTCGCATGCTCATGGTCGACACAAGCAGATACGCAAGGCATATCTCGCTTCCAGGTGTCGGAATTGAAGGCCAACGGTCGATTAGCAAATCAAGAATCTTGGTAGTTGGTGCGGGAGGACTAGGTAGTCCAGTGTTACTTTATCTTGCAGCAGCAGGCATCGGTGAGATTGGAGTTATCGACGATGATTTAGTCGACTCGTCAAATTTACAAAGACAAATTATTCACGGTGAGTCAAATGTTGGTTATTCAAAAGTCGCTTCAGCAAAAGCCCAAATTTTATCAATTAACTCAACAATAAAAGTGACAACATGGGACACAAGATTATCCCCAGATAATGCCCAAGAAATTCTCACTGGCTGGGATATAGTAATTGATGGAACCGATAATATTCCAACTAGGTATCTTATCGATGATATTTGTAAATTAAGCGGAATTCCATGGGTGTATGGGTCTATCTATAGATTTGAAGGTCAAGTTAGTTTGTTCAATTATCAAGGTGGCCCATGCTATCGTGACCTATTTCCAGAACCGCCGCCCAGTAACTCAATTCCATCATGCGAGGAAGGTGGTGTGTTCGGAGTTCTACCCGGAGTAATTGGCTCTATTCAAGCGACTGAAGCAATCAAAATTATACTCAGTAAAGGGCAATCACTTTCTGGTAAATTGTTGATATATGATGCCGAATTGATGACCTTCAAGTCGTTAACATATTCAATGAATGATGAATCTAAACCAAATTTGGCTCAAGTAAGGAAGATGTTTGAGGATAATGGCTGGTGTGAAAAAGCACCAATGACTGATGGTGAAATTGATGAACCGGCAAGTTCTGGAAATGATATGTTCAATCGCCTATCAGTTGCCAAGTATCAAGAGAAGAAGGCGCATGGTTGGAAGCCATTCTTAATAGATGTAAGGTCTGATGCAGAATATCAACAAAAGCGCGTCACACTTACTGACTTACAGGTACCGCACGAGGACATTTTAACAAAGGTAGACGATATACCTAAGGATCGTGATGTAATACTCTTGTGTAGGAGTGGAATGCGGTCTCAAATTGCTGCGATGTATCTAACGCAGTTTGGATATGACAGTCAGAAATTATACAATCTTGATGGCGGGATAATAGCGTGGAGTAAGCAAATTCCATCAGATATTGCGTGATTGGAATTTTCGGCAAGTAGCTGTATTATCATCCCAGAATCACTTATCTGGTCATGAAAATACCTTACAAATTTAGCCAAGTTTCTATAAATTACAGGATGAGGTTCAAATGTTGGACTTTGTTTTGGTCATTTAAGGGGGGAGGATTTTTTGGCTAAGGTTATCGTTGCAGATGAAAACGAAGGCCGGAGAACCCTACTAGCCAATACCCTAGAGCGAGAAGGCTTCGACATCACAAGGGCAGGTACTCTCAGACAAGCAGAGGGCACTGCATTGGTTACAATGCCGGAAATAGTTCTCTTAGAGGGTGAATGGAAGAATGGTGATGCTATTGATGCTGCGCAAAGATTGATGGGTGATCCAGAATTTGCTTTCAAGTGTCGCATTGTGGTTCTGTCAAGAAATACTAGCCAAGAATATCTTGTTTCGGCAGCAAAGGCAGGAATTTCAGAGGTAATTGGCAAACCAATCGACATGAAGGTTTTAATTGAACAATTAAACAAACATGCAAGGAAGCAGTTTGTCCCTCCACCAGCAGATGTTGAAGGACCAAACTCCGGTGGCGGTAGCTTCGATGTGTCCATGCTCATGGGTGATTCAACATGGGCATTACCGATGTTGAAAGGCTTGATTGGACCAGAAAAAATTAATCCGGGCTTCATTGATGAAATTCTTGTCCAAATGGATGAAGAAGGGATGGAAGTCAAGGACATGTTTGATCCTTCAACTATGGCAGCAATGCTCAGAATTGCGTTAAACAATTTAGTGCAAGATGTTGATCCAGAAGCATATCCCGATAATCAAAATGTCACTCAAGGTGGCGATGAAGACTCCAATATTACTTCATATAATCAAACTGGCAAAGGTGAAAAACTGGGCTCCGGCAAGGCTGTATCGCAAAAATTGAAGGGCGGCATGACCACTATGGAAGACATTCTTGAACAGCAGGCATCCTCCATTCAAGAAGAAATAGAATCTGTGATGGATGAAGTCCTGGATGAAAAACCCGACTTGGTCGCTTTAACACCAGAAGATGATTTGTTTGGAGTAGACCCAGAAGTATTGAAGTTAACTAGATTGACCAACGAATTAGTCTATGAATTAATGTGGAGTTTGGGTCGGCCTGGGACCGTTGAAGATATCACATTAATTACCCAAATTGAAGATATAACCGAGATGGTTGGCGATGTGCTAAATTCATTTCCAACAGTAAACATAATCGATGGTGTTTCCGAAGAGGAGGAGTGATTTTGGTCTCCGAATCAAATCTCCAAGCTAAGGAGCAAAAAGTCAGCCGTTCGAGACTGTATTTTTCCCTTGGTGTTGTTGCATTATGGCTGATTGTTGGCCTTGTCTTTTTCCAAGATGTTGGCGGTTTTATGGAATGGTTCGATGGACTTGGGCAGTTATCATCTGTGATGTATTGTCTAGCAATCACTATAGCAATTGTGTTAATTCTACCGACTCCAATTTTGAAGGTTGGAGCTGGTGCATTATTCCCATATTGGTTAGCCGTAGTTGTTAATTTCATTGCGTCGCTATTAGGTGGGTTAATTGCATTTTTACTCGGTAGATGGTTGTTTAGAGATTACATTTCGCAAATAGTTGCAGGTGATGAAAGATTGATAAAACTAGAATCTGCAATCAATGAGGAAGCTTTACAAATTTCTGTGTTAGTTAGACTTTCTCCAATTTTACCAGACGAGTTATTGAATTATCTAATGTCTAGTAGTCCGGTCACTATTCGGGTATTTTGTTTATCCAATCTGTCTAGTATTGTATACTCTCTTGCCTATGCATATTTTGGGCTCGCTGCGGGTAAATTGGTATTCAGTGGTGACGGAATGGATGGCTTCGCAAAATCTCCAGTGGGTACAGTTCTGCTAATTATTGGTGTTATAGCATCAATAATAGTCACAGTGCTGATTGCTAGAATAACTAAGAACGCAGTGAATAACAGGGTTGAGTCTGTTTAATACTCATCGTTCAATTTGTATGTGAGTTTCCTGTGGCTCACCACATGGCGCAGGCTGACCTACCGGATATTTTTGGCTCAGATTGGTCGCCAAAAACAAAATTAAATTTCACTCAACCTTTACTCGCCGATGCAGCGAAGCGAGAAATTTTGCTGTTTGTTGCTCAGCAACATGATAGTAGAATACCATTGGTTTCCGATCTTTGGGATCACGTAATCGGGACAGAAATCAAACAATTTGAAGGCCCGTCTTGGGATAAATTCTGTCAGCGCTTTATTGCTTCATTAGAAACTGCTTTGATTGCCCAAATCGAAGCTAAAATGGCCGATGAGAAGGATACTGAAGTAATTCCAAGGCGAACCTTGGAGACCTTTATCGAAAGAAGGAATACACATTTTCTAATCGATATGAAATTGATGCTTAGAAGACTTGCTCACTACATGTCTGTGACCTTTGAACAGAGATTAGAATGGCAGCGCAACATGTCTCGAACGAGGTATATGGATGAGGCATTAAAAGAAATTTTCACCGATGGTATCACTACCCCTGACGGAAGTAAATTTGGTGGTAAAGGTTTCCGTTCAACATGGCAGGAGGCTGTGGTGGCAGTTGCAACCGCACTCAAGAGAAATGAAGATGCTGGCTTAGATTCAAGACCAGGACACGGCTATGATGGGGATTTGGTTGCTCCGATGATTAGGGATGTGGGATTATCCCTAGCAATGGGGGATACTCCATTGGCAGTGATGGCAGCAAATTTGGGCAAAGTTGGCTCAAATCAAAACGGTGGATGGGCTGATTCAGGGGGACGAGATCTGCACATCGGAGCATGGCATGTGGGGGTTTTACCGCCGACTGCTCCTTTACCCATTGCCAGCGCAACCATGACAGGTTTGGCCTTTGCTGCGTGGCAGAAGAAAATCGACCGATTCCATGTTGCGTGTATCGGAGAAGGTGCTTCATCGTCAGGTGAATTTTGGGAGGCGCTAAATCTCGCTGGGACTCGCGGACTGCCTATCACCTATATCTTACAAAATAATCAAATTGCCCTCGACACTGCTACTATCAATCAATCAGGAGTTGAACTGTGGGCGGATAAAGCAAAAGCGATGGGTTTCCCGAGCTGGACCATCGACGGGTCAGATCCTGCATCTTGGTACGCTAGTGTAGCATGCGCAAGAGAATTTGCGCTGGAGGGCGGTGGGCCCACCTTAATTCATGTCGAAACTATGCGTGGTTGCGGACATGCACACCATCATGATGACTTATATCTGGGAAGTGAATCAGGGACACCTCCCGGATACGTCGATCGAGATCTATTGGATTATTGGGCGGCAAAAGATCCAGTTGTAACTCATAAACAATTGCTGTTGGATTTAGGAATTTCTCCGGAGTCAATTGAATTAATTGAACAAGAAGAGAAATCTTTGATTGTTGATGAGCGAGAGAAACTGCTTGAAATGGACTGGCCAAAACCAGAAACTGTTACTAAGGGGGTAACTAGTATCAATGATGCCGATACCCATGAGAATCATCTCACAAGACTACAAAACGGTTCCACAAACATCCCCTCACCTCGTTTAGCAGTAGGAGAAACTAACCTAGAATACTCCACCAAGGGTGGCTGGACTTACGCAAGGGCGATTCAACAAGCAATGGTAGATATTGCAAATCGTTATGGCGATGATTGTGTTTTCATCGGAGAGGACATGGAGGTTGCTGGTGCTTTTGGCATGAATATCGCGTTGAAAAACGCCGGACATAGCGATAAGTTGGTTGATATGCCGTTGTGTGAGGCAATCATTGTTCACACCGGCACAGGTGCGGCACTATCCGGAATGCGCCCAATGGTTGAAATCCAGTTTGGTGGGTTTGCTGCGCTCGGATTTAATGCTTTAGTCAACAATGCGGCTATGCTTAGGTGGCGATGGGGTGCGGACTGTCCAATGACAATTAGAATTCCTCTAGGAGCCAAAACTAGGTCTGGTCCATTCCATGCTAATATGATAGAATCATGGTTCGCTAATGATCCAGGTATTATTGTACTTGCACCAGGTACGCCACAAGATGCTTATGATTTACTTGTGGAAGCGGCAGAAATCAAAGACCCAGTGATTCTGTTAGAGCATATTGGATTGTATGGATTGAGAGGGGGTCTAACCGGCTGGGGTCAGAATATCAATCAAAAGGTTGACACCAAAAGTGTCAATGAAGCCATAGCCCAAAATCAATCTTACAAAATTGGAAAAGCTGAAGTTGTTAGAGGTGGTAGAGATGTGTCTCTTGTGACGTGGGGTGCAATGCTACATATTGCCAAGCAATCTGCCGAAATATTGGCTAATGAAGGTGTTGAAGTCGAAATTGTTGATTTGAGAACAATTATTCCATTCGATGCACAAACCTGTGTTGATTCAGTAATGAGAACGGGTCGCTTAGTGATCTTGCAAGAAGGTCAGTGGAGTGGTGGTTTAGGTCATACGGTTCAGAGTCGCATTCTGGAATCTTGCTTTTACGCCCTAGAATCTGCCCCCTGCGTTATTGGAGCACTTGACACTCCAGTGCCTTTCTCGCCACCACTTGAGAATCATACGATTCCTTCGGTTGAACATGTTGTAGATATTTTACGAACATCATGCAGATAAATTTCGATTTGCTTTATAAATCAGCAAATTTTTGTCGCCAAGTTGTACAGTTTCGTTCATTTACCAGTTGCTAGTGGAGCAATCATGAGCGACTTCAGCATAGCGATATTACCCGGCGACGGAACAGGGCGAGAAGTTGCTCTAGAAGCCGAAAAAATCTTTCACACCATTAGTCAAAATACCAACATAGGCTTTGACTTAACCGAGATTGCTTGTGGTGGGCAAAATTACAAAGAAACCGGTGAAGAGTGGGCGGAAGGCTCATTTGAATTCTGCCGTGAAGAAGCCGACGCGATTTTTCTTGGCGCGATCGGCCACCCAGGTGCATACTTGCCAAACGGCGACCTAGCTGGTGGCTCGGTAATTTTGGGTTTGAGATCTGGATTAGATTTGTATGCTAACGTCAGACCTGTTAAGCTGTTCGATGGAGTAATGCACAAAGTACACGGAAAGTTTAGACAGATATGGGAACCAGAAATGGTCGACATGACGATACTGAGAGAAAACACAGAAGGTTTGTATCATTCATTGCTAAAGCGAGCCTCCAATCGTGCTCAAGGGTTAGATGAATATGTGATACCCGAAGTAGAATTCCCCGACTTGCACGGTGAAGTTGTGTACGATCCTAGGCCAATATCATCACACGGAACAGAGCGACTAGTAAAAATGGGATTCGAGATTTCAAGAACCAGAAATGGAGCACCACTAGACGGTGTCAGTAGAGTCTCCTGTATAGACAAGAGTAACGTAACCAGAGGTTGTCAACTTTTCAGAAGAACCTTCGACAAAGTTGCAAAGCACTATCCGAATATTTCTACAGATTATGGTTATATCGACGCATTCACCCAGTGGTTGACAAGGATTCCGGAACATTATGATGTTGTTGTTACGTCGAATATGTTTGGCGATATTGCTACAGATTTAGCCTCCGTTCTGCAAGGCGGAATGGGTATGGCAGGCTCAGGAAATATCGGTGATGACCACGCATTTTTCGAACCTGTTCATGGTTCTGCGCCAAAATATGCTGGCATGAATAAAGTCAACCCCATCGCTTCAATAAACTCAATTCAAATGATGATGGAGTGGTTAGGCAGGAAAAACAATAGCCAAGATATACTAGATATTGCCACTGCAATAGAAACAAGTGTTTCTGCTCACTTAGCAGAAGGTAAGCATCTGACTTACGATCTTGGCGGTGACGCAACTTGTAGTATGGTTGGTGATTTGATCTCACGGCGATTAGCGGATATCTTAAGTGAAAATTGATTAGAATTTTCTTGGAACTCCAACAGCGCTTGAATTCTCCAAGTCGATTTCTTGTTCTTCATCATCCTCGAGGATAACAGTGACTTCGTCAGAGTTAGGCGCAGTTGCTTTTGCTTTTGCTTCCAACTTATTGATGTGCTGTTGAAGTAGTTCAAATTCGATCTCAAGGTCATCCATTTCATCTCTTACAGACTCGATTTTACTATTAATCCTCGAAGCAAGTTTCTTCAGTTTGCGGATGATACGCTTCTCGGTCATGGTTCATCCGAACTACTGAAGGTTTTTGAATTAAATCCCAATCAAGGCAGATGAGATTTTACATAATTGTGAATAAGTGATACTTACACGGAAGGTTATGGCGCAGGACGCGAAGTTGATGGGAATCCCTCAACTGCTCCAATTTAACACCCTGTTAATATTGGCGACTTTGTTTCTAGCAATTGTTGGCAGTCAAATACTCTCTGCAAGTCTGGGTGGGAGTAATATCCTTTACTCCATAATTATACTACTCCTCGCCCTTGGATTATTGGTTGTATCAGCCGATTTTTTTATTGAAGGAGCCAAAGGCTTGGCCAGAAGAGGCGGTATTCCGGAAGTAGTAATTGGCTTAACCATTGTATCGATTGGCACTTCACTTCCCGAGATACTAGTCACCTCTACATCCGCCCTTAACGTCGAGAAAAATCCTGAGGTGGCAGACTTTGCAATCGGTGGGATTTTGGGCTCTGTCTTAGTTCAAATCACGCTAATTCTGGGTTTTGTTGCACTTGCTAAGGGACTTAAAATTAGACCCTCATGGCTAAATCGAGATGGTTTGATTATGATGTTGTCTTTACTTTTGATGACGTTATTCCTAGTTACAGATGAGGGAATTACAAGGCTAGAGGGAATTATCTTATCCAGCCTTTACGTTGCTTATATCAGTTGGTTGTTGTACAATAGAAAAGAGATAATGGATGAAGAAACTGGTGGTGAGGCAGAATCAATCGAACTACGAAGCCTATCATGGTCTGGAGCTGCTTATTTCGTGATGGTTCTCACAGGATTAGCACTAGCAGTGTTTGCTGCACATCATTTAGTTGTAAATGCCAGCGATTTGGCTTACGAAATGAATATTCCTCATTCAATTATCGG
>CEUJ01177676.1_pt1 | contig 10881 bp, 11 predicted proteins | sample 361531 | NCBI WGS metagenome assembly CEUJ01 (sample SAMEA2622842, study PRJEB7988) | marine metagenome | biome: marine biome (ENVO:00000447); feature: marine epipelagic mixed layer (ENVO:xxxxxxxxx); material: "saline water (ENVO:00002010), including plankton (ENVO:xxxxxxxx)" | depth 140 m | reverse complement strand
AGATCTAAAGTAGAATTTTCGTTTTTAGTATCATTCAAATAAATTAGTAAATCAACTTCTCTTTCGGTTAGTTTGAGAAACAATTTTCCATTAGAAATGGTCCTTGAATTTCTGTCTAGTTTATATCTACCAATTAAAATATTTGATTTATCCTCGTAACTATTTTTTGACAAGAATATATTAATTTGTTGTAATAAATCTCTAATTTTTAAAACTTTTTTCATGGAGATGAAATTTTTGTAATTTCCATTTAATTCAGAAGAGATTATTAATGCGTTTGGATTTTCATCAATATACTTTGAAAATTGTTCATTTTTTTCAATAAAATTTATTAAATTAAAATTTAATTCTAATTTAATCTCAGATAATATTTCATACAATGTAGGAAGTTTTAATAAAATAACATTAAATTTGTTCATTATGATAATTAAATTAAATAAAAAAATTCTTAGTGCTGGTCAATTTAAACTAAAATGCTCAATAGGAAAAGGTGGTATTAAAAAAAAAATCAGAGAAGGTGATAAAATAACACCAAAAGGAACCTATTATTTGGGTGATCTCTATTATAGACCAAAAAGAATAAAAAAAATTAAAACATGGATAAAGTGGAAAAAAATCAAAAAAAATATGGGTTGGTGTGATGATCCAAATTCAAAAGATTATAACCGTCTAATATATATAAAAAAAAAATATAATTATTCTTTCGAAAAATTATTCAGAAAAGACAGAAATTATGATTTAATTATACCAATCAAGTACAACTTTGATAAACCATTTAAGAACAAAGGTAGTGCAATTTTTTTTCATCTGACAGAAAATTTTAAACCTACAAATGGTTGTATAGCATTAAAAAAAAAAGATTTTTTTATCTTATTAAAATTTATTGATAAACAATCAAAAATTAAAATTTTTTAATTCTTTCGCCAAATATCTTTGTACCTATTCTTAAAAAAGAAGTTTTATATTTTAATGCTTCAATATAATCACCAGACATACCAATGCTTAAATCATTAAATTTAAAATCGTCATTTTTTTTTTTATTAATGAAAAATATTTAGAAACCGGTTCTCCAAATGGAGGTAAACACATCAAACCAATTACATTTAATTTTAATTTTTTACATTCATCAACTAGTTCATCCAGATTACTTAGTTTTGTACCTGATTTCTGAATTTCATCTCCAATATTAACTTGCAAAAAAACTTTTACATTTCTTTTTTGTTTTAATTGTTCCTCTGAAATTTTTTTTGCTAACCTAACATTATCAATGGAGTGTATGTAATCAAATATACGCACTGCTTGCTTTACTTTATTAGATTGTAATTTTCCTATCATGTGAAGTTTAATGTTTGGATTTTTTAATTTTTCTTCTTTCCATTTATTTTCAGCTTCTTGAACTTTATTCTCACCAAAATGTATATGTCCATGATTAATTAGTGGAGCAATTGAATCCATTGAAAAAGTTTTCGAGACGGCAATTATTTGAGGATTATAGTTTTTAAAGTTTAATTCCTCAATCTTTTGCTTAACATTATCATATAAATCTATTATGTTTTTAACACTTTGATGCATATATCTAAATTAAAAAAATATTATTTCATTGATGACTTTAATCCTATTCATTTAAAGGATCTAGATAAAAATATAACTTTAATTTGGAGGCCGAAAGATAAAGTAAATAAAATAGAAACTATTTATAAACTTTATAACTTCTGTAAAAAGAACAGATTAGAGTTAATTTTATCTAATAATGTAAAACTAGCCTTAAAGTTAAACTTGAATGGTGTTTATATATCTGCTCATAATAAAAGTTTGAGGTTTAATACATATCAATTAAAAAAAGGTTTTAAATTTATTGGATCGGCGCACAATATTTATGAAATAAACATAAAAAAGCTTCAAAAAGTTGAGGAGATTTTTATTTCTCCAATCTTTAAATTTAAAGGCAGACCAGCACTATACATTCATAAAAGTAGAGCATTATGTGACGATAAATCTTACAAAAAAATTGCTCTTGGAGGAATTAATAAAACAAATATTAAATTACTATATTTAACAAAATTTTCTGGTTTTGCGGGAATAAACTTTTTTAAAAAAAAAGGCCCCGAATAATCGGGGCCCTTAAATAACTTTAAAGAATTATCTTTAAATTAGAACGACCAAGAAACGTCTATAGCTTTTTGCTCGTCTTCAGCTCCTGATGAAAATTGCTCATTGTCAGCTTTTGAAATGTGACCTTTAATTGTCATAGATCCCATTGTGTATGAAGCTTGAATTGAGTTAATTTCTTCATCAACTGCAGCATTTGACTTATCAGATATTGATTTGTCATATGATAATGTTAAATCATCATTTACTGCAAATGAAACACCGTAGTGTCTTGAGTCGTAGTCAGTTCCTGAAGCTGTATCATCATCTGATGAAAAATCAGTATAACCAATTGTTGCTCCACCAACTACATAACTAGCTGATAAACTTAATTCGTCAGTACCATTAGCTGCTGAAGTATTTCTGTCTGACATACCCGCTGCTAAAGTTAATCCATCAATTAGGTCAGCATATTTTAAGCTAACAGCAGTTGATGAACCTTTACCGCCTGTACCACCTGGAGTGTAACCTAATCCAACAGATACACCAGCTACAGTAGTAGTATAACCTAAGTTAACTGTTCCTGCACCTGAATCTAATCCGTCGATTACGTGTTTTCCAGTTGTAGAAGCTGATACTAATGAATAACCTGCAGAACCATAAGCAGCTCCAACTAAGTCAGCACCTGTACCTTGTGCTCCAGAGTCTTGAACATGAATTGTTCCACTGTCACCCATATCAACAGTAACAGATCTGTCATCGTAAGTTCCACCGTCAACTTCGATTTTAGAAGTTACAGTCCAACCCTGATCAGTTTCACCTGAACCAGAGAAAGTTAAACTGTCACCCATAGATACCTTATTTCCTGTAGTTTCTGTTGTATCCTTCGTTGCGAAGTTAACAGACATACTACCTGAAACAGACATCTCAACAGCTTGAGCAGAAGTTGCCGCTAATGCGCCAGCAAGTGCTGTCAAACCCAGTTTGTTTAGTTTGTTCATTGTTTCTCCTTTAATTATTATAATTAATTATAATTAGACCGATTATTAGCAAAAAAATCGAAATTAACCGCAATTTTCATAATAAAATAGGTAATTTTTATATAACTGTTGCATAAATACATCATTTCTTTTCAGTATTTAAGCTGAGATTTGATATTAATATATATTAATCTTTTGGTAAGTTTTAAATTGATGATAAATAATATCAAATATCAATGAAAACCTTCAAAAAATTTATAGTCTATTTGGTTTGCACTATAGTATTACTACCTATTTTAACATCGTGCGAGGCGTTAAAATATAAACCTGTAGATGCAAGAGATGTCCCAACGGATCCAAAGGAAAGAGTTAAGAAAAATATTGAAGAAGGAAGAGGATTTAGATTGATGGGAGGAATAGATAAAGCTGGAAAATTTGATTTTGCCAGTTCTAACCCCTTATGGAGAGCAACTTTAGATACTATTGATTTCATGCCTTTAGCAACAGCAAATTACAGCGGTGGAATTGTCATAACTGATTGGTATTCAGAAAGTGGAACTTTTGATGAAGCAATTAAAATCTCAATAAGGTTTTTAAGTAACGAAATAAGATCAGATGCATTAGATATAAAAGTTTTTTTAAAAACATGTGATCAAAATATGAATTGTGCAATTAATGAAAATGAAGGCAAACTTCTTGTAGAATTAACAGAAAGTATATTACGTAGAGCAGCAAAATATGAAAAAGAAGGTATAGAGAACAATAAGAAAAAGAACCCCTATGTAACGTCAACTCCTGACAACTAAAAAAATAAATAATTGTGGAAAGATATAATTTCAAATTAATTGAGTCTAAGTGGCAAAAATTTTGGGAAGATAATAAATCATTCAAAACTCAAATTGATAAAAATAAAGAAAAATTTTATTGCTTAGAAATGTTTCCATATCCCTCAGGTAAAATACACATGGGACATGTAAGAAATTATACTATAGGTGACGTTCTTTCTAGGTATAAAACATTAAGAGGCTTTAATGTACTCCACCCAATGGGATGGGACTCTTTTGGAATGCCAGCGGAAAATGCTGCTAAACAAAATAAACAGGACCCAAAAGTTTGGACCGAAAACAATATAAAAACTATGAAAGACCAATTAAAACAATTGGGTCTCTCTATTGATTGGGATAGAGAAATTTCTACATGCTCAGAGGAATATTATAAACACCAACAAAAATTTTTTATTGAAATGTTCAATAAAGGATTGGTTTATAAAAAAGAAAATTATGTAAATTGGGATCCTATAGATCAAACTGTTTTAGCAAATGAACAAGTTATAGATGGAAAAGGATGGAGATCAGGAGCCGAAGTAGAAAGAAAAAAACTTAGCCAGTGGTTTTTTAATATATCTAAATTTGCAGATGATTTACAAACTGAGTTGGATAAACTTGATGAATGGCCAAATAAAGTTAAAATTATGCAGCAAAATTGGATTGGCAAGTCTTTTGGTTGTGAGATTGATTTTGAAATTATTGGAAATGAAAAAGTCAAATCAATAAAATGTTTTACAACAAGACCAGATACACTATTTGGTTTTTCATTTTTAGCTCTTTCTGTAGATCATCCATTATCTAAACTTTATGAGAATGACAAAAATTTTCAAAAATTTAAAGATCAATGTTCTAAAACTGGCACTACAGAGGAATCAATTGCAAACGCAGAAAAAATTGGCTTTAAAACAAATCTTTTAGCAATAAACCCACTTGCAAAGGATCTTAAAGTACCAGTTTATTTTGCTAATTTTGTTCTTATGGATTATGGATTTGGGGCAGTATTTGGTTGCCCAGCGCATGATCAAAGAGATTTTGATTTTGCAAAAAAATATAAATTGGAAATTAAAACTGTTGTCAAACCTTTTGAAGAAAGTAGTGATTTTAAAGTATCAACAGAAGCTTATGCGGGTCCTGGTGAAATTATTAATTCCAACTTTTTAGATGGTCTAAAGGTTCCTAATGAGTCAGTTATTGAGACAATAAAAATTTTAGAAAAAAAAAGTATAGGAAAAAAAAAAATTAATTTTAGACTTAAAGATTGGGGAGTTTCAAGGCAAAGATATTGGGGATGCCCTATACCAATTTTATACGATGAAAATGGTTCTTATAAAACTGTCCCAGAGGAAAATTTGCCAGTAAGGTTGCCTGAAAATATTAATTTAAATACAAAAGGAAACCCTCTTTCTAACATTGATGAGTGGACAAAAGTAGAAATTGATGGAAAAATTTATCACAGAGAAACAGATACATTAGATACTTTTGTGGACTCATCCTGGTATTTTTTAAGATTCTGCTCACCAGAAAACTCTGAAAAACCCTTTGATATTGAGGCCATAAATTATTGGATGCCGGTAGATCAATATATTGGTGGCGTCGAACATGCCATTTTACATCTTCTATACTCAAGATTTTTTATGAGAGCAATTGGATATCAAAATAATAGTTTCCAATTTAAAGAACCATTCAAAGGACTATTTACACAAGGAATGGTTTGCCACGAAACATATAAAGATGATGCAAATAACTGGCGCAGTCCGGATGAAGTAACAACTGAAGATGGGAAAAATTATTTCTTGTTAAAGGATAAATCAAAAAAAATTAAAGTTGGATCATCAGAATCTATGTCAAAATCAAAACGAAACACTATAGATCCACAAAAAATAATTGAACTTTATGGTGCAGATGCAGTTAGGTTTTTCATTTTATCTGATAGTCCACCAGAAAAAGATGTGCAGTGGTCTGATCAAGGAATGACATCTTCATACAAATTTATACAGAAGTTATTTGCTTTGAACGAGAAAATAAAGTCCATAACTAAACTCGAAAAAAAATCTAAATCAGTTGAACTTTCAAAGTTTGTAAATCAGTACCTCGATAAAGTTGAGAGGAATCTTTCAAACTTTCATTACAACGTCATAATAGCTAATATTTATGAAGCTCATTTTTTTTTAAATAATATTGTAAAAAAAAAGCAAAATTATTTAAATTTAGTTGAAGAATACTCTAAATTTTTAATGTCATTACTACCTATAATTCCACACTTATCCTCTGAATGCTTAAACCAACTTATGATAAATACATATAGTTGGCCAACTATTGATGGGAAATTCCTTATTGAGGAAAATATTAGTATAGTTGTTCAGTTTGATGGTAAAAAAAGGGGGGTTATCAAGGTTAAAAAAGATATGTTAGAAAAAGATCTAATAAAGGAAATACACAACAGTAAATCTTTTGATAAATTTTTAAAAAATAATACAATCAAAAAACACTTTTATGTCAAAAATAGACTTATTAATTTTTTAATTAAATGATCAAAAAATCAAAAAACATATTAATATTTTTTATCTTAATCTCTATAATTGGTTGTGGATATACTCCTCTACTAGAAGTTAATAATAAAAATTTTTCATTAAACAAACTTTTGTTTGAAGGAGATAGACAGGTAAGTAACTATATTTCAATTAATTTAAAAAAGTATAAAAATTTAAAGCAAGATGTGAGGGTATTTGATCTGAAAATTTTTTCAACTTATCAAAAATCTATTGCAAATAAAGATCGATCAGGGAATCCTAAGAATTACAATATCAAACTTAAAGTGGAAGTAAATATTGTTAAAGGCGATGAAATAATATTATCAAAAATTTTTGAGGAGAATACATCTTTGGCTGTACAAAATAGAAAAATTAAAGAAAAAGAGATGGAAACAAAATATAAAAAAGATCTTTCAAGATTAATTTCAAATAATATAATTTTCTTCTTATCAAATCAGTAATCTATGATTATTAAATCATTTAACTTGAATGATCTAAAAAAATCTAATTCTAATTTCTTCTTATTCTATGGGAGTAATGATGGCTACAAAGAGGAAACAATAAATGAAATTTTTATAGGAAAAGAAAGTGGTGAGGTGATTAAGTATGATGAAGCCCAAATATTGAATGACAAAAACTCTTTTTTTGAGACGTGCTTTAATGAATCTTTATTTGAAGATAAAAAAGTAATTATAGTTTCTAGAATTACTTCAAAATTCTATGAAATTATAAAAGATCTTACTGAAAAGAATATAAGTAACAAAAAAATTATTTTAAATTCTAAAATTCTAGAAAAAAAATCCAAAATAAGACAATTATTTGAAAAACAAAAAGATTTAGTTTGTGTACCTTTTTATGATGATAATTCATCATCATTGTATAAGATTGCTAGTGACTTTTTTAAAAAAAATAAAATTTCAATATCTAGTGAAAATATTAATTTAATAGTCAATAATTGTGATGGTGACAGAAAAAATCTTAAAAACGAAATGGATAAAATTTTGAACTTTTCTTTTACAAATAGCAAAGTAAATAAAGATCAAATACTTAAATTAATTAACTTGTATGAAAGTGAAAATTATTTTGAATTAATAGACTCATGTTTAGCTAAAAATCGAAATAAAGTTTTCAAAATAATTAATAGCAACACATTTAACAAAAATGATGCGATGATATTAATAAGATCCTTCATTTCTAGACTTAAAAGACTCTTAGAATTAAAAAAGTTATCAAAAATAGTTGGAAATAATTTAGAGACAATAAATCAGTTTAAGCCACCAATTTTTTGGAAAGAAAAAGAGATGGTAATCTCACAGATGAATAATTGGACAACAGAAAATATTTATACTTTAATAGAAGAATTAAATTCACTAGAGGTCAGTTTCAAAAAAAATAGTGATCTTTCATGTAATGTTATTTTTGATTTAATTTTAAATACTTCAAATAAAACTAATAATTTGCCTTAATAACCATTACAAGCCTATCAAGCTGATCGGTATTATTATATTCAAAAGACAAAATTCCTTTACTATTTTTTTTATGATAAATTTTTGCTTGAAGGCCAGTTTTTTCCTGAAGGCTTTTCTCCAAAGCTTTTATGTTACTATCATTGGCAATTACTTTAAATTTTTTTGGAGATTTATAAATTTTAACTAAATTTTCTGCCTGTCTAACTGATAATTTTTTTTCAATTATTTTTTTTGCTAATTGGACTGAATTTTCTAAACCAACAAGTACTTTTGCATGACCTTGGGAAAGTTTTTGCTCCTCTAAAAATTTAATTATTTCTTGAGGCAAAGATAATAGCCTTAAACAATTTGATACATGGGTTCTACTTTTTCCAATGAATTTAGCAACTTTGTCCTGATCATAATTGAATTCATCAATAAGTCTTTTGTATCCGTTTGCCTCTTCAATTGGATTTAAATCATCTCTCTGTACGTTTTCAACAATTGCAAACTCTAATGATTTTAAATCATCTGCTTCTACTTCAACTACTGGAACCTCGTGAAGACCAGCATTTTGAGCCGCTTGCCATCTTCTTTCTCCAGCTATAATTTCATATTTATCAAATTGTTTTCTGACAACTATTGGCTGAATGATTCCTCTTTCTTTGATTGAGTTTGTTAATTCTTCCATTTGATTTTTATTGAAACTTTTTCTAGGCTGGTATTTGTTCCTTATAAGTGAACTTATTGAAATCTTATTTGATTTAGATGCAGGAACAGTATCACCAATTAATGACGACAGTCCCCTACCCAAGCCTTTTTTAAGTTTAAAAGTATTTGTCATGCAGCACTCTCCATTATTTTTTCCTGGTTTATAAATTCACTGGTAAAGCTAAAATATGACTTACTACCCGGACAGGATTTATCATAAAATAGCACTGGCATTCCATGTGATGGGGCCTCTGATAATCTTACATTTCTTGGAACAACTGTTTGATATACTTTTTCTTTAAAATATTCTCTCGCTTCTTTTTCAACTTCTCCTGAAAGCTTATTTCTTTTATCATACATAGTTAATAAAATTCCTCTTATAGACAAATTAGTATTTAGATTATTTTTAATTCTTTCGATTGTCTTCATAAGCTGACTTACTCCCTCCAGAGCAAAAAATTCTGTTTGGAGAGGTACTAAAAGTGAGTCGGACGCCACTAGAGCCATTATTGTCAAAAGACTAAGAGATGGAGGGCAATCGATTAATATATGGCTGTAGGAACCTCTGTAATCATTCAAATACGCCATTATTTGTTCCTTTAAAATAAAGGCTCTTCTATTGTCGCCAGCCGTTTCTACCTCTAAACCTGATAAGTCAACATTAGAAGTTATTAAATCAAGATTTTCAAATTTTGTTTTTTCAATAACGTCGGAGATTTTTTTTGTTCCATTTAAAACACTGTAAATAGACTTTTCAGAATTTTCTAAATTGGACAAACCCAAACCAGTTGTAGCATTGCCTTGTGGATCTAAATCAATTACAAGAACTTTTTTACCTAATAAGCTTAGACCCCCTGCAAGGTTGATAACAGTAGTTGTCTTTCCTACTCCACCCTTTTGATTAATTATTGAAATTATTTTTTCTTTCATTTTTTTTTTAAATTTTTAATTTTTAATATTGTTGAGACTGAGTTTGTTATGCTTATTTTTTCGTTGTAATCAAACTCCCATTCTTTCAGAACATCATGCAAAATTTCTTTTCCATCTTTACCTAGAAATAAAATAATCTCTTTAAAAAATTTAAATTTATTATGAACGAGGTTTAAGATTACTGGAAGTGGTTTGAAAGCTCTGGCTACAATTAAGTCTGATGTTAAATTTTTTTCCTCAAAAATATCTTTCTGAAGCACTTCTACGTTTAAGTTAAATTTGCTTGATACATCTTTTAAAAAGTTGCTTTTATGAAAACTCTTTTCATAAAGTTTGAACTTCATTTTAGAATTTTTGTGTTTCATAATAATTGCTAAGACGATTCCAGGTAGGCCAGATCCTGAGCCAATGTCCGTGCATATTTTATTATTTATATCAATTAAATCAATTATTTGCGCACTATCTATTATATGTCTTTCTTTAGAATTTTGCTCCGATCTCTTGCTTATAAGATTTATATTGCTGTTCTTACTAATTATGATTTGTCGAAACTCCTCTAAATCTGGAAATGTTTCACGTGAAACATTTAGAGGTTCTAAACAGGAATAATTTAAAATATTCGAATCAATCAAGCTATATGCTTAATAGACTTTCTTTTAACGTGAGACAACAAAATATATACTGCAGCAGGGGTGATTCCATCAATTCTGAGCGCTTGACCTAAGGTTTTTGGCCTTATTTCCATAAATTTTGACTTAACCTCATTCGATAACCCTGCTAAATCACTATAATTAATATTTTCAGGAATTATTAGGTTCTCATCCCTTTTAAATGCTAATATATCTGCTCTTTGCTTATTTAAATATCCTTTATAATGGGCATTTATTTCTATTTGATCACTAATTTCATTTGAGTAGTTAGGAATTTCAGGCCATATTTCCCTTATTTTTTGCATATCAACACCTTTTTGACTTAATATTTGACTTGCACTCCTAAGAACACCGTCTTTAGATAAAATAATTCCATATTTTGAGGCTTTTGATGGGCTTATGTGTAAATTGCTCATTATTTTATCCATTTTGCTGATTTTTAAGGATTTATTATTAAAGTGCCTAGATCTATTTTCACCAACGAGTCCTAATTCTATACCCTTTTTTGTTAATCTCAAATCTGCATTGTCTGCTCTTAGGCTTAATCTATACTCTGCTCTAGAAGTAAACATTCTATATGGTTCAGCTACTCCTTTGGTAACTAAGTCATCTATCATTACACCTATATAAGCTTCTGATCTTTGCAATATTAATGGTTCTTGATTTTTTATAGATAAAGCAGCATTAGCACCTGCTATAAGACCTTGAGCTGCAGC
>CEUJ01181585.1_pt1 | contig 10909 bp, 10 predicted proteins | sample 361531 | NCBI WGS metagenome assembly CEUJ01 (sample SAMEA2622842, study PRJEB7988) | marine metagenome | biome: marine biome (ENVO:00000447); feature: marine epipelagic mixed layer (ENVO:xxxxxxxxx); material: "saline water (ENVO:00002010), including plankton (ENVO:xxxxxxxx)" | depth 140 m | reverse complement strand
TTTACAAATTTTATTTTTGGATTAAAATTATTTTTTTTTATTATTTTTAGAATTTCAGCTACTGTCTTATTTTCTGATAGAATATTGTAAATATCACAAGGGAAAAAATTTTTGGAAATTATAAATTTAAAAGTTTTCGATGCATCTTTAAGGCTAAGATAGGGTCTATGTAAATTTATTGATCTTCCCCAAACTGGAATTTTAATACCCAATACTGTATTTAAGCAAAACTTATTAACTGCAGTATGAAATCTCATACCCTCGGAAAATCCACTAATAGTACCAAATCTTAAAGTTATATATTTAACTTTAGAATTTTTTTTTAGGATTTTCTCTTCTGTTAGTTTTACTTCAGCATATGGACTTCGTGGAAATATCATTTTTTGTGTTTCATCTACAAGTCCTTTTTGAGGCCCATAAATACTTGTTGAAGAAATATGTATAAGTTTAGCTTTATTATTTTTACAGTAATTAATTACATTTTTAAAACAAGCTAAATTATTTTTTTTAAGCTGGTTTGCTATTTCAAAACTTTTTTCTGCATTAGTAATTGACGCTAAATGAATTACTATATTAGTTTTTGGAATTTTTTTACAAAAGTTAATATCTGTTAAATCTCCATATAAATACTTGAGCTTTTTATTTTTTAATCCAAACAAAACATTAAATTTATCACTGTGAACATTATCCAATAAAATAATTTTCTTTATTATTTTTAATTTCAATAAATCGTTGATAATATAACTCCCAATATGTCCTAGCGCACCTGTAATAAGTAATTTCATAAATTATTTTAAATATTTTTCACCCTATGAAGCTTTAAATTTTTTATTTTATATTGCTCATCACATACACTTAACAAATTTTTTGAATGACTGATAATAAATATTAATCTATTTTTTTTCATTTTTTTTATTTCTCTCTTAATAAACTTAATCGATATTTTATCTATCGATGAGGTCGGTTCATCTAAAATAATTATTTGAGAATTTGCATAAAAAATTCTTGCAAGATTAATTTTTTGAATTTGTCCACCAGAAAGATCATCTTTTAAATTTCCAAGTAGTGTTAAATCTTTTTTCGGTAAACTATTTATAAATTGTTTTAAGTTTGTAGAGTTTAATACGTTCTCATAAATCCCACTATTTATTTTTTTTTGATTAAATTTTGTCAAAGTTATATTTGTCTTAATATCTTGATTAAATAAAAAGGAATTCTGATTCAAATAAGATAGATTGTTTTGCCAATTTAAATTTGGATTATTAATATCTATATCATTAAGTGTTATTTTTCCTGAAGATGGCTTATTAAAACCTGAAACCAAATCTGCAAATGTACTTTTTCCTGAACCATTATCCCCAACTATTCCGTAGATTTTATTAAATTTAAAATTTAAATTTACTTTTTGAAATATAGATTTATTTTTTGAATATCTAAAACTTACATTTTTAAATTTTATTACATTATTGTTTGAAATTTTAAATTGTTTTTTATTTTTTTTAAAAAAATTAAATTTTGAGTTTTTTTTAATCTCAAGCATAATTTTTTGTACTGTTGTGATTTGTTTAATATGTGAGCTGATTAAGTTCATTGTTGAGCTGATTTGTACAAACATTGGTTGTGCTCTAAAAGCTACTACAACTATTAATGCCAATATTGGGAGTAAAACTTCAAAGTTATTTTCATTCAGTAAAATGAATATCAAAACTGAGCTTACAACCACAAACTCAAAAATAGTTTTAGGTAAAATTTGAAATATCTTTCTCACTATTTCAAAAAAAACTATTTTTCTTTCATTGTTATAAAAATCATCGATAAAATAAGTGTTCAAATTATTAATTTTTATTATTTTAAAACCTTTTATAAATTGAGAAATTTTTTCATATTTGAAAAGCATTAATTGGTCATAAAGCTTTGACAATTTCTGTAATTTTTTTTTAAATAAGACGGTAAAGGTGTAGATAGTTAGAATGAGAGCTAATATAACAAATATTACCTCATAACTTAAATTCAATAAAATTATTAAAAATAGCACCATTATTAGCAATATATTTTTTATAGTGTGTAAGGCAGGAATGAATGCCACTGTTGTAAATGTTGGAATATCTGAAAGTATTAGCTTTGAAAAATCAATTTTAATTTTATTATTTTTTAGAATATTTAAAGAATTTTCTATAAATTGAAAAGTCATAATTTTATAAATAATTTGATTTTCAATATCTCTGCTATATTTAACAATAAATATTTCTGTAAATACTGTAGCTATTAGTCTTAAAATGATAATAAAAAAAAATACTAAAACAAAAAACAACACTATATTTTGTGATATTGCTTGTGGAAGAAAATCTTGAATATAAACATTAAATTTATTTAATATTATATTATCAGGGTTTATTAGAGCAGTAATAAGAGGGATAATTATAGATATACTAAGGTATTCTAAAACCATTGAAATAATAATTAAAAAGAACAATTTAATTATTTTATTTTTAGAAAAATAATAAATTGATGAAAATGTTTTAAAAAAATTTCTAATCATGAGTATTCAAGATAAACTAAATTTTATATAATGATTTCCATTGTTTAGCATGATCTTTTCCAAGTAAAGTTCCGTTAGCATTACAATCTGAGCAAGGTTTATTACATCTTTTTCCCTCTAATAAATTCTTTCTAAATTTTGAAATTGTTTTTCCAACCCAAATTTCTTTTATACTCTCCTGCATAATATTTCCCATAGTCACTCTTCTTTGCCAGTCTTGAGGGCATAAAAATACATCTCCATTCCAGTCAATTAAAAGCTGATATGTTGGGTAATAACACTTTGTATATTTGTTGGTTGGTTCTTGATCTCCAGTATCGATTGTGCCAGCTCTATTTGTTAATTTTACCCCAAAATCGTTTTGTTTATCATACCATCTGTCTCTAAGTATTATTATTTCTTCAGGAACATTTGCTCTTTTTGTTAAATCCTTAAATTTTTTTATTTGCTCTGGACCATCATACATACTTACTAAAACTTTGCTTGCTTTCGATATATAAAGCTCTTGAAGTTTTTTGCTAGATAGAGGATCACCATTTGTAATTATTTCTACATCAGCGACTCTTGATAATTTTTCAACTATATAATTTATGTCCTTATGTAAAAGTGGTTCTCCATATCCTGCAAGTGAAATTATTCCCTTGAAACCTAAATTATTTAAATCATCATGAATTTTATCAATTATTAACTTTGACATTTTTTGAAAAGTATCAGGTGCTACACTTTCATTGGATTTAGGACAAAACACACACTTTCTATTACATGCATCAATTAAACTTAGTTCAATCCATGTTGGGAGTGGTAAATCGTCTTTTATATAGACCTTGTCTACGACCTCTGATCTTCTTTTTAAGTTTAATTTAATTGTTTCTTTAGGATCCATTTGAACCATTTTTTTTTTGTTTAATTTTTTCATACTCAGATTTTAATTCATCATATTCTTGCATTTTTTTTTTCATAAAGTTTAATGTTAGAAGTGCTCTATATGATAAACCCTTTGGAGTTAAAATATAAACATAATTGAGTTTGTTTGGGTTGTTTTTGAAATTTTTAATTTTTAACAAACCTTTTTTTTTTAGTTCGCCTAAACAATAATTCATCTTTCCGAGACTGAGACCTAAATCCTTTGCCATTCTTCTTTGAGAAATATTAGAATCTTTTGATATTTGTTGTAATATTTTAAGATTTTGCTCTTCTTTATTATTATTATTTGCTAGTTTGTTCATAATTTGAACATATAGTTCAATTATTGAACAGTAAAGAACTTTTTTTATTTACTTTAATTTTAAGAAATAAGGTGTATATCAAGAATATCAATGAATAACTCAATTTTAAATGAAGGTTATAATTCAAAAGGACCGAAATTTATTAAAGCTAAAGGCTCCTACGTATTTGATGGTAAAAAGTTAATAGATCTCTCCTTTTGTGCTGGGTCAATAATTCTTGGCCACAATCATTATGTTTTTAAAAATGCGATAAAACATTATTTAAAAAAGGATATTTCTAATTTTGCTGCACCCAACATATACGCTGAGAATTATGCCAAAAAATTGACAAAAAAATTTAAAAATTGTTCCAAAATAATTTTTTGTAATTCAGGTACAGAGGCGATAATTAAAAGTTTAAGAATTGTCAAAGCTTTATCAGAAAAAAATAAAATTGTTTCTGTAACCGGAAGTTGGCATGGATCAGTAGATAAATTATTATTTACACCTGGAAAAAATTTAGAACCTAATTACTTGTCATCAGGTTTGTCAACTTCAGACAAAAAAAATCTAATTTTTATTCCTTATAACAACATTGAAAAATCAAAAAAAATACTGAATAAAGATAAAAAGAATATCTCATGTATTATAATTGAACCTATTCAAGGTGCTTTACCTACCGCAAATTGTAAAAAGTATTTAAAATTTTTAAAAAATTTTTGTAAAAAAAATAAAAAAATATTAATTTTTGATGAAATGATTACTGGGCTTAGATCTCGTGGAAATTCTTTACAAAATTTTTTTAATATTAAATCTGATATTTCAATATTTGGAAAAGCAATCGGTGGAGGATTACCAATTGGATTAATTGCCATCTCGAAAGAAATTGAAAAACGTCTTTTAAAAAAAAAGAATAAAGTTTTTTTTGGTGGAACATTTTCGGGAAATTCAATGGTATCTTATGTTGGAATGTCTGTATTTGATTTTATCCAAAAAAATAAAAATGAAATTTTTAAAAAGCTTAATCATTTATCGTCAAAGTTTGAAAAAAATTTAAATGATTTTTTCAAAGAAAAAAAACTTGACTTGAAAATTTATAGATTTGAATCGCTAATGAGAATAATTTTTACAAAACAGAAAATAAATGATCGATTACAAAGAGATTTTTTTGAAAAATCAAAATCAAAAAAAATTAAACAATTTAAAAGATTTCTTTATAAAAATAATATCTACTATTCATCAAGTGGTTTGATTTTTTTTTCATACTCCACTTCAGAAAAAGATGTAAATTATATGATCAGAATTTTCAAGGAAGGATGCATAAAATTCTTTAATTAAAATTTAAATGAGATTCGTTTCAAAAACACTTTTATTATTTTTCAATATAATTAAAGCAAATAAAATTGCTTTCATAAGCTCACCATCTCAGCATATTTGTTTGAATGAATTTTTATATAAAAATAGCATACCAAAATTATTAATTATAGTTGGTTATCCAAGTGCAGCAAGCATTTTTCAAATTAAAACAATCTCAAAAAGATTAGAATATATTAAAAATCAAAAATTAATTTTTTTATCTGAAATAATGAGTGAAGTAAAATTTACCATAGTCTTAAAATTTCTTAAAATAGTTTTTTTTTTTAAATCTGTAATTATTGGTGATATGAATTATTATCATTCAAAAGGAATTTATTTAGTGTCTAAAGAAGTATTATTTCTTGATGAGGGTATAAATTTTTTGAATTTAAAAAAAAATGAAACTAAAATAAAGCAGTCTTTTTTCACGATATTCAATGAGATTAATACAAAGCAGGATGTTCAAAGAAATAATTATGAATATTTGAGGTCAAAAGTAAAAGATCTTAAGATTAACCATAATTTAATTTATTTACTAGGTACCTCAGATGCACATCCAAAGATTGATGCTTTAGATAACAAAACATATATAACGTTAATTAGAAATATTTGTGCTTCAAATAAAAATAAAAAAGTAATTTTTATTCCTCATCGAAACGAAGTTATAGACAATATAAAAAATTTGAAAATTGAAAATTTGTCAATAAAGATTAATGAATACCCGATTGAATTTTGTCTTACTCAGCTTAACGAGATACCGTCAAAATTTATTGGATTTTATACTATGGCACTTATTAATTTAAAAATAGTTTTAAAAAATAGTCAAATTGAGGTTTTAAATATGAACTATGATTTAAAAAACCTTAAAAACGAAAATTTGAAAGATTTATATGGAATTTATCAAAAAAACTTTACAAAATTTGAAATTAAAGAGCTAAATTTTTAACTTTTAAGACAATACTTATATTGTGGTAATTTATATTTTAAATTAAATTTTTTTTCATTTAATAGAAAAAATTTATCTTTAACTAATTTTCTTCCAATTGCGATAAAATCAACATTACTTCCCTTCAAAAATTTTTTAATAGTTTTGAAGTCATTAATCATACCAGAAGTTCTTGTAATAATTTTACAATCTTTCTTTATTTCTTTCGAGATCTTGAGTCTAAATCCTTTTGAGGCTTTAAGATTTGTAATCGGTATTATCCCACCACTAGAGACACAAACATATTCTAGCCCTTCTTTTTTAAGTTTATTAATTAAATTTTTTGCGTCAGAAATTTTTATACCCTTTTTTAAATGATCTGTGCCTGTCACTCTAGCACCTATAATTTTATATTTTGGCTTTATTTTTTTTATACTTTTTATTACCTCAATAGGAAATTTATATTTATTTTTCCTCAACCCATATTCATCATTTCTTAAATTAGAAATGGGTGAGCAAAATTGATGGATTAAATATCCATGAGCCATATGAATTTCAACACCATCGTAACCTGCCTTAAAAGCAAGCTTTGCAGAATTTTCAAACTGTTTTACAACCTCTCTGATTTTTTTTATACTCATTTCTTTTGGCTTAGGCCAACCTTTAGCTCTTCTTATAGGGGACGGTGCTATGGTTTGCCATTTTTTTTGTTTTAGTGGTTTATTTTTTTTTTGCCACGGTATTTCTGTTGAGCCTTTCCTCCCTGCGTGAGAAAGCTGAATTATAATTGGAATATTTCTTATTTTTTTTAAATAACGAATTAATTTTTTATGCTCTAAATAATGACTATAATTGTATAAACATAAATCAAAGTGTGTAATTTTTCCAATCTTAGAAACTGAAGTAGACTCAACAGTTAAACTTCCAGCCCCAGTCTCTATTAAATTTCTCAAATGGTGGTAATGCCAATCACTTGGAAAACCGTTTGAAGATTTATATTGACACATAGGAGATACTGAAATTCTATTTGAAAAAATTGTCTTTTTATTAAAATATAACTTTTGATTAAACATTTTATTTTGTCACTACAAATTCATTGTGTGGATGAAATATTGCATCTGGATAAGCCCAATAAGTTTCAATAAAATATTTACCAAGAGCACAACCTAATTTTGGTAAATGTGGTATACCATCAGTATCTATCATTGATCTCATAGGTGTAGCAAATCTTAACCATTCACCTTTTTTTTGTTTTTTATAAACAAATCTTGCACGTAATGCTACATCGGGTGGGACTAGTTTAAATTTATTATATTTAAAAGATTGATATATATGTTTCAATTTTGTGGCTTTTTTAAAACCTAAATGTTTTACCTTTATTCTATATAAATTAAATTCAGATTTAGAATATTTTATATTATTTTTTTTGTTTTTAAAAATATTTAAAATCCATGGGCTTAACTCATAATTTTTTTTTTTTAAATCATTTATGCAAGATTTTATATTTTTGTGTTTAATATTTATTTTCTTCCAAATTTTAAATTTTTTTTTTATCATGAAGCAATGTTTTAAAGTATTTATTATAAGTATTTTGTTTATTTACAACAAATTAATTGTAAGTATATATGAAAGATACTATATTTTTTAATGAAAAATAAATTGATTAAATTTTCATTTAATTTGTTAACTTTTTCTTTTATTTTTTTTTCAATAATACATCTAGCTTTACCCGTATGGTTTGATTTTTTAATCTCAATCGTTGTATACCTTTTAATTAAAGAAAAAAAATTAATCTTATTAAATTGTTTATCTATTTTTTTTTGTGCTCTTATTTTTAGTTATTTGTGGGGTGACTATAAGCAAGATGAGGTTTATTTCAGACCACACGAAAAATGGATAAGCTCCAAATTTTACAAAAAAAACATAAAAGATTTTATGCCAAATACTTACGGCGATCTTTATGCAAAAATGCCAAAAGACGAAAAAAAAAAACATTATAACATTAAACAATTAAGAGATGTATATTTTGAAACAGATGAGCATGGATTTAGGAATAGTATAAATTTGAATGATGCAGATTTTATTTTAGTAGGAGATTCATTTATTGTCGGAAACGGTAACACACAAGAACATATTCCATCAGAAATTTTATCAAGATTATTAAACAAAAAAGTTGCTAATATCGCTTTTCCTGGTGATCCAAATAGTTATGAAAAAAATCTTTTAGAATTTCAAAATGAAATTTCGATGCAATCAAAAATAATATTATTCTATTTTGAAGGTAATGACTTTGAAAATAAGGATATAAATAATAATAAAGAAGAAAGAAAAAACAAAAGTTTAAACTCTAAGTTTTTCTATAAAACTTGGATTTACTATAATATTTTAGAAAACACCAAAGATATTTATTTAGCAAAAATATATCCCTCTAACCAAGTCTTTTTTAAATTAATAAGACGTAACTCTTATTCAATTAATCAGATAATTTTTGATAAACTTTATTATTTTTATAAAAAACGTTTATTAAATAAAGAATTTTCAAAAAATAAAAAAATTTTAATAAAAAATGTAAATCAAAGAAGTATTGCATTTTATAATAATTATGTTCCAAAGACGAGAAAAAATAAAATTTTTTTTACTCATATATTTAAAAATATTGATATTTTAAAAAAGATTCAATTTGTAATTTTTATACCAACAAAATACAGAGTTTACTCTGATTTTTTAGGTGAAAATTTAAGTGATAATTTAGCTTTAGAATTTCTAAAAAATGAATATGAAAAATTATACATTCCAGTATATGATATAACCAAAATATTAAAATCAGAGATAAAAAACGAAAATTTAGTTTATTGGCGTGATGATACTCATTGGAATTACAATGGAATAAATGTTTCTATGAAGTACATAAGAAAAATTATAGAGGAGCAAAAATAAATTAAATTTATTATGAAAAAATTAAAAAAATTTTTTTGGGCAAAATTTCCAAGATTTACCAAAATTTATGGGGCGATTATGAATAAAGAACCCCACAATACCTTTAAAGGTTGGGGTATGATTACAACAGATAATTTTCCCCCATGGCATAGCCCACTAAATGAAAACTTATTTAAAAATATCAAATTTTCCGAAATTCATGACTTATTTTTATCAAAAATTGATAACGGCTTTTTGCTTAGTCAATATAATGATCTGAGTAAAAAGGAGAAATTAAATAGAGTAAATGAATTAAGATGGAGGCATTATATTTTGTGCTGGTCAATCAATTTTGTAAAATCGAATGACGAAAAAAATTATAATTTTGTAGAATGTGGTGTTGCAGATGGAATGTCAGCGTTCTATTTTATAAATAGCTTATCAGATATTAAGCATAAAAATATCTATCTATATGACTCATGGTCGAAAATGGAAAAAAATAATTTAACTTATAATGAACAGAGCAATATTGGAAAATATGAATACCTGCGATTTGAAGAAACTAAAAAAAATCTAAAAGAATTCGAAAATTATATTATTTATAATAGAGGCATAATTAAAAACAATTTTGATATTTTTAATAACCCTGAAAAAATATGCTGGTTATCTATTGATTTAAATTCATCTAAAGCAACACTCGATTGTTTAAATTTTTTTTATAAAAAAATAATTAAAAATGGAATAATTATATTAGATGACTATGGGAGTATTGGATATGTAGATACCAGGATCGTTGTGGATAATTTTTTTAACAAGAAAAAAGAAAATATTCTTCAATTACCAACTGGTCAGGCGATAGTTATTAAGAAATAGTTTTTGTAGATATGAATAACTTCAAATATAAAAATTTAACTTTTTTACTTTTAATAAAAGATAGACCACAATTTTTAAAAAGATGGATTAAATTTCACATACACGAAAATGATAATATTAATATTTTCATAGCTGATGGAGGAAAAAAATCAATTTTGAATAATGATCTAAAAAAAATTAATAATAAGAAAAATATTAGATATCACAAATATGAATATGACAAAGATTATAGGTCTTTTATTAAAAAAGTTTTACTTTCATTAAGAAAGATTAAAACTAAATATGTTTTATTTTGCTCAGACGATGATTTTTTAAATTTTAATGCAATTTTAAAAGCAAAAGAAATACTTGAGCAACAAACATATATCTCAGCAGTTACTGGAAAATATATAAGCTTTCAAGGTTATAATAAATTTAATAGGATATTCACACATCCATCTGGATTATCATTTATGTACGATAAAAAGTGCGTATTTTATAAGAACAGATACAAACGAATAAAAAATTTTTTTAATAAACATCCTTTTGGAATATTTCATTATATGATGCCAACAAAAATGCTCAGAGATGCTTATCAGGCTGTCGTCAATGCTAAGGTTTACAACGCTGATCTGTGTGATTTATTTGTAAATATTTATATTTATTCAAAAGTCAAAATTATCAAAAGAAAAGACGTATTTCACATGCATCAATACCATGATAATAGTGAAGCGCACAATAGAAGTTATAAAGTTTTGTTAAATAAAAAATATGAAAGCGAGATAAATGAAATAGCAAAAATATTTAGTAAAAAAATTAATATTAAAACAAACAAGCTTCGAAATGATGTTTTGAATTTTATTAAAAAAGGTATCAAAGAAAAAAAGGGATGTATGTTTATTGTAAAGTTAAAAAATATAATATTAAACAAGTATACATTTAAATTTTTTGAAAAATACTATTTTAATAAATCTATAATCGAAAAAGACAATTTCAAAAAAAAACTAAACAAAATTGATATAGATTTTATCGAAAATGTTTATAGTTTTTTTGGTTTATATATCAAATAAACAAAAATTTTTTTCAGTGCATAAATCAAGCCAATTGAGCTATTAG
>CEUJ01034040.1_pt1 | contig 10917 bp, 7 predicted proteins | sample 361531 | NCBI WGS metagenome assembly CEUJ01 (sample SAMEA2622842, study PRJEB7988) | marine metagenome | biome: marine biome (ENVO:00000447); feature: marine epipelagic mixed layer (ENVO:xxxxxxxxx); material: "saline water (ENVO:00002010), including plankton (ENVO:xxxxxxxx)" | depth 140 m | reverse complement strand
ATCATCGAGTTCATCATCGAGATCGTCATCATCGAAATCGAAGTCGTCATCGTCGTCTTCATCATCATCAAAATCGGCGGCGCCACTTGCCCCTTTGATTCGCTTACGGATGCTCATTACAATGGCGAGCAGTACAAGTAAACCGAGGGTGCCCCCAGCAGCGTAGGCCCAAGATGGAATGTTCATTTGAGTGAGGTCTAGGATACTCTCTTCCGGAGCAGTGGTGTTTAGCGTCAATGTGACTTCTTTTGATTGCGAATTGTCAAATGATGATTTGATACGGATGGTGACTGAAATAGATTCATCCATCATTTCTGGATTTGGATTGAATCGAAGTGTGTAAGTTGCCGAACCACCGTCCGCTTGGACCGTTCCATCTTGACCGGAGTTCGTGATATTCCAACCAATGTTCCTCTCCTCAAGGAGAGCTCCATTTTGGATGGTGACGGTGACCTCATCATCGACGTTTCCGGCATTGGATACAAACAGTGTTGCGGACATGGGTTGCATGAGTTCAGAGGACAATGTAAGTTTGTCCTCCTGCAATGAAGCACTCAAAGAGACGAACTCAGCGACTTGGGCCATGATGTTGCTACTGTCAGAAGGGAAAAATGCGCTCAAGAAATCTGGCAACGTTTCACCAACACCTTGCACAGAAGTAACCTCTGCGTCAATCGTGACGTTTCGCAGTGTTGCATCCGATGAATCACTTCGAATCATGACTTGGATCTCAATTGAATCGCCCGCCGCAATTGTGGCGGATTCGGGCCCTGATGCCACAAACCCGTCACCATCATAGGAAAACTCAACATTTTCAGAAAAAGTGGATGGGTTCTCAACGGTACAAGTCGCGACTGCGTAGTAATCGCCCATACCGATATAGTCGAGATACAGTGTATTCTCCTCATTTTCGCATGTGATATCGACCCCTGGAGCAGGACTATCTTGTGCTTGAGCGGGGGAAAAAGAAAGCGAAGAAAGCACGAGGACCAATGCCAAGGCAAGGCCTCGATTGACTCCTGTCATGAACCTCGGTGACCGGGCTTTATTCAAGAGGGTTCGCTTCAATTTGGTGGACCCCACCGGATTTGAACCAGTGACCACCGAGTTATGAGCTCGGCGCTCTAACCAGACTAAGCTAGGGGTCCTTGAAGATGCGCAGGGGTCGAGGCACTTGAGCCTTCACTCACCCGCTATCGCTTCTTGGATGACGTCTTCGACGGCTTCGCGACAGTCAGCTGGGACGAACAACATGATGTCATCAAGTCGCTTGATGCTGGCTACAATCGGGCTGACATCACTAATGTCCAATCCACCTTCAACCATGATTCCGCCCGCATAGGGACGGTAACCCTCCTTGTGAACGCGTGCGGTAATCATGTCGAGAAGTGGGTCATGTCCAGCCTTGGCAAGGATGTCTTCAATTCGAGATTTCGCATCCCAATAAGCGAGTTCTGTCAAATCTCGTACACGAACACGCTTGTGCATGTTCGCCCGACGGGCGAGAAGCCCTGCCCACTTTGAGAGAATGGGGTCATCGTGTGTGACAAAGGCAGACAACTCCGCCTGAATCAGACTATCCGTCAGGGCAAGGTAATCCTTGACCGATAAATTGTCATCCATCAGCATTCGATTCATTCGGACACTGACCGTCAACTTTCCTTCTTCGACCAACTCTCGTGCACGCACAAGTGCGCGAATGACATAGGACGTCGTGAGCATGTTCAGTTTGTGAAAGTACACGTTATGATACATGTGATACCGCATCAACAAGTAGGACTCAACTTCAGAAACACCCCCTCGAGAAACCGTCAGATGGCCGTCATCACCGATTCGAAGAGAGCGGAAAATTCGGTACACATCGAAGGTTCCGATTTTTGCACCCGTATTGACTTGATCACGCATCAAATAATCGAGACGATCAACGTCCAGTTGGCTGCTCACAATGTCATGCAAAACCGGCGGTTCACAAGTCCCATCAAGAATAGAGAACAGGCGAGACAATCCATCTTCGCCAATCAGTTCAAGCAAGACCTGGCGCAAATCATTGTCAGGGTCCTCCAAAATTTTCCGACCCCAAGTTTCGTGATGATGGTAGGTTGCGAAGACCTTGTCACTCTCTAACGCATGACTGAACGGTGGGTGACCGATATCGTGCAAGAGAGCGGCAAAGCGAACCAATCGCGCATCTTCAGGTGAAATGCGCCCGGGGTTGACCGTCTCCAAATGCTTGAGCAAAATTCCAGCGAGATGCTGAGCGCCTAGGCTGTGAACAAATCGTGTGTGTGTAGCAGTGGGGAACACATAGTGACAGGTGGCCAATTGTTTGACATCGCGAAGCCGTTGAAAGGTGCGAGTATCGACCAGACGACTAATGTCATCATCAAGAACAATGTCTCGATGTACATTGTCTCGAACCACTCGATCATGTCCTGTCACTGTCTCACCTCATAGGGTCTCGGGCCCACCCGCGGGCATCACTTTCAACGGCCCGGTGTTGCCTCGCAATACGGGACCCTCTGTAAGGGTTGCAAAAATGCCAATGTCTTGCAGATTGTGTGAAAGTGAGAACCACGGCCGACCATATTGATCTACTGACATGTCCAAGAAATCACCCAAACCACCGCATCGATTGTAGCCACATCCTTCTTCAAGATCAATGGGGTCATCGGGCGCATTGATCTGAACTGTGGTGAACAAAGGAGCGTCTCCAAACGCATCGGTCACCACCGTAAGGTAGGCATTCCAAGTGTCACCACCGGAATCCCCTACATATCCAAACGCGACTTTTCCTCCAGCACCAGCAGTCACAACAGGGAATCCTGTACCCACCAATTCGGTCGGAGGTGCAATCATCATCGCATCACTCCAGGTATTTCCTTCATCCAGAGAGTAAGCATAGTACGGCATGTTGTCAGAACCCATCCACATAGCATGTACGTTATCATCATCGTCCACAGCAACTTGAGCTTCTTCAGCGTTCCAAGTATCTGCTGTTCCCGATTCATCGGTTGGCAGTGTGTGTTCAGTCCAGGTCAAGCCACCATTTGTGCTACGATAAATCGCATATCCTTGGCCGTTACATCCCGCATTCCCACGGTAGAAGTTGCCATTGGGCCCACCTTCTAGATGTGCAGTTAGACCCCCACTTTGACAATCTACGGGTGCCCCTGAGACTTCTGGAGTCCAAGTGTTTCCACCATCAAAACTGGAAGAACATAGTGGATGAGGTGCATTCCCATTGATGCAGAAAACCCAGGTCGTGGGATGGAGAGCAGCAGGGTAAGGGGCCGAAGTAATCGTCTGGTGGTCCTGGACTGAACGAATGTCGGTAGCCACCGTGGGTGGTGACCAGGAGGCCCCTTCATTGTCTGACCACTCGACTGTCATCCCAAGCAAAGCATGCATGTCGAACTTCATGATTCGATCCGTCCACTTGTCGACATAGACATAGGGATCATTGCTGTTGGGTACAGGGACGATGGCATCATACACATCATTGCAAGAATAATCGGACAAGTTGGTCATTTCAATCAAACCTGTGCACTGTACAATCGCGGTTGAACCCGCAGCACCATTGCCCCAACTGGTCATGTACAAATTGTCATCCGAAGTGATGCCCATGGTCGGCTCAAAGGTACTGAGACCAATTCCGTAGTATGATGCTGAAGACCAGAAAGGCGTATTGTCACCAGTCAGATTTGCAGTGATGTTGGCTGCAAGTACTGCCGTCTCATCCAGCGCATCAATACCTCCACTGTAGTGGTACCAAGTGGTGTTTGAAATCGGGCGGTCGAATTCGAATGGAGAGGATTCTTCGGTCACGACCTCTTCTTCAGAACCCAAACAACCAGACAGGGATGTGCAGATCATCAGCACGGCAAGAGCGATGGCGAACTTGGCCTGTTGCATTCAATCCCCCGGCCCTACGGGGCCGGGACCTACGCTTCAAACCAACGGTTTTGAAAAAAACCTGAAAAATCAGCATTTTACTGAGAATTCAGTTTTTTTCTGGTAAAATTATCTCTGATGGATTTGGACGATTTGCATTGAATGAATTGATCTTTTCATCACTCGGATAACCGAGACAAATTCCACAAAGTAACGAGTAGTTTTTGCTGATGTCAAATTCCTTGCGGACAGCATCTTCCCAAATTGCAACTGCGCCTTGAGGGCACGTCCCCAATCCTTTGGAATGTGCAGAAAGAATCAGATTTTGCATGAATAATCCTGCGTCTGATGCCGAATATTTACGCAATGATTTGTGTGTGAAAATAAACAGTTCTACCGGTGCTCCAAAGAATTCATAATTTCGGGCCCAAGATTGATCACGGGCTTCCTTGTCATCTCTGTCGACCCCGATAAATGAAAAAAATTCTTTGCCTTGACTTTTCGACCTCTCGATCAAATCTTTGTGGTAAGGCCTCGTTACAATCCAATTACTCGTTGGTAGACCTTTTCGTTTTAGTACCGCTTTGATCTTTCCAAAAAGACCACTTCGGGCTCCTTTAATCGCCTCCCATCTAGAAAGAAATTCTTTCGAAAGGCGATCACGAACATCGCCTTTGGCCACGGCCACACGAATGGGCCGGGTGTTGCTCCAACTCGGAGATGTGAGCCCGTCCGCAATAATTTGTTCAATGATTTCATCAGGAACGGGAGTGGGCAGGAAATCTCTTGTCGAACGTCTTGAAGATACAAATGAATGGAAATCATTCGAATCGAAGCCCATAATTGCATTCCACCGAACTAATTCACTCGCCCCAATAGGCTTCGCGAATGGCCTGATTGGTTTCCATACAGGCGACCACATCCGCAGGTCGACTTGGCATATTTTCGATCCCAGCAAGGTGTTCGAATAAGGGTTCAACATTGGACATGTTGACAACGCCCCATCCGACCTGAGTGCAAGGTGCAACCGGTGAGATGGGCATGGTACCTGAGGTTGGATCCCATGTGGATGAACTCGGATACCAAGCCGACAGGTTGAGTGCATCCCTGAGAATGCTGTTGGTGATGGACAGGTTTGTGCCGTTGACCAACTGACCTCCACGTTCCTCAGAAGCACCGGACCCCATGTCTCCCGAAAGCTCTCGCAACTGGGTCAAAACCAGACTGAGAATACCAGCCGTTCGAGGGGTTGCAAATGATGTGCCTGAGGTTTGATGATACCCATCCGTATCGTCGTGATTGGGCAACACTTGTGTCCAATCCGCAGCAATATCTGGATAGGAACCACTCATGGTTTCCTTTTGATCATCATCTTCTTCAGCGTATCCTGAAATTCCAATCGACCATGGAGGACCTGCAGTGGAATCCTGAACGGCTGGAGAAGGCGTGTTGTCGGCCGCTCCGGTGTGGACCTTGTTGTGTTCAACCACAGCAACGCGAGTCGCATCCTCTATCCCTGGAACAGGTACACTCCCAATCGGTCCGAATGATGTGGTGACAATATCGACAAGTGGTTGATTTGCTGCAGCCAATACCGCTGCATCGCTGAATCCTTCTACGAAGAAAATGATGGCATCGGGGTTGGCATCCAGTACTGCACCCGTCACCGCAGTCCCGTGCCCATCCGAAGGGTCGTCCAAAATGGGGATGTCTGTACCATCATCCGGAGTAGTTCCGATGATGCGAGTGCCTGGGAAGTAGACGATATCACTGGCTGTGATGAGGTCCCAACAAGTCGGTGCATCTGCCTCGTATCGTTCCTGCCAAGTTCCATTCTGTGTGAGGTTACACCACATCGTTACTCCGAGCCCATCCAACAACCAATCCGGTAGCGTTTCGTTGAGGACGAAGCGATCGTGGTAGACGTTGATTCCAGTGTCAATCGGAGCAACCACCGAGTAGGCTCCGAATGACTCCACTTCAAGTCCGACTTCAGGGGCTTCAGGAACCTCTGGCCAAAGACAGCCTGCGAAGCTTGAACAGATGAGAAGTAGCACCAAGAATCCAGGAATTGTCCTACTCGACATCGTCTTCCCCGGCCCTTCGGGGCCGGGCCTCATGCTTCAACCCGACGGTTGCCATTGAATCTCAACCAGAGGGCTGCAGGAACTGAAACAAATCCAATGGAAGCAAACCAAGTGATGAATGACCCGAATACCACGCCATATTCAGGTAGTGTAAAGGTGGCCAATAATGCGTAAAAACTCACTGACATGGCACCAAGCATCATCGGTCCAACCGCCCCACTTGGAACCTCCTCGCCCTGTGCAATCCAAAGTGCAACCATACTCGTCAAGAAAATTGCCGGGAATACAGATGCCATTCCGGCCAGCAGCGGGGAACCGAGTTGAGAGAGCCAGACCGCCAATCCGATGGCTGTGGCCGCCGCAATGCCTCGGCAAGCAAGCGTGAAAGGACCTACGCGATTTTTCCCTCGCGGTGCAGGCTTGTGTTCAAGGCTAATCCGCAAACCGAGAAGGATACCGAAAATGAGAGCAGCCAAACCTATGGTCATCGATGCCTGTTCTGAAAACAGTGTTACAGATAGGGCGGCACCTGCAAACCACACACTGAGATTAATGATCGTGATCACTGCCAACCGTTTGCCAAAACTCCACGAAGGGATACGTGGAGGAACCACGCGCCACAACCATAGAAAAATGGCATTCAACAACATGCCTACTGGGACCATTCCCATCGCAGAATCAAATGCATCTGATTCCGGTTCAGCCAGCCACATGAAGGCGGCTGCAGGGACAATGGTAGTGGGGATGGTTCCAAGGATTCCACCAATCACTCCACCGAATTTCTCAATCGCAACCGTGACGGCAATGGCCACCAAACCCGCTAGAAATGCAGCGAGCAGGATTTGGGCCTGCGCGTCCATTCAAATCCCTTGATTCTACTCTGGGGGCGCTTCGACAAAATCGACTCCTTCACGGAGATTTTGCAATTGCATGTACAGGACAGCTGCGGCTGCCAGCGAGAGGAACAACAGAGACGATAGTCCTGCAACAATCATGCCCGTACTCAAGAATCCAGAGTCGTCCATTTCTGCAGGTGCCTTCTCACTCCCCATGATGTGCAAGTGAGCGACCACGTTGGCACTCGAGTTGCTACCAACCAATGCTCGAACCATCAGGGTCTGATTGCCTTCAATCGTGTTTCCCGGCAGGTACTGCAAGCGATCGACAAACAAGTCATGCTCGATTTCAAACTCTTGTGAACCCGCAACAAAGCTGTTCAAATCCATCCACTCGTCTCGCATATCCCAAGTTCGCCACTGCACCTTTTCAGCAGCACCTTCAATCTTGAAGCTGATTGAATCTCCCTGGCCGACGTGAATCTTGTTGTCCGCCATACTCGGCGTCGATAGATTGACTGCAACGATTTCGGTAAACCCGTACACTTGGTTGGCGGCTTCCATCACCGCAGGATGGGCTCGAACTTCGCCGTGCCCATACACGTTGTTCTGACGTGGCTTGGGGTTGTGGGGTCCGTCCGTTTCCGGGCAGGGCTCGTTTGCACCCGCATGATGACAGGGTCTGTATTCTGCAGTTTCTTGCATGATATTTCGTACATCAAATGGAGACAGTTCCGGATTGGCTTGGTACATCAATGCCGCGACACCGGCTGCACCAGGTGTGGCCATGCTGGTTCCAGACATGCTGGTGTAACCGGTTCCTGAATTGTATTGCACTGACATCACACTTGAGCCAACGAAAGCAAGATTGGGTTTGATACGACCTTCTTCGGTTGGACCTTGACTTGAATAAATTGCAATGCCCGGATCATCACCCTTGTCCAATGCGCCGACTGTGATGACATCCTCTGCACTACCGGGAGTTCCAATTTGTGCCGTGACACCGTTGTTACCTGCGGCGATGAACAATGCAACACCGGAACGGACCATCTCATTGGCCATGCGCGCAACACTCTCTTCCTCTGCAGCAGTCATCTCAATGATTCCTGGACCACCCAAACTCATGCTGGCGGCTCGGATGTTGAACTCATGGCGCTTGTCCACCGTCCACTCCATGCCCATCATGACACCCGCAAACGAACCAGAGCCACCTGCATCGAGGACTTTCACACCAACCAATTGAGCCTGTGGTGCGACTCCAGTGTGCTCATAGTTAGGAGCGCCCGTTCCAGCGGTTGTCCCTGCACAGTGTGACCCATGTCCTTGGTCATCATAGGGGAATACTTCCGATCCATTGGTCAGCCCCGGATTATTGATGACATCGTAGAAGGCGATGATTTTCGGATCATCTGTGCTGTTGTCATCGTCCAAATCATCGAGACCCACGTGTTCTCCGTCGATACCCGTATCAATAATCGCAACAACACTGCCAGCACCGTCATACCCTGTGGCTTCGTAAACGTCCCAGACCCCATGGGTATCCTTCATGTCGGAGTTTACGATTTGCAACACACTATCCAATTCAACCATCACGACTCCGGGGAGCCGGGACATCGGGACAATGTCCTCGACTGCAACTGATCCTGCAATGCTGTCAATCAGGTGGAAGGTGTGAAGATGAACGAAATCAAGTTCATTTTGCAAAAGGGTTACGTCGTCTTCAGTCGGCAAATGATCCAAGTTGACTATGACATCAATGTGACCATTTTCATCGACCCACTCAAAGTCAGTGTTGTTTAGAGCAACCCAGATGTCATCATCGATGCCATCCTTGTCCTTGTCCATGAGTGTGTCTTCCCACCAATGGACCTCTTCCTGAGGTTGCGGTGTGACTGGGGTGGCAACTGCTGCGACCGTAACAGGGAACACAAACAACCCGATGGCGGCAATAGCGAGGATGGCGCGATAGCGATTCTCAGACATGGTATCACCCTACGGGTGAAGGGTCTGATTATTCAATCAAACGGTTCCGTGGAAGGTGCTCCATTGAAGGACTCAGCCCAGAGTCGAATACCATGCGCAGGCACTGGTTGGCATTGGTCATCGTCGGCCTTCTAGCGACTTCGACTGCCTCTGCGATCACGATTACACAGCCTGATTTCCAAAGTGGAGATTGGTTTGAGTACGACGGTTGGACGGCAGCTGTGTTTGCTGAATATGAAGCGAAAATGGAGGGTGAAAGTCCCGACTATGAACGGCTCAACCTCACTGAAGATGTCCCAATGCGACTTACATTTCAAGACCAAGAAAACATCAATCTTGGAGGCGAAGATACGAATTGTAGAGTCAGCATCATTGAACATTCAGTCAACATGACTGTGCACTTCACACCGGGAAGTACTGATTACACCAACGATACGATGACACTGAATGTCACGACCAACATCAAGGTCTGGATGCCGACGGGAGCGAGTGCTTTCGAGAAACGTGTTGAAACGATTACGCTGGAAACTTGGTTTAGTGGAGGCGGTGAAGACAACTATATCGAGTCAAGGTTGACCACGGAGGAAATCATTGAGCGGGACGGTTTGTGGCCCAGTGGCATTGAAGTTGGCCACGAGTGGGACTTTGCAGAAACCATAACGCGAACCATTGTCACCGAAGAGCGAATCAATCGAGCGTTGTGGAATGAAACCAGTCGTGTGACGGATAACATCGCTCGACAAGTGACTTGGACAGCCGCCGAAGAAGTTGAAATCGCTGTCGGAGAATACAATCTTGATACCGTTCCTACCATTCGAATGGAACAACAAATTGTCGGCGAATCTAGAACCAGTACCAATTGGTATCATGAAGAGGGATATCTCGTCAAAACTCAGCATTTTTTCAACGGTACGCTATTGTTGTCAGCTACTCTTACCGATCACGATTATTCTGCAGAGAACGTCGTCAACACAGTGGTCACAAGCAATGGGTTGCCTGCACCTTCTCTCATCACAGCAATCACTGCAATCGGCATCGCCGCTATACAGCGTTCAAAATCGGAATGAGAGCCCCAAACGCTGGGCATTTTCATGTCCAATGTCTAACACCAAGGGGGCTCGTTGAATGGCATCTTGTCGAAGCAGAGCTCCAATTGCACTCCCTTCAAGCGTCAGGGTTGAACCACCACAGACCATTGATGCAGATTGAACATTCACACATGCGATGATACCGTGGGTGGCCCAATCAATGCTAGTCGGCGTGTCATCCATTCGATTTCCAACCTGGACTGACAAGGTCACATGGCCGTCCTCAAGAGTAAAATTGTACATGGTGGCATGATGCCATAGTGTCCCGGATTCTCCTTCTGGACCGGTCACAGTGACATTGATCATTTGGTTTAGGGGTGAAACTGCGGTCTCGATTTCAACCCCCACTTCTGCAGACACGATCGGGATGTAATCTGTCAACCAAAATTTTGCATCCACGCCTTCCAAGGCAATATCATCCGTCCACCAATAGACATCAAAAGCTATGGAGGGACACCACCAGCGATCTTCCAACAAATCTCCATTCGTATTGTTCCACCAAACCCGATACGATTCCTCACAGCCAGGATAAGTGGCTGGGCTTGGACCGATTTCTGCGACTTTGTAAACAATCACTTCCTCTGTTTCGACAACATCCTCAGAAATTTGCACCGGCCCCCCGCTCCCCGTCCAGATTTCCGTGTGTACGAAAACGGAGTTCCAACTTTCATTGACAATCATGGGGAAATCATTCACCTCCTGGGGTGGGAAATAATGGTGTTCATGATCAAAATCGGCGATACCCGTGGTCCAAATCCCGAAGGCATCGAAGTCAAGATCCAGGGATTGAACTCGGCTAATTACGGCCAAATCCGACATCCGGACCCATCGAACTTCTTGATAATTGACGAGCAGTTCACCTGATGCAAAGATGCCCGTATTGGGCTCGGGGAAGCGACCGGCTCCAGTCGCATAGGCATCGATATCCAAACGGTATGAAGGAATCAATTGCCCAGATACATTGTGCAAGGTAGCTGCAGCAACCGTAATCGTGGCATCCCCGTAAAGCAAATCTAGAGATGAGCCTGCCAG
>CEUJ01074910.1_pt1 | contig 10919 bp, 6 predicted proteins | sample 361531 | NCBI WGS metagenome assembly CEUJ01 (sample SAMEA2622842, study PRJEB7988) | marine metagenome | biome: marine biome (ENVO:00000447); feature: marine epipelagic mixed layer (ENVO:xxxxxxxxx); material: "saline water (ENVO:00002010), including plankton (ENVO:xxxxxxxx)" | depth 140 m | reverse complement strand
GTGTGGCGGAATCGGTAGACGCACCAGACTTAAAATCTGTTGGGAGTTAATCCCGTGGGGGTTCAAGTCCCCCCACTCGCACTAAATACCTAGAAAGGGGTAACATGAAGAACACTTTTGAAGTTAGTTCCTCTCTTGTTTGGTACAATGATGAGAGAATGATCGTCAAAATGTACTTCTTAAATGATATCCCATTTACATTTGATGAACTCCCAGTTGGACATTTGTGGGATCAGGATCTGGTCAAAGAAGCAAATGGTAATAGAAGTTTTGAGATAGAAGACGTATATAAAGGATCAAACTACTTGATACAAGAAGAGTGTCATCCTTGCTTTGATAACATCGAGATTTCAAACCCCGAAATATTACCAGATGATCTGGTTTCTTACTTTGACGAGGAAGATTTAAGGGGATAAATAAAACATAGAAATCTAACGGTTGTCAGAATAAGATGCCTCTTAATAAGCTTGAGAACTTTATCAAGAATGCAGAAGGTCGCATTCTATATGTTAATCCTAACGACCTTGACTCCACTGATGGTGTTGAAAACCAAGGTAATTCATTAACAAAACCCTTCAAAACGATTCAGAGGGCACTGATTGAGTCGGCAAGATTCTCCTACCTGAGAGGTGATGACAACGATTTAGTAGAAAAAACTACTATTCTTGTGTTCCCTGGTGAGCACCTGATTGATAACAGACCTGGTTATCTTGTTAAGAATCAGGGTGGAAATGCCATCGCGGTTGCTCCTGGTGGTGCAGAATTTGCTGCACAAAATGAGTTAACACTTACTCTTAACTCTAATTTTGACCTTACACAGGAAGATAATATCCTGTATAAGTTTAATAGTGTCTATGGTGGTATTATCATTCCCCGTGGTACTTCTATTGTTGGTCTAGATTTAAGAAAGACCAAGGTTAGACCTAAGTATGTTCCTAACCCAACTGATGATAGTGCACCAAGCACAGCAATCTTTAGAATTACTGGTGCTTGTTACTTCTGGCAGTTCAGTTTCTTTGATGGTGATGAGACAGGATTGGTCTATACTGATCCAAGAGACTTTTCTGTTGCTAACAGATCTAAACCAACATTCTCCCACCACAAAGTTACTTGCTTTGAGTATGCTGATGGTGTGAATATCCCAGGTGGATATGAACTAACAGACCTTGACATGTATTATAGCAAGGTCGCTAACGCATTTAACAGAGCATCTGGTAGAGAGATCGATCAGAAGTATCCAGCATCTCCAGACGCATTTGCTAAGCAACGTCCAGAATGGGAGATTGTTGGTGCATTTGCATCTGACCCAATTACAATTAGTCAAATTATTTCTGGTGACGGTGCTACACCATCTACAGTTGTTACAGTTACAACTCAGACACCTCATGGTCTGAACGCTGGAACACCTATTAAGATTAGAAATATCAACGTAGAAGATTATAACGTATCTACAAAGGTTGTTCAGGTTGTTAGTGACACTGTATTCACATATGCCTTAGGAAAAGTTCGCTCAAACCTCCCTGCTGGACCTGGAGCAGGTCTTGCCCCTGGTAATGGTGCTTCTGTCGTTATTGAGACGGACACCGTTACAGGCGCTTCTCCATACATCTTCAACTGCTCTCTGCGTTCCGTATATGGTATGCAGGGTATGCATGCTGACGGTTCTAAGGCAGATGGTTTCCGTTCGATGGTTGTCGCACAGTTTACTGCTGTGTCTCTCCAGAAAGATGACCGTGCATTTGTCAAGTACAATAAAACGAACAGAGAATATACTGGAATTAGTTATAGTAGAGAAACTGGAGATGCTCTTTCAGCAGAATCTTCCGCAACTAATGAGACGGAAGTTCTCCACTTAGATTCTGATGCTGTCTACAGAGATAACTGGAAGACAACTCACATCAAGATGTCTAACGACTCTGTTATTCAGGTCGTTTCCGTCTTTGCTATTGGATTCCACAAGCACTTTGAAGCACTGAGTGGTGGTGACGCTTCTATCACTAACTCTAACTCCAACTTTGGTCAGTTCTCACTGGCAGCAGATGGATTTAAGAAAGAAGCATTTGCTAAGGATGATAAAGGATTTGTCACGGGTGTTATTACACCTAAATCTATCGAAACAACTGAACTTGATATTGAATGGGTTCAGTTTGATGCTAACTTAATCACATCAACTAGCGCAAGTCAGAGACTCTATCTCCTTGGATATGACAAACTAGATATTGAACCACCTGTCATTTCTCAAGGTTATAGACTTGGTGCAAGAGTTGGTGATCAAATTTTCTTAGATGATAATGGCACTGATAAAGGTGCTAAAATCTTGATGACTAACACCATCACTACAGGAACTGGTGCTGGTGATGTTGTTAATGGTAATGATTCATCATCTAAAGTTTATAAGCAGGTAACAATTAGTACTCCTGCTACAAGCACCACTAATACTGAAAGTATTTTTAGAACATTATCAGCACATGATATTCAGCATGGTGAGTCAATTAGAATCTTTAGTGAAACTGGCGATCTTCCAGATGGACTTGAAGAAGGTCAAGTTTACTTTGCCATTACTAATGCTGTAAACCAAGTAAGTTCTACTGTAGGTAGACAGGATGGAATTACCCTATCTGCTGATGAATTCCAACTTGCATCCAATAGAACTAATGCTAACGCTGGAAATCCAGTCTTTATCACAGCATATCCCAACAAACCATTAACTTCATCTCCACTTGAACTTCGTGTTGAGAGTAGAGTTTCTGATAAAGTAGCAGGTGAAGTTGGTCATCCAATTCAGTATGACTATGTTGTAGGTAACTGGTATATCTACGTCGCAGCAAACAGCGATCTATACACATATCTCTCTGCTCAGACTGGAGACAGTGAGATTTCATACTTCAAGAGAATTGAAGATCCAAGATCTATTGATGATAAGATCTATAAACTGCGTTATGTTGTTCCTAAAGAACTGGAGAATGCAAGAGAACCTATCAGTGGATTCGTCCTTCAAGATTCTAGTAGTGTCAATGTTAGATTCAACTCTGACTTTAACAAGACTTCTATCTCTCTGGTAGCAGACCCTGCCAACAATATTACTGCCAATGAGTATGACTTTGATAGAAATACTAGATTTATTAGTAGTTGTACTTATACCAGCGGAACACCTGGCACAATCACAGTTAGATCAGATAAACCACACAATCTGAAAAAGACTGATATTATTGTTGTTAAGAATGTCCCAAGTTCTACTAATACTTCCGCTCAGGATAATGTTGGATTCAATGGTGACTTTGAGGTTCAGAGTACACCTGATGCTAAGACGTTTACTTACTTTGATAAGAACATCAGAGATATTACTCAGAATCCTGGAAATCCAACATTTAATCCACATGTTAGGGACAAGACCCTCCCAACTTTCTCTAAGAATAACAACAACGAGAATCTTTACGTCTATCGTGTAGAGACAATCAAACCACTGATCAAAGACATCCAAGATGGTGTCTACTACATGTATGTTCTTAACTGCAACAATGCAATTGTTGGAGCAGCATTTACAGGTTCTGATGTTAAGTATGGTCAGAACATTACTGATCTTTATCCACAGTTGGATAGAGATAATGCTGAGGACAATCCACCAGCAGCAGTATCTTTTGCTAAGAGAACTCCACTTGGAGAAGTTGTAACTAATGATCTTAAGAGAAGTATCACTAGAGAATCTCTTGATAACTTTAATAAGTCATTCCAACATGGTAACGAAATTGTTGGTGTCACAACTACAGATACTACAGCAACATTTACTCTTGGTGTTGAGCATGGACTAAATGCTCTTACTAAGTTCACCACACTTCATGGTGGCACTGGAACTCACACTGAAGGAACATATTATAATGTAAAACTGCTTGATACACCAAATAGAGCAGGTGAATGGGGTGGAGCAACTGCTAAAGTTGTTGTTAATTCATCTGGTAATGTTTCCTCTGCAACCATTACAGAAGGTGGTCAAGGATATACTAACGGTGAAACTCTTTATTTTGATACGACACCAAGTATTGGTATTGGTGGTAATGATTCTTCCAATGCTGGACGTATCGAGATTTCTACTTCTGATATTTTAGTAGCAACGAATGATTATGTTCAGGTAACTGGTATTGGAACTACTGGTGGTGGTTACTATAGAATTACTGATGCTACCGCTGCAGATTCTAATAATAATCATACTAAAGTTGCTATTGCTAAGACTGTTGGAGATCCACTGCCTAAGGTTGGTGAATATCTGACTGTTGTTGGTAGAGTTGGTGATATTTCTGGACATAGTGCCTCTACTGATGCTACTACAAATGTCACAACAGTTACTCTAACACTTTCAGCAAATGCTGGTCTTGTTGGTGGAAATAGAGTCAGACTTACCAATGCTTCTAATGTGAATCTTGGTGATTACATTATTGGTAGTGTCTCCAATGGAGCAGCAAACTCATTTACTATTGTAACTAAGAAAGATATATCTGCAGCAAGATATGTCATGAAGCATGGCATGACTGCTAACAAAACTGTTAGTGATGGTGAAAGTATTGGTAGTGGAATGATGTCATTCTATGACAATGCCATTCTGTTTACAAATGAATCAGTAACAGTAAGTGCTGGTAAGTTCAAAGTAAAGCTGCCTGATGGTAGCACAACTCAAGATATAATCGAATCTAGATTCCCTGTTGGATCTTATATCCAGATTGGTAATGAGATCATGAGAGTCCAAGACTCTACTCTTCAGGGTACTAACAATGATATGCTTCAGGTGATTCGTGGTTCAATGGGTACCCTCATTGAGAGTCATGCTGATAATACTCAGATCAAGAAGATCAAAATACAACCTATTGAACTTCGTAGACCTTCTATTCTTCGTGCTTCTGGTCACACGTTTGAATATCTTGGTTATGGTCCTGGTAACTACTCAACTGGTTTACCACAGGTTCAGGTTAAGACTCTCACCGAAGATGAAGAGTTCCTGTCACAATCACAAGAAACAACTTGTGGTACTGTTCTCTACACTGGTATGGACAGTGATGGTGACTTCTATATTGGTAACACCAAGTATTCTGCACAGTCAGGTGAACAAAAGACCTTTGATGTACCAACACCAACTGTAACTGGTGAAGATCCTAACAGACTCTCTGTTGTATTTGATGAGATTATTGTTAAGGAAAGAATCCTGGTTGAAGGTGGTAAGTCTAAGCAGATTCTGTCACAGTTTGATGGTCCAGTCAACTTCACTGGAACTGTTAGATTCTCAGACACAATCAACACTCTTGGCATCAGAGCGAAGGGTAAGGTTGATATTGTAGAAGATACTGATGCAACATCTTGTACTGATCAGAACGCAGCACTTAGAGTTGCTGGTGGTGTAGCAATCGGAAAACAACTTTGGGTTTGTGAGCAAACAAATCTGATGTCATCTCTGGTTGTTCATGGAACTTCCACGTTGAAAGGTGTAGCTACTGTTGAGACCAGCATCGTTCCTGATGCTGATGAAGGCGCAACTATTGGTACCGCAGCACTTCCATTCTCTGAAGCACACATTGATGAAGTAAGAATAGGTGTAAGTGGTGATGGTGAGATTGATACTGCTACTGGTGGATTGACTCTTGATTCTGCTAGTGGAACAGTAACCGTTGATGATAACTTGGTTGTTACTGGTAACTTTGATGTTGATGGAGATACTACTCTCGATACAACACGTATTGATGGAACCTTAACTATTGATGGTCAAGCAAACATTGATAATGTTACTATCAATGGTGATGAAGTTACTGCTACTAACTTTAGAGGAACTGCTGACGTAGCATCTGAAGCACCAGTTTATGGAACTGATAGTCAAGGTTTGAATAGTCATAACTTTGCCTTGATGATGAGTCCTTCTTTCCTTGTGTCTGGAGTCGTACAGAAGTTACACCGTGATCAGAACATTAAGTTCAACACTGGTACCAATGAACTCAAATGTGCTGGTGACATTATTGCATTTGTTTCCGATGAACGTCTTAAGACTGACATGGTTGGTATTACAAATGCTCTTGATAAGGTTAATTCTTTAAGTGGATTTACATATACTTGGACTGAGTGGGCAAGCGAGCAAGGAAATCAATTTGATCGCAGTAAGCGTCATGTTGGTGTTTCTGCACAAGAAGTTCAGAAAGTTCTCCCTGAAGCAGTTGCTCCCGCTCCATTTAATGAAGAATATCTAACAGTTAAGTATGACAAGATTGTCCCACTTTTGATTGAGGCAATCAAGGAACTTTCCGATAAAGTTTCTGCTCTTGAAGATAAACTCAATAAATAATCAAAAAGAGATATGTTACAGGGTTCTGGACAAATAAGATTCTCTGATATCATTAATGAGTTTGGTAGAGCAGATGCTTCTTCTCCTGTATCACCTGGTGGTGGAGTTAGTTTAGGTCGTTATCGTGTTTCCGAAACTTATGGGGAGATGAGCAATCTCCCCCTTGATACTGGCATACCTCAAGGAAATTCTCAAATTGCTTTTAGTAATTTTCATGGTAAACAACTCAATACAGTTGTAAATTATTATCATGGTGGTACAGAAACTAGAGTTCGTACTAGAAATAGATACAACAATGGACCTGGAAATGGTCGTGTTAATGTAATCGGTGGGTTTAGATCAAAACCCAATGATCCAAGAGGAACCAGAGTTATCATTCATGTTAATCATAAAATTGGTTCAACGTATGATGGCAGTGCTGGTCTTAAGTGTGCCATGGTCATCAATAGAGGATGGGGAACTGGTACAAATCTAGATGTTTGGGTTGGTACTCAAGGCAAGATTTATGGTTCTGGTGGTAACGGTGGTAAAGGAAAATCTAGAAATCATACTGGTTCAGCAGATGGAAAACGTGGCAGTTCTGGGTTAGGAGTTGCGGCAGCAATCGATCTTTGGAATTATGGAATCATCGCTGGCGGTGGTGGTGGTGGTGCAGGTGGAAATAGAGAATATCAGAGAAAAGATACGAGAGGTAGATATAGATGTGGGTGGTGGTGTGAAGGAAGAAATAGAAGAAGACGTAGAGCTAGAGCTGGTGGTGGCGGCGGAGGCGGCGGTCAAGGGTCGCATGTCCACAATCCAGCACTTGATGGACATCATGGACCTTCATCAGGTGGTGGCGGTCAGAGAGGAAATAGAGGAACTTTCGACAACTTCGGTACTGGTGGTTCGGGTGGAGATGATAGAGGACGTGCTAGAGGTGGAAATGGTGCAAATGGCGGTGCTTTAGGTCAAGATGGCGGAAGCACTAGCGGTGGTCAAGGTGGACACGCTGGCAGATCAATTATTATTGAAGGACCAGGACATGGTGCACAAAGAGGTCATATAACTTATCAACATCAGGGTGATCTTCGCGGACCAGTTCAAGATCATCATCTTGGTGATGGAGACCGCAATGATTCGTGATAAATAACTAGAAAAGCATCAAGAGATGGCGAATTATAACAAGCAGTTCAATTTTCGTAATGGACTTCAGGTTGACAATGATAATCTTATAGTAAGTCCTACTGGTTTGGTCGGAATTGGTACAACCATTCCAACTGAACTTCTTGATGTTCGTGGTGGTAACGCCAAGATCTCTGGTTTTGCTACAGCAGCATCCTTGTATTCCAATTTACTTGAGGTAAATGGAAGAGGTGTAATTACAAATCTAGAATTTACTAATGCTGTTGGTGGTGGAGTTACAATCCGAAACGGAATTGTCACTGCATCTAATTCAGTAACTGGAATCGTAACTTATTATGGTGATGCTAGATTCCTCCAAGGTATGCCTACATCACAGTGGACTGATGTAGATGCTGGATTAGGTTACACAAGCATTTACGCTGCCGGAAGTGTTGGTGTGGGCACCACAGATCCCCGCTTTACCTTCCAAGTCAGTGGTAACACTGATATGTCATTGAATGGATTCTCTGGCGGTGTTGGTATCAACTCTGCTGGCGAGATTCTGGCAACTGGTATTGTAACTGCATCTAAGTTCTCAGGTATTGGTTCTGATCTTACTGGACTGACTGCTAGTAATATCGCTTATGGAACTATTAGCAATGAAAGACTTCCTATTCTTGCTAATGATAGATTCCCAACCAATATAAATCTAGCGGGAATCCTTACTGCTACAACATTCAACGGAAGATTAGTTGGTGTAGCAACGGGAGCAGAAGATCTTGTAGGTACTCCCAACCTTACTGTTGGTATTCTTACAGCATCAGCAATTTCATCAGGAAGTTTCATTGGTGCAATCACAGGAAATGTAATTGGTAATTTAACAGGTACAGCATCAACTGCTTCCTCTCTTTCTAATGATGCTGATGTCAATATTGCTGGAGCAACTATTGGTATTGCTACAATTTCAACTAACTTGATTGCTAACGGTACTGTAGGTATCGGAACATCAGTAACTACACATCCATTACAAGTTAGAAGTTTTGGTAACGCAACAATTTCAGTATTGAGTGATAATGCTGAGGCAAGAATTGCTATCGGTAGATCTGAAGATGTAGATGGAATCAATGGTGTACTTAGATATGAAAATCAAAGCGGTCTCTTCCCATACAGTAATTATGAGGCATTTGATTTCCTGAATTATGGTAATGGTAATATCAACTATTACTTACAAGCAGGAAATGTTGGATTAGGAACTGGCAACTTCCACTGGCATAAAGGTGTTGAGAGATTGATGACTCTTACCTATGGTGGTGATTTGGGTATTGGTGTTACAGAACCAAATGCAAAATTACAAGTTGCTGGTGTAACGAGCACAACAAATTTACATGTAAATCAAGATGCTACTGTTGGTGGAAACTTAGTAGTAGACGGAAATATCCGTGCTGTCGGTGGAGCAACATCTATCAGTGCTGATTCTGTTTACATCAATGGTGGTTCACAACAACTGTTTGACCTTGAAGGTAATCAAATTCTTGGTGGTGCTGCTCAGAATGTCAACGTTACTGCTGGCATGTCCACTTATCATGATCTAGATATAAGAAGAAATCTGACTGTAGTTGGAAATTCTACTTTTGATCCTGATCAAGAATCAGGTGGTGGTGTAAAGGTTGGTGATCCAACAATAGGTCAGATGTTTGCTCCATTCCAAGTTGGAGATGGTGATACTGAAGAAATTGTAGTCATTGAAGAAGGTGCGATTGGTATTGGTACAACAGCAATCAACCCAACAGTTGCTCTTGATTGTAGAGATGGAGACGCCACATTCAGACGTGTTGGATTAGGAACCACAGCAATAACTGCTAATGGTGTCTTACAACTCCACGGTCCAGTTTATATTCAGAACTCAACTGATCCTACTGCTCCTGGTGCACCAACATTCCACTCTGTAGGTGGAGCAGATATGGCAGGTATTGTAACTGCTACTGGAGGATTCAGTAGTGGTGCTGGTGGTGGAGTAAAAATTACGGTTGTTGGTAATGCTCTTACCTTTACAGTAGGTGGTCTTTCAACTTCACTAACTCTATCATAATTGTCACTACTTGACAAGATTCAATATCATGAGTAGAATTGGTTTGTTGCTTTTGAAGGGATGAAGTCTATAGATCCGGTAGAGATCACAAAAAAAATTCAATATGATAATAGGAAACCAGTAGTTGTTGATCACGACATCTTTCCTGTTAGATATTATCAGGTATCAATGCCTGGTAATGATGAATTGAAAGATCTTTTTGTAGATAAGATTGTAGAAGATTCTAAAGAACTCATCACTCCTAAAGGATGGTTGACTGATAAGTTGAGAACTTCCTTTGACGGAGAACCTAAAGGGAAAGAGATATTTTTTGGTGAAGACGATACACTACAGAATGTATTAACAGCAAAGTACAGTAAGTTAATTGGTGGTGTCTTTGATGCAAGATATAGAATAAAGATTGACGAGATATGGTATAATGTGTATATGAATGGTGAGTGGCAAGAAGAACATCATCATATTGGTGGTGGATTACATAACCCACACTTTTCTTGTATTCACTTTTTATCTTTTGATAAAACACGCCATGAACGTGTAGCATTTTCGGATCCTCTAGATCCACTTAGATGTTTAGGTCTTGAACTAGATAGAAACGATTATAGTGATAGACACTATCCAGACATCAATGAAGGTGATTTACTTATGTTCCCTTCATACCTAAAACATTTTGTAAAAAAGGGTATTTCAACACCAGATTATCCAAGAATTACAATAGCATTTAACTTTGAAGTTCTAGAATACGCTGGAGGCGGATATGATTAGAGTTTATGATGACTTTTTTACTAATGATGAAAATGATTTTGTCTTCCAGTATTGTCTAGATGCATCATATTATTATGGTGAGACAGATAATGATGATACTCCAGTTGTAGGATTAGTTCATGACATCTTTACATTCAAAGATGATGAACGACATATTCCTGAAACCATGAGGTTCTTCGGTAGCATGCAGATGCGAGAGATGCAACCCAAAAAGTTTTTCAATCTTTTTGTAGATAAGATTCAAGAACAATATCCAGAGTGTACTAAAGATAAACTGGTAAGATTTTACATCAATATGTTTTCTCCACACGAGAATCCGTATTACCACACTGACGCTGAGGCAAGCGCAAAAGCAATAACATTTTTATATTATCCACAACCAGATTGGACAGTTCAGATGAATGGTGAGACACAATTTGTAGTTGATGGTGATCTCTATGGTGTAGCGCCAGTTCCTAATAGATTAGTTTCATTCGCTGCCGAGATTCCACATAGAGCAACTGCCATGAGAGATAATTATCGGTGGACTGTTGCTATCAAGTACGAAGATGTTGCCTAGATAATTTACATAAGTTAAACTCATGAATAAAATTGCTATTGTTGGTGCTGGAAATGCTGGATGTATTTCAGCACTTACTCTAAACTTCC
>CEUJ01070643.1_pt1 | contig 10927 bp, 10 predicted proteins | sample 361531 | NCBI WGS metagenome assembly CEUJ01 (sample SAMEA2622842, study PRJEB7988) | marine metagenome | biome: marine biome (ENVO:00000447); feature: marine epipelagic mixed layer (ENVO:xxxxxxxxx); material: "saline water (ENVO:00002010), including plankton (ENVO:xxxxxxxx)" | depth 140 m | reverse complement strand
GAATGATCCTCATTCCATTTGTATAAAAATTTTGCATCTCCAATAGCAGATGCAGCTAATGTTTTGATTGGTCCAGCGCTTATTGCATTTACTCTAATTTGTTTAGCACCTAAATCTCTAGCAATATATTTTACACTTGATTCTAAAGCAGATTTACAGACACCCATAACGTTATAATTTGGAATAGCTTTAGTTGACTCATACGTAAGTGTAATCATGCTACCATTAGTTTTCATTATTTTAGAAGCCTCTCTCGCTACTTCGGTAAATGAAAAACATGAAATGAGCATACTTTTTAAAAAATTTTCTCTGGAAGTATTAAGATATTCTCCAGATAATTCAGATTTATCAGAAAATGCAACAGCGTGAACGACAAAATCTATTTTACCCCAAATTGATTTGATATCTTCAAATAATTTTTTTACATCATCTTTTTTTTCTACATCACAACTAAATGTAATTTTTGAATTTAATTTTTCTGCTAATGGTACTACTCTTTTTTTCAAAGCATCACCTAAATATGTAAAAGCTAGTTCAGCTCCTGCTTCAGATAATTTTTGGGAAATACCCCATGCAATAGATCTTTCATTTGCTACACCCATAATCAAACCTTTTTTACCCTTCATTAAGTCCATTATTTAAACCTTTTCAAAAATTAAAGTTGCGTTTGTGCCACCAAATCCAAAACTATTAGACATCACTGAATTTAAGTTAACATTCTTTTCTGTTTGAGTAACAATTGGGAATTTTTTTGCATCTTCGTCCATATCATTTATATTTGCAGAGGCAGCTATAAAATTATTTTTCATCATAATTAAACTATAAATTGCCTCGTGAACAGATGCTGCTCCTAACGGATGGCCAGATAAAGATTTTGTAGAACTTATTTTAGGAATTTCTTTTCCAAATGTATCACCTACTGCACTTAATTCTGTAATATCCCCTACTGGAGTTGAAGTTCCATGAGTATTCAAATAATCAATTTTATTTTTTGAAGTGGCAAGTGCCATTTTCATACATCTCACAGCTCCCTCACCAGATGGAGCCACCATATCGTATCCATCTGAAGTTGCTCCATACCCAGTTAACTCTGCATAAATTTTAGCACCTCTAGCCTTGGCTCTTTCATACTCCTCAAGCACTAATACACCAGCTCCTCCAGCAATTACAAATCCATCTCTGGTCTTATCATAAGCCCTAGAAGCTTTTTCAGGAGTATCATTATATTTAGATGATAATGCTGTCATTGCATCAAACATAGCTGTCATAGCCCAGTGTATTTCTTCACTTCCTCCTGCAAAAACAATATCCTGTTTTCCCATTTGTATAAGTTCCATTGAATTTCCTATACAGTGACCGCTGGTTGCACAAGCAGAACTCATTGTATAATTAGTACCTTTAATTTTAAATGGAACAGCGAGCGTAGCTGAGGCAGTGCTTGCCATAGTTCTTGGAACAATAAATGGTCCCATCAGCTTTGGAGTTTTAGCTCTTGTTTTGTCTGCTGCTAAAATTACATTTTCAATTGAGGGACCACCTGAACCCATTACTATACCAGTTTTAAAATTACTTACATCTTTTTCACTTAAACCAGAATCTTCTATCGCTTCTTTCATGGCAATATAATTATAAGCAGAGCCTGAACCCATAAACCTAATCGTTTTTCTATCAATATGGTCTTCAAGTTTTATCTTAGGTTTGCCATGTACATGACTTTTCAAATTGTGTTCTTTATACTCCTCAGAGAATGAAATTCCTGATTTTGAATTTAATAAAGATTGTTTGACCTCTTCTTGATTATTCCCCAAACAAGAAACTATACCAAGACCAGTAATAACTACTCTTCTCATTATTTAAACAATCCCACTTTTAAATTATCTGCTGTATAAATTTTTTTTCCATCAGCTAATAATATACCATTTGCTAAACCGACAGTAGTTTCTCCTTTAACAATTATTCTTTTCATATCTATTTCATATGTTGCCATTTTGACCTTTTTAAGGACTTCTCCGGTGAATTTAACGGCGCTCACACCTAAAGCTCTACCTCTTCCTGGATTTCCAAGCCATCCAAGATAAAAACCAACTAGTTGCCACATAGCATCTAATCCTAAACATCCTGGCATAACTGGATCTTCTTTAAAGTGACAATTAAAAAACCATAAATTTTCTTTTATGTCTAATTCAGCCTTAATTTGTCCTTTTTTATACGCTCCGTTACTTTCGCTAATTTCAGTTATTCTGTCAAACATCAGCATTGGTGGAAGAGGTAATTTAGCGTTTCCAGGTCCAAATAAACCACCCTCACCACAGTTTATTAATTCATTGTAGGTATAGGAACTTTTTTTCATATAATTTTAACCTTAATACTTGATTTACTAAGAATATAATATTACTATAGTTTAGAACTATTATAAACTATGAAAAATTCTGAAGTAAATTATATAGCAAAATTAAGAAATTCTGGTCTCAGACCAACTAAACAAAGAATTAAAATTTGCGAAGTCTTATTCAACAGAGAAAAAACATTTCATTTTTCTATAAACGACCTCATAAAAATTCTTCAAGATCAGCACAATCTAAAAATATCATTAGCTACAGTTTATAATACAGTTCACGCTTTCCAAAAAAAAGGTTACTTAAAAGAGATACCGGTTAAATCTTCTGAGAGTTATTACGATACAAATGTGTCCCATCATCATCATTTTTTTGACGAAAAAGATGGTAGATTAATTGATATTAATGAAACAGATGTTGGACCAATTGATATTCAAACTAAAATACCAGGAAAAAAAATTAAATCGATCGAAGTTTTTGTAAAGCTTGAGGACCAATAATAATTACATTTTAACGCATATAATCTCAAATTATTGACAAATATATTAGAATTATTATAAATAGTAGTTTAGAATAATTATAAACTACAGGAGAAAAAATGAGTGCGGAATTTGGAAAATTTAAATCAAAAGAATTAGGAAAATGCCCATTTACGGGAGCTGGAACACCAGCAAAACATACTGCAGGAAAAGGTCAAACTGTCAAAGATTTTTGGCCTAATAGCTTGAATTTAGATATTTTAAGTCAACACTCCAACTTATCCAATCCAATGGATAAAAAATTTAATTATTCTAAAGAATTTAAAAAACTAAATTACAAAGCACTAAAAAAAGATTTAAAAAAACTAATGACTGACTCGCAAGATTGGTGGCCAGCTGACTACGGAAATTATGGTCCTTTCTTTATAAGATTAGCTTGGCATGCAGCAGGTACTTATAGAACTGGTGATGGAAGAGGTGGTGCTGGAACAGGAAATCAAAGATTTGCCCCTCTCAATGCTTGGCCAGATAATGTTAATTTAGATAAAGCAAGATTACTTTTATGGCCAATCAAAAAAAAATATGGAAAAAAAATATCTTGGGGAGATCTGTTTATATTAGTAGGAAACGTAGCATTAGAGTCAATGGGCTTTAAAACATTTGGTTTTGGTGCTGGTAGAGTTGATATCTGGGAACCTGAAGATGATATTTATTGGGGTTCAGAAAAAGAAATGCTTAGTGTAAATAGATACAGTGGAAAAAGAGATCTTGAACAACCTTTAGGAGCGTCTCATATGGGTTTAATTTACGTAAATCCACAAGGCCCAGATGCCAATCCTGATCCTTTGCTAGCTGCTCATGATATTAGAGAAACATTTGGTAGAATGGCAATGAATGATTATGAGACTGTTGCTTTAGTTGCAGGAGGACATACTTTTGGAAAATCTCATGGAGCTGCATCAGAGTCTTACAAAGGACCCGATCCAGAAGCTTCAAAAATTCAAGATCAATCAACAGGTTGGAACAGTAATTATAAGTCAGGTAAGGGTTATGATACTATCAGTAGTGGAATTGAAGGTGCATGGACGCAGACGCCCACAAAATGGGACATGGGGTACTTTGATTGCTTATTTAATCATGAATGGGAGCTTACTAAAAGTCCGGCAGGCGCACATCAGTGGACTCCAAAGAAAAATGGACAAAAAATAAAAATGGTTCCTGATGCACATGATAAAAATAAAATACATCCTCCAATGATGCAGACAACCGACTTATCATTAAGAATGGATAAAAGTTATGGACCAATATCAAAACACTTTTACAATAACCCAAAAGAGTTTGCTGAAGCATTTGCCAAAGCTTGGTTTAAGTTAACACACAGAGACATGGGTCCAAAGGTTTGCTATTTAGGAAGTGAAGTTCCTAAAGAAGAACTTATTTGGCAAGATCCAATTGATAAACCAAAATATAAACTAAAGACAGCAGATATAAAAAACTTAAAACAAAGAATTATAAAATCTAAATTATCTGTTTCAGATTTAGTGTCTACTGCATGGGCATCTGCTTCAACATTTAGAGGCTCAGATAAAAGAGGTGGAGCAAATGGTGCAAGAATTTTATTGGAACCACAAAGAAGTTGGGAAGTTAATAATCCAAAAAAACTTTCAAAAATTACACAATCTTTAAAAAAAATTAAGAAATCTTTTGATACAAAAAATAAGTCAGTATCAATGGCAGATCTTATTGTTTTAGGTGGAAACGTTGGCGTAGAAATTGCAGCAAAAAAAGCAGGTTATAAAATAAATGTTCCTTTTTTACCAGGTAGAGGAGATGCAAGGCAAGATCAAACTGACATTCACTCATTTGGATTGTTGGAGCCTCAAGCTGATGGTTTCAGAAATTATTTAAAAAATGGCAAATCTAATGTTTCTGCTGAGGAAAAACTAATTGATAAAGCTCAACTTATGGGACTTACTGCACCAGAGATGACAGTTCTGATTGGTGGAATGAGAGTATTAGACACAAATTACGATAAATCTAAGAATGGAGTTTTTACTAATCAGCCAGGTACTTTATCTACAGATTACTTTGTAAATTTACTTGATATGAAAACTACGTGGAAAGAAACAGATAAATCTGAGCAATATTTTCTAGGAAAGGACAGAAAATCTAACAAAAATAAATGGAGAGGATCTAGAGTAGATCTTATTTTTGGTTCAAATTCTCAACTTAGAGCTTTAGCTGAAGTATATGCGTCTGATGATGCATCTGAAAAGTTTGTAAATGACTTTACAGCAGCATGGACTAAGGTTATGAATGCTGATCGATTTGATTTACAGAAATAAAAATGAATAAACTTATGGCGGAAATGAGTTTTCAAGACTTTTATACAGTACCTGATTTAAAATTCGATATAACAAGATTAAGAACCGATCTTGATAAAGTATTAAATAGAAAGAAATTTAAATCACCTGGTGTATCTCATTTTGGAGCTATTTCACTGAACAGAGTCCCAAACGATAAAAGTTCAACTGAAGGTAATAATGTAAGAGGAAAATATTGGACTATTGCTGATGAGACAGGGAAAGAGGTTTCTAGAGATATAGAAATAGATGAGTCTAAATATACGGAATTAGTACCTGAATTCGAAGATACTTATTTTAAAGAAGTATATGAAAAATTAAAAACAAGATTTAAGTTAGGAAGAGTAAGATTATTGTTAAAAGAACCTAGGTCAACATTAAGTTGGCATAAAGATCCCGAGCCAAGATTGCACATCCCTATAGTTACAAACAAAGGATGTATGATGGTTATTGAAAATGTTGCAATGCACATGCCTGCTGATGGTAGAGCAACAATCACAAATAATAAAAAATTTCATAATTTCTTTAATGGTGGTGAGCAAGCGAGAATACACCTTGTTGCTTGTGTTTTAGAAGACCCGTTTAATTAGGTAATTTACCCCAATAATTATCAAATAATATCCATCCTGATATATTATCTTCCTTAATCTTACACCATTTTTTTTTACACTTTTTTATTAAAAATAATTTTCCTTTTTGAACAACAGCAATTGGTTTTGAGAATTTTGTAGGTTTTACAAAAATAACCTGTTTTTCAGTAAGGATTACAGAGGAAGATTTTTTTAATTGCGAAATATGTATCCAACCACTGTTATGTTTAAAATCAAGTATTCTTCTAAAATGTTCTTTTTTATCAATCACTTTTATTGGTAAATATTTTTTTAAATAAATATATTTAATTGGATATTCAAAACTTGGCCCATATCTCACATTTACTTTGTTATTTTTTAACATAACAAATTCATCTGCAAAGGTCATATTAAAATTAAAAAAAAAGAAAATATTCAAAATAAAACTAAATATTAATCGCATATACATTTTCTAATTTTTTTAAATTTAACTATCCTAATTTTTATATTTAAAGTATCTAAAATTAATATTGAGTTTTTCAGAATATTTTTTGAGCCTAAAATTAACTTTATTATTTCATTTGCCTGTAAAGATCCAACTATATTAGCTGTTGTTCCTAAAATACCCTCAGCATCACAATTTAAAATTTCATCAGATGGTTTTTCTTGATAAAAACATTTCAAACACGCATTCTTTTTGTTTTTGAAATCAAATATAAAAATATGTCCGTTATATTTGCTTATAGCTCCTACTGCTAATTTTTTTTTTAATTTGATTGATTTTTCATTTAATAAGAACTTTGTTTGGAAATTATCGGATGCATCTACAATAATATGATATTTATAGATAAGGTTATTTATATTATTTTTATTAATCCTTTTTTTATATGTATTGACTTTGACTAGAGGATTAATATTTTTAAGTTTTTTTTTCAATACATCCACTTTATATTTATTAATTTCGTTTGTATTAAATAATGTTTGTCTATTAAGATTAGATAACGAAATCTTATCATTATCGATTATACCAATTTCCCCTACCCCTGCTCTACATAATAAATCAGCAATTGGACATCCAAGACCTCCAGCACCTACAATAAAAACTTTTGATAAAGAAATTTTTTTTTGTCCTAAAATTCCTACATTTTTGAGAACTATTTGCTTAGAGTACCTTTCTAAATAAATTTTTTTTAAACTTATCATTTACCTGTAGAGCCAAAACCACCTTCTCCTCTGATTGTTTTTGGTAAATCTTTTACCTCCTCCAAGTTTGCTTTAATAATAGGAACTAATACCATTTGAGCGATTCTATCCTCGTTATTTACTATAAATTCTTCATCTCCATGATTAAAAAGAATAACTTTTAGTTCACCTCGATAGTCACTATCTATTGTGCCAGGAGTATTTAATACAGAAATATTATTCTTGGCTGCTAGTCCAGACCTTGGTCTAATCTGAATTTCAGTATTATCTGGTATCGCTATTGAGAGACCTGTTGGTATAAGTTCTGATTTTTTAGGCTTAATATATATAGGATTTTTAATATGTGCCATTAGATCCATTCCAGAGGAACCATCTGTTTTATATTTAGGCAATTTAACTTCAGAATTTAATTTTTTAATGAGGATTTTAAGCATTTGCTTTTAGTTCGTTAGATATTTTTTCTACTAACTTTTGAGCAATAAATTCTTTGGTGTTGAGTAATATATTTTCAGCTTTTGATACATTTTTCCTAAATATTTTAACTTCATTGAGGTCACTATCAAAACCTATTTTTTCATTTGATACATCATTTGCAACTATCCAATCACAGCTTTTTTCATTGAGTTTTTTTATAGAGTTGTGTTCGATATTATTTGTCTCAGCTGCAAAACCAACAACAAGTTTGGGTCTTAATTTGTTATGTTTTGATATATAATTTAGAATATCTTTTGTTTTTTCTATTTCTAGTTTTTCAAAATTTTCTTTTTTTATTTTAACCAAATTACTTCGTTTTACCTTAAAATCAGCTACAGCTGCAGAAAATATTGCAATATCCACAGGAAGATTTTCAATTGTTTTTTCATACATTTCTTCAGCAGTGTTGATTTTAACAATTTTAACACCCTCTGGAGATTTAAGATTTGTTGGTCCAGTAATTAAAATTGTTTCAAAACCATTTTTTTGAAGTGCATCCGCTATTGCATATCCTTGTTTACCCGAAGATCTATTAGTTATAAACCTGACAGGATCTAGATATTCTCTTGTGGGCCCTGCAGTCACCAAAGCTTTAATTTTTTTATTTTCTTCAATATTTTTGAAATAATTATTTATAGATTTTGAGATATTTAATGGATCGGAGAATTTCCCTGGTCCATACTCTCCACAAGCCATTTCTCCAATTTCAGGTTCTATAATTTTATATCCAAATGAAACAAGTTTTATTAAGTTGTTCCTAGTTATTTTATTTTCCCACATCCTTACGTTCATTGCTGGTGCAAGAAAAATATCCTTATTTGAAGCAAGTGCTACAGTAGTAGCTAAATCTTCAGCTAGTCCATGACTTAATTGGGCTAATTTGTTAGCGGTTATTGGAGCAAATAAAATAACATCAGCCCATCTTGATAAAGTAATATGATCCATTTCAGCCTCATTTTTATAATCAAATAAGCCTGTATAAACTTTTTCACCAGTAAGTGAGCTTACTGACAAGGGTGTAATAAACTCTAAAGCACCTTTTGTTAAAATCGTTTTTATTTTACATTGATTTTTTTTTAAGTTTCTAATCAGATCTAAAGATTTATAAGCAGCTATGCCACCACAAATTATAAGTAATATTTTCTTGTTACACAAATTTTTCATTCTGAAATTAAAATACTATGATGGACAAAATTACAAGAAATAATAAACCAATAATACTTTGATTTTTAAAAGATCTTAGTTCAATTTTTTTTTGTTTTAATGATGAATAGGTATTGGAGTTTTGTGGAATTTGTCCACCAGCTAGAAATGTCAGTGCTTGGTTTGCTTTATCCATAACTTGAGGCAATTCAGGAAGTTTCTTCAAAACCTCTGAAGTATCTTTTAGTAAATTTCCAATTTCTTTAACAGGATCTTTAGTTTCTTTAAGCCATTTTTCTAATACTGGTTTTGATATTTCCCAAATATTTGCATCTGGATCAAGTTTTCTTGATACACCTTCAACTACCACCATGGTTTTTTGGAGTAGCAGAAGTTGCGGTTGTGTTTGCATGTTAAATTTTTCTGTAATTTCAAATAATTGTTTTAGTAATTTTCCACCTGAGATATCCTTTACAGATTGACCAAATATTGGCTCACCTATAGATCTTAGAGCTTGTGCAAGCTCTTCTGTATTTACATTTTTTGGAACTAATCCTGCAGCTATATGTACTTCAGCAACTTTTTGATAATCTCTTTGAATAAACCCATACAGTATTTCAGCCAAAAATCTTCTATTAATTTTATCAATCCTACCCATTATACCAAAATCAATAAATATTAATTGACCAGTATTGTCTAAGAGTAGGTTGCCTTGATGCATATCAGCATGAAAATATCCATCTCTTACTGCGTGACGTAGAAAATGTTGAATAATGTCTCTTGCCAAATTTTTACAGTTTATACCAAGCGATTTAATTTTTTCTAACTCTCTTATTGAAATAGCATCAATCCAGTCTAATGTAAGGACGTTGTCGCTTGTAAATTTCCAATATATTTTTGGTATTTTGAATCCAACATCATTTCTTGTATTTTCATAAAATTCATTTGCTGCAGCTGCCTCGAATCTTAAATCCATTTCATGGTTTGTAATTTCTTTCAGTAAAAAAACTACTTCTATAAGTTTAAGTCTTTTTGTTTTTTTAATTAATGACTCAATTATATACGCAAGCAACATTAAAGCTTCTATCTCATCATTAAAAACTTTTTTGATATCTGGCCTCAAAACTTTTATTGCAACTTCTTTTAAAATATTATCTTCCTTTATTTGTGCTTTATGGACTTGAGCAATAGATGCTGCTGCAATTGGTTCTGAAATATTAATAAAGTCATTAAAATTTTCACTTCCTAAACCTTTCTTGATTTCTTGAAGAGCAATATCTTTTGAAAAAGCGGGGACTTTGTCTTGTAGTGTTTGTAACTGATCAGATAATTTTTCTCCAATTATATCTGGTCTAGTTGCGAGAAATTGACCAAGTTTGATAAAGGTTATACCCATTCCCTCCATTGACCTACATAATCTCTCTTCTTCGTTGAAATTTTGGTTTAAATTTTTTTTACCGAACACACCAAGCAAACTAAAAAATATTTTAACTAAAATTGGAATTTTATAAACTTTTGAAACAATGTTAAGTGCATCAGAAAGAGCAAGTTTTCTTCCAATTATTATTAGTGTGATAATTCTTTTTATCATTAAATCTTCCAAGCACTGTGCAACGCAACAATACCACCGTTTAGTTTATTATATTTACACTTCACAAAATTATTTTTTTTCATTAAATAGATGAGCTCGTCCTGGTCGACAAATTGATTAATACTATTTACCAAATATTCATAAGGTTTTTTATCACCTACAACAAATTCACCAATAATTGGTATCAATTTTGAGTAATAATGATAAATAAAATTTAATGTGTCATTATCAATTTTTGAAAATTCTAGACAAAAAAATTTTCCACCTTTTTTTAATACCCTAAAAGCTTCAGATAATGATTTATTTAAATTTTTTGTATTTCTTAATCCAAAGCTGATTACGTAATAATCGAACTGGGAGGCACGAAATGGCAATTTCTCTGCAGATGCAATTTTCCAAGATATATTTTTAAAATTTCCAAGTTTCTTTTTTCCATGAGAAATCATTTTTTTATTGGGGTCAACACAATAGATTTTTGAATTTTGATCTGTAGCTTCTATGAAAAATTTCGCAATATCTCCAGTTCCACATGCCACATCAATTAATTTTTTATTACTTTTTGGCTGCATTGAATATATTAATTGTTTTTTCCATGAGTTATGAGCTCCAAAAGACATTAAATTGTTCATAAGGTCATATTTGTCTGAAACTTTGTTGAAAACATTAGAAACCAAGTTCTTTGTATTTTGTAGTTTTTGTTGCATTTTTATTTTTTTTTTTAATATTAATATAGTCTGATATGCCAGAATTACCAGAAGTAGAAGTAGTA
>CEUJ01079129.1_pt1 | contig 10947 bp, 25 predicted proteins | sample 361531 | NCBI WGS metagenome assembly CEUJ01 (sample SAMEA2622842, study PRJEB7988) | marine metagenome | biome: marine biome (ENVO:00000447); feature: marine epipelagic mixed layer (ENVO:xxxxxxxxx); material: "saline water (ENVO:00002010), including plankton (ENVO:xxxxxxxx)" | depth 140 m | reverse complement strand
CATATCCTTTTAAAAAATAAATTTGGGAATGGGATTGACGAAACAAGCGGTTAGGCGGTCAAAGAAGACGCTTGAGAGATGCCTAATAATGTTTCTAAATCTAAATTAGTAGAATGATGAAGCTTACCACTGTAATCTTTAAATAATGTAATTTGACCGCTTGAATATTCTCTTAAAATGTTATTATTCTCGTCTCGAGAGAAATGTGTTACTTCAATATCCAAGATCTTACAGAAGCAACTCTCATAATTAACAAAAAGATTTTCAAGTTGTTTTTTAACTGCATGATCTGAAACGTGGTAATTTAGATATTCTTCATCTGTATCTTCGTTATAATCAATATACTCACCACAGATTTTATCCATTACATCTTCTTGTTCTTCATTAAACAAGGGGATTGTATTGATATTTTTAACAGTTAAGATTGGCAGAGATTCATCCTTTAATGCAACAGTACATGGACCATATTCAGCTACAATATCGTTATTACAGAAAATACCTTGGTCATAAACTTCTTTCATGTAAGAAAGATGATTAATAAGATCAGGAATATCGTTTAGTGTTACGTAATTAGCAACTGAAGTATATAAGATTTTATTAGTGTTTTCCATTTTAAATCCTTTGATTTAATGTTAAAGAGGATGCCTTATGAAGTTATTATATATTAAGTTAAAACTTTTTACACGTTAAGAGTTATCCAATGACTGCATAATCTTGTTGTTCTGTCTCTGGGAGCTTAGATCCTTCAGTAGTTTCGAAATCTTCATGAAGTTGTAATTGACAGACTTGATGATCATGAAGCTCGTAACGATCAAGACCATCGACAATTAAAACAGGTAGATTAGGGTCCAGAGTTTGTAGCTGATTAATAAGATCTTGAACTGTCATGTTAAGTCCTTTCGATTTGAAATAAAAATGAATATTGGTCCTTATGGTAATATTATAATACATTAAAAAACTATTTGCACGTTATAGTCTATTGAACGATAATCATCTTACCGTCTACAACTTTAACAGTATATGTAGCATCTTCATCTGCATCAATACTCTTAAAATGATTTACTACTTCATTTCTACCTTGAGTTATATTTTTTAAATCTAAGTATGCTATTATAAACGACATAAAAACTAAACTAGCATATGCTACGATACAAAATATAGCAGCAGACTTATTGTCAGCAAATAAAAAGAATACTGATGGTATTGACATCATCTTTCCACAAACAAAACAAACAAAAGCTACTTTAGACTTAAAGCTAACTCTATCAAATACCATCATCAGAAAAACCTCTTTCTTTTTGACTTGGATCGTCTGGAATACTACTAGACTTAAAATTCTCTAATTCATTACAATCAAACTCTAAAACACATAAACCTAGCTCGTTAGTAAGAGCTTCTACGATCTCATCATTTAAGACTTCAATGTTTTCGATGTTTGATACATCTAACTCAACAGACATTTCTCTTGGCAGTTGAGATTGAAAAACATCTTGATCATCATCAATGTCCCATAAGATATTAAAACAATTAAACTTTTTCATATGACTCTCCTTATTTATTACCGAGGAATGCATCAAATAGTTTTACAAGATCAGGGCACGCAACCCCATAAACACCTTTACTTTTTTTATTAGACTGATTTCTTTTTACTCTTGGCTTGTGAACCATTTTGACATCGATATATTTTGGATCTGTTTTGACAAGACTTTCTAAAAAGGATAACACTTCTAATGCTTTTTCTTTTTTATTGAAGCCAACCTTTAAAGATCTTTCTCCTTTTACTTGTAAAGTAATTCTATAAATAGTTCGAAATCTGTAGTTAGTTTTATTAGAAAAATTAATATCTTCAAACTTCATAAAAACTCCTTAATACCAAGTTAAAACTTCTTTTTTGTAGAGATCAATAGGATAACATTTGTCTCTATATCTCATTGAAAGAGATACTGGAACTTCTAATTCAGTATCACAAACATGAGTTACACCTCTTTCTTTAAGTACATCAATAAAATCCAAAAACCCTGATTTGGATTCTGTAGCAGAATACTCTAGTTTAATAATCTCAGTATAGATTCCAGGTTTAACTTGAGGACAACTGTCTTCATCTTGAACAAGAATATCCGGTCCGAAAGTTCCAAGACCTGAAGGAGGAGAGCGAAAATCACAATAGAAAATAACTGGTTCTTGATTTGCCATTTTAAATCCTTTTTAAATAAAAGTTAATGTTGTACCTTATGGATATATTATAAATTAATATTAAACTTATTACACGTCTGATTAAAGCATCTGCCATCTCATGGATAAAACACCCTGATTAATAACGTCATGTGCATATGATGAGAATCCCATTTCAACTTCAACCGGGATTAGTCTGAACTGCACGCCAGGATTATCATCCTCATAATTTTCTTTTAGCAGTTCCAGTGTACATTTTAAATCATTTTGATCGATAAACATAAATAAACCCATGTCACCAAGATTAACATTTTCTAGACTTACAACCTTGATTTTTCTTAGGAAAGGTTTGATAACTTGATTTTCCATTTAAACTCCTTTGAATGAATTTAAAAAATTAATTAATGATGCCTTATGGATATATTATAAATTAATATTGAACTTATTACACGCTAAAAGTTCTCAATACCAAATCTTTCTAAAAGATTACCTCTGCTATCTGTTTCACCACAATCTTGATCTAAACTCCAACGAAACTCAAGATTATTTCCATACTGATAGCCACTGAAAATCTTAACCTCTCCATGTTTTGGATGTTGTCTCACTTCAGCTGGAATACTTTTACCACGGTAATCTCTCATATGCGCCGGAATCATCATGAAGGTAGCATGAGGATAAATTGCTTTATCTAAAACGAGTGTTGCTTGACCAGTCATTTAAAATCCTTTCAAATTAAAAATTGATTTTGTGCCTTATGGTATTATTATAATTCAATTATAAACAATTTACATGCAGGTAGTCTTAACCCTTTCCAAACAACATATCATTAGCAAAGTCCATAAACATTCTCTCAACATGAATCTTATCTCCATTGTTCATGATAACAGTTGTAGCAAAAGCTTTACCACCGTCAGAATCCCTAATCTCTGGAACATCAGGATCTCGACATTCAAAGAAATGAGAGACGCTATTAAAGTTAATATAAACATAAACCCCTCTGTCTTTCTTGCCTTTCTTTACAAGCTGAGGGTAACATAACATAGGATAACGAGGTTCTTTAGTTTTAGCAATAATTTTAGACATACAAATCCTTTCTTATTCAAAATGTCTTTTCAGATCTGAAGCAAAAATATCAAATTCATTATTACGATCGTCAATAACTGTCACATAAGACTGACGATATTTAGTATCTGCTTTACCTTTACCAATGACTTTAACTCTAGATCCTACTTGCAAAATAAAATTAGGATCCTCAATCTTAGGATAGCTGCTACCTGGTCGATTAGTATGATTGGTAAGAAACTGAATTATTGGATTATTTCCATAGATTTGAGCAATCTTTTTTACAGTAAGATATTGACCGACTTGGGTTGATCTAATAGATGCCATTTAAAATCCTTTCAATTTAAGAATTGTTGTTGTGCCTTATGGATATATTATAAATTAAAATAAAACTTATTGCACGTAAAGCATTAATTTTAAAAACAAAACATTCCAATTAATTTTAAACAAGATAACAGAAAACAACAAGAAAGCAAGAAACATTAAAAACGAATTTAAATACATTTTTCTTCTCTCTTTTTTAAAAGTAAGCATAAGTTTACTTTTCTCTTTTTCACCTTCTTCATATGAATTGAAGTTTTTTTCTACAATTATATAATGTCCCCAAAAATAAGTAATAAACCCAAGAGACATAATCATAGAAAAAACTATCATCATGATCAAAAGAAAAGGCAAATTAGGGAAATAACCGTCGTGCCTATAAAAAGTATTAATCTTCCAACCATCTTTGTTAAACTTGTCAATCATTCTGTTTGTTAAATCTTCTGAAGATATGTTAAGACCCCATAAATAAGTCCATCCTCTACATTCATACCAAGCGTAATGTGTGTTTTCAAACTTTTCATATTGATAGACTTTATTGTTAGATGCTGTATCAGAAGAATAACTTTTAACTACAAACTTCTTCTTATTTGGTTTATTTTCACTATCAATAGTAATAGGTTCTTTAATCATCACATGCTCCAGTAAGATTCTGAACTAGGTGAACAATAATGTGGTCTATCATATCGTTCTCGATATTCTTCACCAGACATCAAGTTCTTTCTTGTCACATAAGTTTCATGGATTTCTGTTACAAACTTTAAACGTTCAGGATAACCAGTTTTACAAAGTTCTTCAAGCTCTTCTCGAGTCTTGCCTTCATAGTCTTGTTTTAAAACAAATCTTAATCCGGGTTTATTATTTCCCCATCGAACAGAGTCAGAACGATTCTTGATTCTTTTATCTTGTTTATAGACTTCAACTGTAAATTGTTTGTCGCTTATATTCAATACCATTCCTAATTCTTCAGTAGTAAGATTTTTTTTAATACTGTTTTTCTCTGCTGCATTCATTAGCAACCTCCTAAATAATTGTTGTACCTTATGGATATATTATAAATTAAAATAAAACTTATTGCACGTTTAATAAGATCCTCGAGTTAAGCTCTGTAAAAAGTAGAACTTCTTATTGTTTGGTCCTCCTCTAGTACTGTCTTCTCCTAACTGAACTCCACCAACAGTTTTCCATCCTTTACATAAATGCTTGTTTACTTTTTTCGTGAGATCTAAAACTGATTGACCTTCTACAATAATATAAAGAAGATCTTCAGCTTCAATCTTATAGTCTTCTACACTGCTTTTTGGAAATTGTTTAGCTCTCACTTTAATAACTTCTAGAATTTCTTCATTAAGTTCTCTACGGGAAGAAGCATAAATAACTTCATTACAAAGCAAAACATACTGTTCAGACCGAACATCTACTAAAAAACAATGTCTATCAATCATCCGTAATATCCTTGTGGGTCGAGTTCGTTAATATACTGATTTAAAGTTTCAATAAAATCAGAAACTGGAATTTCATGCTTCTTTCTAATCTTGTCTAGTTTCTTTTTAAGCTTTTTAGGAGTAAGCTCTTTCTTCTCTTTCATAAATCTCTCCTTCTTATCTACCAAACTTCATATCACGTTCAACTTTGATTAGATCGTCTTTAACATTTAGCTGATTGCCACTGTTAAAGTGAATGCTGGTACCAACTTTTTCTCCGTCTATCTTGAAATAAGTAATGAACTCAACATGGTTCCAATTAACTGTAATCCAATCTGAACTGTTGTGGATTTTATAAGTCGAGGTATGTAGTTTTGCTGAAGCCATTTTTAAAGCCTTTCAAATCAAAAATTGTTGTTGTACCTTATGAGATTATTATAATATAAAAGAAAACTTATTACACGTCTTACATTCCTTCCCCATTTAACATTTTAAAATTAAAAGGATATACAAAATTAATGTTTCTTGCTTCAATACCGAATCTTAGTCTTCTTAAATGTCTAATCATACATCTTTTAAAAGGCTTAAAAGCATATGAATATTTATCTTTTGCTACACCTGAAAATTTGTCTAGAAAAATATCAGATGCATTTCCATAATTGTCAATTTTTATTTTAAATGCTACTGTAAAAGTAATCCCATCTATATCTTCAAATCCGATTCTATTGAAATATCTTTCATAGCATGATTTATATAAATTACTTTTTTTAAGTACAGCTTTCTTAATTGAAAGCTGTAAATTACTCATACTTTCATTTGAAACATTATTTCTATCTTTTCTTTTGTAATCTGTTACTTTATCTCTTTTGAAGTTTAAAACTAGATTGTTGTTATTTCTAGATACATTAATTCTTTTTGTTAATACTCCAGTTGTGTTATAAAACTTAAAAAGATGTTCACCTGGAGTTAAACTTAAAACTTTATCTTTTACCCAAATCGGAAAATTATTATCTATATAAACTTTTGAATTTAAGTCTAACTTTATATGAAAGTCTACTCTATTAATACTATTATCTCTGTAGTTTTTATTTCTTCTTAGAGCATCTAAAATACTAGAACTATTATCTTTTGTGCTATATACATTTTCTTTGTACTTCTTCTTTACTCTACGAATCTTCTCTTTATTGTTTGCTTCCTTGTTACTTGTTTCTCTTTTTAAGAAAATCTTTTTAAAAGTTTCTTTACCTGAAACTATACTGATTTTGTCAACATATCTTTTTCTTTCTTTCAAAGTAAACATCTCAATCATATAAGATCCTGCTTCCAATTTAGCATCGACAACTGGTGTATTACCTATACTTTCACCGTCAACAAATACTTCTGAAGGTGGTGATGTAGATATTGTTAGCAGTCCAGTATTTAAAGAATAACTTTTCTTTTCTCTACTTTTATTAAGAGATTTAGGGAAAATATTTTTTATCTTGAGATCTTTAACTTTGTAATATAACATCTTTAAGCTATCAGCCTCAATTGAAATCTTGTTTAAGATCTCACCTTTTTCTGTTTCTTTTAAAGTTAACAGTATGGTATATTCATCATAAGCTTCACTTAACTCACTCGATATAACAATATCGGCACTCAACATTCTTCCTACTTCAATATCACATTCACCTTCACATTCTTCTATTCCTCCTTCTATCATCATTTCAATAGTATCTTTTGCCAACAACATGTACTTTGATTTATCAATATGATTTCCCACCACTCTATTAAGAGTTTTGCCAATTGCTCTTATTTCTTTGTTTTTCAATTTCAAATCTTCGCTGACTTCTAAAAACTTGATAAACACTTTCTTTCTCGTCTCTTTTTTACAAAGACCCACCGAAGAGAATAAAATTAAGGCAATGAAAATAATATGTTTTATCATATAGACTCCTTAAATTAAATTGTTGCTGTACCTTATAAGATTATTATAATACAAAATAAAACTTATTGCACGTTATACATCCCTTTATCCCCCATATAAATCACTATATCTTCTTGCTTCAACAAAACCAGTAGACATCCAAACTAACTTATCTCTTATAGATCTTGCAGACGCAACATACCCATCACTCCAATCAGCTCCATCAGGACACTGATCTAAAAGCATCTTACGAATAGCTTTCATGAAAGGTACAACAGACCCACAACTCTCATCCCATCTTTTACGAATCACTCTTTCAACAAGCGGATCATAACTGTAAGCTGAATTATAATTCTTTCCACTACATTCTGCAACCAACTCATCAACAATCGGCTGCAACTTACTCTTACTAAACTCAATCTCAACATAGTCATGAAGCCAAGGAGAAGGATTTGTATCAATCTTAACTGTAAATAAATCACTCATTTTAAAACCTTTCAAACCTTATCTTCTAAAACAATCCGAGGATCATTTGCAGAGATTGGAGCACAAACATCATGAATCTCCATCAAATCAAATAACTCTTCAATATTCTTTGCAAGCTTCCCCACAGGATAATCACAAGTAATATAAAATACATCTAGATCCGGCTGAGTATCATAATTTAAACGCAAATTCGTCTGATCATCATATCGAACAGACTCAGCCACATAATCACTCTCAATACCAACCTTCTTCTTAAAATCATTCCAATTATCCATAACTGTATCAAACTCATTCTTTAATCTAACAGCAGAAGATCCTCTTGCCCAATAATCAATCCCTTCCAAAGGCACACGATAAGTACCACAATCCAAAAACGCATTAACAGAATTTCTCATCTTAACAGGTGTAGGGTTCGTTGTTGAAGATTCCATATTAAATCCTTCCAAAATAAAAATCGTTGTAGATCATAAAAGTATTATAAATCAAAAGAAAACTAAATGCACGCAATCAAAATATAGAAGATCCTGGACCATTCCCTTTCATTATCTTTATCACAACATCATCTGCCTTTTCCTTAACCATAATAACCTCTCCACTTTTCATATACAAAACTGCTCTTTCTACATGAACTTCCTTAACACTCTCAATCTCCTTAACATTCACATAAACATTCTTCCCTCCATCCTTATCATTTCTTGTCAAAGCAAACTTCGCTAAATGAATCATATCAATACCCCATCATTTCATTATAAACATCAATCCCTTGCAACATACCTTCTTCCATTGCTCTCTCCCTTCTCCACATATCATCAAACTCCTCATTACTCATCTCTTTTTTCGGACTGCTACACCCACCTGGATGATAGATACAAGAATTAATATCGTTCCAAGGCACAATACCCGTTTCTTCATATTTCTTGCGCAAGGTAAATGCTCTCCAAAAAGAATGCGTTTCCAAAATACCAGACCCATGTCTCTCCCGAACAAGCTCAATCAAACGTCTCGTACTCTCGCTAGTAGTAATTCCCGGACCAGTATACAAAGGATTTCCATAAAACCCTCCTTCTAACTCAATGGTCAACTTAGCATTCGCAGGCTCATTAATCTGAGAACTAGAATCTCCATAAGGAGCAAACACCAACAACTCAACATGCTTTTTCATAATCAATCCTCTCACTTAAAGATTTCCAGCAGAAACATATAAAACTCAAAATAATACTCCATCTTAAGACACCCCCTCCAAAATTACCATCTCACTATAATGCATATACACCTTCTCATAACGCATCTCCAAATCCTCATCAACATAATCATAAGGCACATGCATCTCAAACTCCTTCAGCTTCTCCTCCATAAACTCCTCTACATCTCTCTCCACACTCGGCTGATACACCACACAATACATCCAACTCCTCACATAATCCTTTCCCTTGTTCTCCGCAATAATCTTAAAATAACTGTTACGCTTAATCGGCTGAGTAAAATAATCGTTCATCTTACGACCACTCTTTTTATAATCATTCATAAAGAATCTCCTCAAAAGAAAATAAAAATAAAATCCTACCTAACACTCCTATTATATCCAACAACACAAACCTATTACACGCTAATCAACCTCATCTATACAAAATAACAAATTCACCAAAGTGATGATCAAACACTTTCAATAGATTCTCATAATCTCCCATCATCATCAATCCCCTCACCATACTAATTGCCTCGCCACTCAACCCATCCTCTTCCCCAATGATCCCACCAATCCCAACAAATACATACTGTTTCCCTTCTCCCCTCTCAAATCTATCTCTATCTTCCTCCCCTCCAATTCTTCTGCACTCCTTATCATATAATACTCCTTTCTTCATCGCTAATCCATCCCATCGCTTCCTCTAATAAACGCTGACAAGTGGCTAACGACAGGTGGCACGATATACAATGCTGTTTTAATCTTTAAACAAATCTATAGGTTTAATCATATACTTACAAAACGTAAAACAGAGTTTAATCTCGTTAATCTGAGAATAACATCTTACTCGACCCTGTTAACGCTGCGACTTAGCTAGGGAGACGCTCAGCCCCAGACACGTTTCATTACATGATTACAAACGATATGTTCTGATAACTCGGTAGCTGCATAGGTAAAGAAGTTTTGGGCGATCTCCATTCCATCGTCAAAGCTAATCGGGGCATGATCTTGTTCGCTCCCGCTGTAGACATAGAGATTCCCGCTGGTTACGTTATTTACTTGGATGAAGGTTAAACCGGGAGAGGTGTGACGATCATAGTTGTCATAGATAGATTGAGTGCGTTGTGTAAACCCTGAAGACTTGGTAGTTGTTTCATCGCGGATAAGAGGAGCATCTTCTTTAACGCCATGCTCTTTACAGTGAGTGTTGAAAGCGTCGAGAATTAATTCCCATTGAATGGGTGTGATGTTATTGTTTACAATATTCATATAGTAAATCCTTTATATAGTGGGTGGTTGTGATAGTATTATATAAGGTGTTGGAATGAATTGCACGTAATAAGTGGACCCTCTCGGGATTGAACCGAGGACCTGCCGGTTATGAGCCGGATGCTCTGACCACTGAGCTAAGGGTCCGTAGGGAGTACACCAAGTAGGGTTCGAACCTACAACCTACGGCTTAGAAGGCCGTTGCTCTTCCTATTGAGCTATTGGTGCATAAACGATATTATAGAATCGTTCTTTGGGTTGTTAAAAAAAGCAGCGACTAGATCTACGCAAAAGTAGATAAAAGGCAGCTCTGTTGAAAACTAGACGAAGGTGAGGGCTAAGCACATTAACTGACGATACGAGGAGTTGTGACTGTAACGATATCGCCGTTGATTTGAGTGGTGACCATAGTATTACGTCGCGCATTAAACTTATCAGCCATTTCAGCGATGCGACCTAAACGACCGTTGACTGAATTGATCGCGACGAAAGTCTCGTTGCTATCAGGATTCGTATTACGATGATTAATGGTATAAGAAGTAGTATGATTACTTGAAGTGCTACTGATAGGTGAAGACGTTTGAGTAGTGGTTTGAATAATTCGACGTACGTTACCGCTGGAATAAGAAGCATAGAATACACCTGGGTTATTTGTGTCGTGGAATACAGTAGTTCCGTTAGCAGTTTGTCGGGGAGTAGAAACGTCAATAAATCGAGTAGTGTTGAAATTCATAAAGTATATTTCCTTTTTTGTTATTTAATTTTAGAATAAGAATTAATTTGTTATGTGTTTATTATAAACGGTTAGAAGTTAATTTACAAAATTATTTAATCAAGGGATGATTTTAATTTCATCCAGATTGTAGTACCAAGGTTGAACAGTTGTCGACTCATAAAGTGTATGTTCAATGAACTTATGAATCTCCTCTTCAGTTAGACCATCGGGGACGTCGACATAAGCAGAAGTTTGCAGTGCGTTTTGATTAATAATTTCTTCGCTGCTTGACTCAGCCCAAGTGATCGATGAAACATGAAATAATGCCATGATTAAATCCTTTCGTGACGGGATGTGGTGTGAGATTATTATAAAATAAATGTTATCTCATTTGCACGCAACGAGA
>CEUJ01005762.1_pt1 | contig 10974 bp, 9 predicted proteins | sample 361531 | NCBI WGS metagenome assembly CEUJ01 (sample SAMEA2622842, study PRJEB7988) | marine metagenome | biome: marine biome (ENVO:00000447); feature: marine epipelagic mixed layer (ENVO:xxxxxxxxx); material: "saline water (ENVO:00002010), including plankton (ENVO:xxxxxxxx)" | depth 140 m | reverse complement strand
ATGAGATGACTTCTTCCTTAGTTTTTATTCCTCCACTTGCTTTAATACCTATTTCGTCACCTATGGTTTTTTTTATGAGTTTTACATCATCAATTGTTGCACCAGATTCAGAAAACCCGGTAGATGTTTTAACAAAATCCGCACCACAATCTTTTACTATTTTACTAGCCAAAACTTTTTCATTATTATTTAATAAGCATGTTTCTATTATCACTTTTACAATTTTTCCTTCTGCGGCATCAACGACTTTTTTTATTTCTTTTTGGATGATATTTGTGTTTCTTTCTTTTAGAGCACCTATATTTAATACCATGTCTATTTCTTCTACACCATTAAAAATTAAAAACCGTGCCTCTGCATATTTCATTTCTGCTGAATCAGCGCCAAGAGGAAACCCGACGACGGAACAAATTATTGGTTTTGAATCTTTCAAGATTGATTTAGCAATTGAAATATAAACAGGGTTTAAACACACTGATGCAAAATCATATTTAATCGCCTCACTGCAAAGATCCTCAATATCTATGCTCTTTGCATCAGGGCTTAGATTTGTATGGTCAATATAATGAGCGAGGTTTTTCATTCAACTTAATGTCTTAACTTTGTGTATCAATTCTAAAGCTTGAGCTTTATCTGGAGCTTCCGCATATATCCGCATTATTGGTTCGGTATTAGACTTCCTAAGATGTACCCAGCGATCATCCCAAATGAATTTTACTCCATCGATCGTGTTTTTTTCTGCATTTTCAAAAAGCGAGTTCGCTTTCTTTATAATCTCTTCAAAATTTATGCTATCAATATTCACTTTATCTTTTACAATTTTAAACTGAGGAAGAGAGCGATAAATTTCACTAAGCTTGTCCGTTGATTGAGACATCCTGTTTAATATTAATGTTACCGCTACTAATGAATCCCTTCCTAAGTGACACTCACGAAGAATAACACCTCCGTTTCCTTCACCCCCAAAATTTGAGTTAACCTCATTCATTTTGTTAACAACATTTATCTCCCCCACCGCAGAACGCAGAACAGAACTGTTTTTTTGTTCAGCAAGTTTTTCCAATGCTAAAGAAGAAGAAAGATTAAGAACAAATTTTTCACTTTGTTGCAATTCATCCAAGTAACCATCAGCTGCTATTACAATTGTGTACTCCTCTCCTAGAGGCTCTCCTTTCTCATTAACAATTGCTAACCTATCTGCGTCTGGATCTATTGCAAAACCAACGTCAGCATTATGATCTTTAACCATCTGGCACAAATCATTTAGGTTTTCAGGGAGAGGTTCTGTACCCCTGTTAAATTTTCCATTTGGTTCACAATTTAATTCTATGACTTCGCAACCCAGCGATTGCAACATAGTTGGTAGTGCATGTGACCCTGCTCCATTAATAGAATCCATAACCACTTTGAATTTTCTTTTTTGAATACGATTTAAGGTAATACATTTTAGACTCACGCAAGAAATAACATGCTTTTGAATAGCATTCTGTTCCGGCCAAATCAATCCTTTTTCTTTTGCGAGTTCTACATTAGAATTTTTATCAACTATTTCAAACAAATTTTCACACTGTTCAGGATGAAAAAATGTACTATCCTCTCTTATAAATTTTAACCCATTCCACTCAATTGGATTATGACTGGCAGTAACAACAAATCCACCGACAGCTTCTGTATTGTGAACCATAAATTGAACAGTAGGAGTCGGGACAATATCACAATGAATAACCGTCCTACCAAGCTTAACTAATTGTTCGCACATTGCTTCTAAGATTACATCCCCACTTGGTCGGCTATCTCTTCCTGAAACAATTACTCCGTCAGGTAATAATTCATGTAGTGCATTTGCATAATTAATTGCGATGTTTGGCGTCAGGTGTGAATCAACAATACCTCTAACACCTGAAATACTACGTATTAACATGTTTAATTTTATATTTTGATTATTAAAAGATATCCATAAAGCATTAAAAGAAAGGAAAAGCCCCGCAAAGCAGGGCTTTATTCCAACATAAGAAAGTTATTTTCTACGTTTTCTTCTTCGTTGCATGTTAGCACGTGGATTATTTCTCAGTGCTTCTATTCTTGCCATTCTTTTGATTCTACGTACAGTCTTTTTCTTTGCTTCTCTTTTTGTATCACTTGGTTTTTCATAAAAAGCTCTGCTTCTTATTTCACGAAGAACACCTGCTCTCTCCCACATTTTTTTAAATCGACGAAGAGCTCGCTCAAAAGATTCTTTTTCTTTTACCTGTACTTCAACCACGGAAATCACCTCCAAAGTGTTGTGGTATTGATTAGTTAAATTTTTTTACTATTAGAGCCGGCCATATTAACTGTTTGGTGTTTTAGTTCCAAGTGTTAAACTAAATAAACAAATTCATCAATTGTAAGATTTTCGGGACGGCGCGTAAAATCAATCTGATTAATTTTTTCTTGCGATATTCCCCATCCTTTGAGAGTATTGCGCAACATTTTTCTGCGTTGGGAAAATGCAGCTGAAACTATTTTATTAAATCTCTTATACTTATGATCGTCGATAAGTGGTGGGTTCTTCTTGGTCAAGTGAACAATTGCAGAATTCACTTTTGGTTTAGGTATAAAAACATCCGGTTTAATTGTAAAACAATATTCAATATCTAAATATGCCCCAACTACAACAGTTAGCCTTCCATATGCTTTTGTATTGACAGATGCAGATAGCCTCTCAGCAACTTCTTTTTGCATCATAATATAAGCATCTTCCCAATAATCCAGTTGTTCTATAAGCCAAAAAAGTATTGGTGAAGTTATGTTATAAGGAATGTTCCCAATCACCCGAACTGGACTCTTTACCGGTAAATCCTCTATGTCTTTAAGTAAAATATCTCCATTTAAAATATGAAGACCTTCTAATTTGGGTTTCTTTTTTATTTCTGTAACGAGTATCGGATCAATTTCGATTGCTACCATACCTCGAACTTTTGGAAACACCCGCTCCGTTAGAGCACCTTCTCCAGGTCCTATTTCAAGAAAGTGTTCGTTATTCTTTGGGCTAACTATTTTAACAATCTTATCCAAAAGATTTTTATCAGTTAAAAAGTTTTGTCCCCATTTTTTTCTAAAAGTATGCTGCTTTCTGTTATGTAACACAGAATTCAAAGATCAAATAGCTCAGTCGCATTATCTGAAGTTAACTCTGCGATGATCTCTAAAGGTTCGTCAAAAATTTCTGCAAGTTTTTCCGCGACAAAGCGTGTGCGACCTGGCTCATTTGGTTTCCCACGATGAGGCTCAGGACTTAAGTATGGACTATCAGTTTCCACAAGCAAGCGATCCAGGGGTAACTGTTTGGCGACTTGCGGTAAATGACTGTTTTTAAATGTTAGGTTCCCAGAAAAAGAAATATAATAATCAAGTTCTATGAATTTTTTGGCAGTTTCTAAGTCGCTTGAAAAACAATGTGCAACACCTCTTACATTTGGGAATTCAGATAATATAGAAACCATATCCTCGTCTGCATTACGATTATGAAATATGACCGGTTTATTTAAATCATCAGCAATTTTCATTTGAGATCTGAATATTCTTTTTTGAATTGTAGAATCAGAAATATTTCTAAAATAATCTAACCCTATTTCTCCTACTGCAATTAAAGAACCTGACTCAATAAAACTATAAATACGATTAACAAAATCATTCGGGGCATCCTTTGCATCATGTGGATGGATGCCGATTGAAGCAAAAATATTGCTATACGTTTTACTAAGCTCTATACACTCTTCTCCATCGGAAAGATTTGTTGCTACACAAATAAAACGATCAACACCAAGGCTGTTAGCTCTATGAATAATATCAGTTAGATTATTCTTTATATCTTTGTAAAATAAATGACAATGGGTATCAGTTAGCATATTTTTTATAATTATAAAATGAAAGGGTATAATAATTTTGATAATCTATTATCATGATAATAAAATTAGACTTAAATATTATTATGTGCGACCTTTTGAATGAAGGTATTTTTAATTAATAATTTTAATAAAAATTTATGAGTTTTTACATACAAGCATTATTTATTGCGATACCAATCTTCAGCTTATTTATTGTAATTGAATGGATTATTGCATCGAAAATGAAATTGGATATAAACAGACCGGCAGATTTTATTTCAAGCTTAAGCTCAGGAATGTCTAACATTACGAAAGATGGAATGAAATTAAGTGTTGTATTAATAAGCTATAGTTTGCTAGTTGATAATTTCACTATTTATAAATTAGAACCATTATGGCTAGCTGCTGGATTAGCCTTTTTGGTTCAAGATTTTTCTGGTTATTGGATGCATCGACTTAATCATCGAGTTAATATATTTTGGAATCGACATGTCATTCATCATAGTAGTGAAGAGTTTAATTTGGCCGCTGGACTTCGCCAAAGTATATCCGAAACATTTCACTTCAGTGCTCTATTAATGATACCTGCAGCACTTCTTGGAGTTCCCTCAGAAATTTTTGCAGTTCTAGCACCACTCCACTTATTTATGCAATTTTGGTACCATACTCGACTTATAAAAAAAATGGGTTGGCTTGAAAAAATTATTGTTACACCGTCTCATCATCGAGTTCATCATGCAATTAACCCTGAATATATTGATAAGAATTATGGACAAATTTTAATTATCTGGGATAAGTTATTTGGGTCTTTTCAGAAAGAACTAGATCATGTGAAACCTGTGTATGGAACTCTACGACCTGCAAAAACATGGAACCCCATACTAATTAACTTCAAACATATTTGGCAATTATTCAAAGATGCTTATCACACAAAAGGTATATGGGACAAAGTTAGAATTTGGTTTATGCCTACTGGTTGGCGGCCCCAGGATGTTGAATTAAATTACCCATTAAAAACTATTCATAATCCGAATGAACAACAAAAATACCACACTAAATTATCAAGCTATTTTATTACTTGGTCTTTCATACAAAAATTTATCGGACTCCTTTTTATGTTTCATTTCTTTAGTATTCTACACCTGCAAAACTCTATTTTAAACTACAGTTATGGTTTATTTATCTTGACACATATTTTCTCATTTACCGCTGCTATGGATCAAAAAAAATACTCGATCAATGCTGAAATAATAAAAGTTTTTTTTGTACTCGGGATTCTTGTTTCACAAAACATTTCCTGGTTCGGTTTAGACGGACTATATGTTTATTGTTTGCTTATTTATATTATCACATCATACTGCTTAACACGATTTTTTTACAAAAATGAAACAGACTCAGGAAAGTTTTTACAATATTTGTAAATATATAATATTCAAGAATATCACCATCTATGTTATTTCCATAAAGTTTCTTTTTTTTAATGAATTAATTGCAACTCATCCCTATTCTGATAAAGATTTAGATTATTCAGGTTACAGTCCAGCTGAAACAGATATAATTATTTCTCGAGAAAAATATTTAGATCAGCTACAAGGGTTTTGGCTTGGACAATCAATTGGTAACTGGACAGGACTAATAACTGAAATGGATAAAATTGAACCTCCTTTTTACACTGATAAAAACTGGGGTGAGCGAGATCAAAAAAATATATGGGGATCTTTTATATCACCAAAAGATACTATCATTACCTATTATTTTGTTGAAGACGAGGAACCTTGGTTTGCAGATGATGATACTGATATTGAATATATGTATCAGCATTTATTGGATATACACAACGTTTCGATTCTTAGCTCTGCTCAAATCAAAGAAGGGTGGCTTAATCATATATACTCCAATGAAACTGCACCAAAAGGAGAAAACTTTCTATGGGTTTCAAATGAGACTGCTTTTTATCTTATGCTTGATGGACTTTCTACTCCACAAACAAGCGAACCAGAAAACAATCCTTATTATTCTATGATTGATGCTCAATTAACGACAGAGATATTTGGCCTTTTTTCGCCAGTCCAATATAAAGTCGCATTAAAAATGGCAGAATTACCAATACGAGTAACAGCTAAGTTTGATGCCGAATGGGTCTCAAAGTTTTATGTCAAAATGCACTCTCTGTCTTCATATCTAGATAGCACTTTAACAATGAAAGAACAAATTCATTTTATTTCTAGAAAAGCTCGGAAAGAACTACCTGATAGTTCTTATTCAGCAAAAATGTATGATTTTATTGAACAATCATATTTAAATAACCCTGACAAGAATGATTGGGAAAAAACAAGGGATGAAGTCTATGTACGCTATCAATTAAATAGCAATGATGGCTATATTTATAAAAATCCTTTTGATTCTGGAATTAATTTTGCGGCGAGTTTAATTAGTTTGTTCTATGGCAGTGGAAATTTTGAGCGCACAATTCAGATCGGAACTCTTACTGGTTGGGATTCAGATAATCCCACTGCTACATGGGGTGGTTTGCTAGGTTTTATTTTAGGGAAGAAGAAACTTGAAAAAATATTTAATAAATATGATTTCTCCGATCAATATTGGATTCATCGAACAAGAAAGAATTTTGTTGATAGAACGGAACAAGCCAAAGGGGAAGATTCTTTTCAATTAATGGCAATTAGAGCATTATTTATCATTGACCGTGTAGTTATCGAAGAAATGAATGGAGGTGTAGATCTTGAAAAAAACATTTGGTACATACCAAATACAGAATGAAGCCTTACTTTATTCTTGGGAAAAGAGGCTCATGCTGTTTAAGTATTGCACCTTGATCTAGCCCTCCCCAGTTATAATTCAAACTATTACTTCTTAGGGCATCAAGCAAAATTGAGACACGATTTGGCATTACAGGAAATAATAAAACAGCCCCAATCCTCAAAGACTCAGTTGCAGTATACAAGATTCTACCAGCATTAATTTTATCTTCTTTCATCATTTTCCATGGAGCATTTCTCTCCATGTATTTATTAACATTCCGAATGAATTGCATGATTTCCTCAATCGCTTCATTAATCCGCATCTCTTCAATCATATTTATAACGTTGTTAGATAATAATTCACTATTTGATTTAATTAATAATTCTTGATCTTGGAGTTCTCCAGGTGAAGGAATTTTTCCATCGTAATTTTTATGTATCAGTGTAGTTACACGACTCAGTAAGTTTCCAAAATCATTTGCTAAGTCACTATTGTATCTTTGAATAAATGATTCAATAGTAAAGTTTGCATCTTGCCCTAAAACCATCTCCCTCATTAGATAATATCTTACTGGGTCTATGCCATATTCATCAATTAATTCCATTGGATTAACCACATTGCCCAGCGATTTGCTCATTTTTGATTTACCCATTAGCCACCAGCCATGAGCAAAAATTGACGCTGGCAGTTCAATACCTGCTGACATTAACATAGTTGGCCAATAAACAGCATGCGTTGTAAGAATATCTTTACCAATTAAGTGATAAGACACTGGCCATCTTTTTTCAAATTTACCATCATCATCGCCATACCCAACCGCAGTAATGTAATTTATCAAAGCATCAAACCAAACATAGGTTACATAATTATCATCAAATGGCAATTCTATCCCCCAGTTTAATCTTGATTTAGGTCTAGAAATACACAGGTCATTTAACGGTTTTTTTAAAAAACCTAATATTTCATTTTTACGGTGATTTGGCTGAATAAAACTTGAATTACATGTAATATGGTTAATTAATTGATCTTGGTATTTACTCATTTTAAAAAAATAATTTTTTTCTTTTAATTTTTTTATATCTCTATACACACCGCTATCTGCTTCTTTTTCTGTTATAAATCTTTCTTCAGAAATAGAATACAGCCCCTCATATTCTGATTCATATATATCTCCTCTTTTACTTACTATTTCCAGAACTTTCTTTACTACTTTTTTATGCCTTTCGTCCGTTGTCCTTATAAAATCATCATTAGATACATGAAGCCTTTTCCATAGTGCAGTAAATTTAGGAGCCATTAAATCACAATGTTCTTTAGGCGACATTCCACTATTTTGTGCTGCCTGTTGTACCTTCTGTCCATGTTCATCTAGCCCAGTAAGGAAAAAAGTATCTTTTCCCATACCTCGATGAAATCTTGCTAAAACATCTGCCAAAATTGTCGTGTACGCATGACCAATATGTGGTTTATCATTCACATAATAGATCGGAGTAGTTATATAAAAATTTTTTTTCATTGATTGAGAAGTTTTTGAGTATTAATTAAAAAATTAATCAAAACAAGAGGCATATAACGATTCCGAGATTTAGCCCTCAAAACCTCTTCTAATTGCAATGTGATTGAACAAAAATCCGCAGTAGGATATTTAGTTATAACTTGAAGCATTCCTGGTTTTAAACTCGTTTTATGTAATGTATCATCTAAATTTTTCATTAATCTATTTGCGCTTTGGAACCAAATTTTCAAAAGATAAAAATGAAAACTTAATTTAATATAATCTTGAGTTGCCATTTTTGAATACATACGAATAAAGCTCCTCCATCCATCTGGCTTGTTTTGACTAATAATTTTAATCAAATCCCCTATCAACATTACTAATTCATCTAAAGATTGAGAACTAATAAAGTTAGCCTGATGAATATTTCCCCTACTTAAACTTGTCAGTAAAGCTAGAGCTTCGTTTTGGACACCTTTTTTTTGTAACCAATTATTAACATACTCATCAGCCAATTTTGGAAATCTAATTATCTGGCACCTTGAAATTATTGTAGGTAGCAATAATTCTGAGTGATCTGATACTAAAACTATAGTAGTCTGCTCAGGTGGTTCCTCTAGTAATTTTAAAAAAGCATTCCCTGATTCACTCTGCCCCTCAGATAACAGATGTGAATCAAAAACGATTACTACTTGTCTTCCATTTTTTTCTTTTCTAAGGTATAAACTTTTTCGCAATAATCTTATAGATTGGATTGGTATTCTGGTAGCTTTTGGAATCTTTATCTTGTAAAAAGGATCTTTTGATTTTTTAGCTATCGAATTTGTAATGTTATCTAAATCCTTAGTCCCAATAAATCCTTCAATTTTATCAGGCGGGGATTTTTGGACAGGTAGAGCAAAAATTAGTTTTAGATTTTCATGCTGCAAAGACAAAAACCTCTTGCAAGAGGAACAAACCATGCACAAATCACCCCCTTGATCCTTACAATTCAATAGTTGTGCGAATTGTAGTGCTAGCCCTTCTTTCCCGCAGCCAGAGGGTCCAGAAAAAAAATATGCATTGCCAATTTGTTTAGATATATGAATTTTTTTAAGTTGATTCCATATCTTGGGTTGAGCAAAAGTGATATTTGATATTATTTTTTTATCAGCCATTCTTCTGGGTTCAGTTTTTGGCCTTTGCCCCAAATTTCAAAATGCAGTTTGGATCCATTTATTGAACCTGAATCTCCCATATAAGCTATAACATCACCATTTCTTACCTGGCTATCAACATTAGTTTGTATGTTTGCTACATGACTATAAACAGTATAAAATCCACCGCCATGATCGATAATAATTGTGGTTCCATATCCCCTTATATAGGTGATTGTAGTAACAACTCCGCCTAATACTGTTCTTATTGGGGATCCAGGTTTCCCTTTTATATCAATACCTGGATTCTCAGTTGTTGTTTTAAGTTTTGGATTCCACTGCCTTCCAAATTTTGTAATTATTCTTCCTTCAGCAGGCCATGGCAATTGTGATTTTAAAGACGCAAAACTCTTTGTCCGCAATGCCTCTTGTTGCTGACGTATACGCAATTCACGTTCAAAACGCGCTTTATCTTCTAGCACCCTTTTAATAATATTTTCCAATTGTTTAATCCCAGCTTCTTTTTCATTTATATAGGTAGATAAAGCTTTCTTATCTGATCGTAAACGGTTTAATTCCTTTTCCCTATCAACACGCATGGTACGATATGAACTAATTTGTCCTTCTTTGTCTCTTTTTAGGTTGACATTATTCCTTAGCACAACTTCTAATTCTACTTTTTGACGACTAATATCGACTAATAACTTTTCAATTCTCTTTGCCATTTTTTTTTCAATATCTGAAATAATCTTTAAATAATAAGTTCTATACATTGCCTGCCGCCAAGTAGTAGAGGAAAAAACTTTCTCGAGCTCTGTCAAGCTACCTTTAAGATACGAATTCATCACTCGTTTTTCATATCTATCGCGAACAGCTTCTAACTCATTTTCATTTTTAAGTATATCATTTTTTAATTGCAAAATTTTTGTTCTTGTTTTTTCTTCTTCGTCTTTTAAGGAATTAATCAATTTCCCAGTAAGCGTGATTTCCTTATCTATAGATGTTATACGGTTTACTGCAGTTCTTTCGCGTGATTCTGCCGTTTTGACTTTTGATCTTAATTTTTTTATTTCTGATTTTAGAGAATTTATTGCTTCATTTTGGTAACGAAGCTCTTCATTAAAATCTCTATCTTCGTTTTGCGGATAAATTAGATTAACACAAGAAAATACAAAAATGGCTATAATGAAAATTTTCATAATCTTGAAACTACTCGGTTTTCCATTTTTTAAACAGTACTGATTCATGCATAATTCTATAGTTTTTCTATCTTAAATAATTGAAAATTATGAAAAGAAAGATGTAAAGACCGTTGCCCCATGAAATAAATCCATAGCTGCTGGTCATAATTCTTACCATCATTTCCTAATATTTTTTCATGTGGCAATCCTAATAAATCTTCAACCTGAGGAACCGTTAATCCTACCTCTAACCTATCAGAACGAGCCTTCAAAAGTTCATACCTACCAAGATCCATTCTCTTATCGATCAATCCTCTTGTTTTATAATCATCTAATTTTTTTATTTTCTCTTTTAAATCTATTAGAAGTTTTTCATTTTTTGATCCAATCCCGCCAGCTAATTCACGAGCTGTTTCAAGGGCATAAATCGCCAACTGAATCTCTTCAAATTCATCAGCTTCATCAGCTAATTTAGCCATCTGCACTCCTGCCTGATATTGCAACGATCTAATTTCGTATATTAAATCAGCATT
>CEUJ01036605.1_pt1 | contig 10977 bp, 7 predicted proteins | sample 361531 | NCBI WGS metagenome assembly CEUJ01 (sample SAMEA2622842, study PRJEB7988) | marine metagenome | biome: marine biome (ENVO:00000447); feature: marine epipelagic mixed layer (ENVO:xxxxxxxxx); material: "saline water (ENVO:00002010), including plankton (ENVO:xxxxxxxx)" | depth 140 m | reverse complement strand
ATCTCACCAACAATTTCAATTTCTTTTTGCATTCTATTTTTATCTATAAGTTCTTTGGCCATTTTTGCATTTCTTATTGCTAAAGCAGCTGGTGCTGATAATGTTTCCAATAACTTTCTATCACTTTCTTCAAACAACTTATTACCAGTTTTTTTATTCAGACAGTGTATTACTCCTATACATTCATTGGCTGCAATCAATGGTGAACATAAAACTGAATAAGTTGTAAAATTAGTTTTATTATCTAAATCAAAATAAAATTCAGCTAATTCCCTAACATCTTTTCTAACGTCACCAACTCTAATACATTTTTTTTGTAAAACAGCTTTACCCATTACACCTTGTGTTAAAGGTATTTCATATTCATCTAGATAAGATTGGTATTTAGATGCGATACATTGGAATACTTGTTTTTTGTCTTCTATAAGAAAAATATTTGCTGCTTGAGCATTTAATCTTTTAATAATAACCTCTAAAGCATTTTGTAAAGTATCAGTTAAGTCAAGAGAGGTTGCAAACTCCTGGTTCATCTGAGTAATAATAGCTAAATCCTGATTTAGCCTTGGTTCTTCAGTCTTTACTGCGATTTTATTAGATTTAAAAAACATATTAACAATTGGCATTCTATTACTTTTTTGATATTTTTAACAGATATGGAAATCATAATCAATTCACCAGGTTTTTATCTTCATATTCAGGATGCTGTTGTATTCATTCAATACTGTATTGACGGAATTTTGAATGTAGCTTCTCAGTTCAGAATTTAATTAGTGATTTTTATTATATTTTTTATTTTAGGAAGTATATGGGGAAGTTTTTCAAATGTTTGTATTTATAGGCTACCAATTGACGAAAGTGTAGTCGTTAATCGCTCTTATTGTCCTGGCTGTAAAAAAAAAATTAATTGGTACGATAATATTCCCATAATCTCGTTTTTATTACTTAAAGCTAAATGTAGAAATTGTGATTTTAAAATTAGTCTAGAGTACTTTATTGTAGAACTTTTGGCTGCAATCATTTTTACTTTTATATATTACTCCTACGGTATCTCAATTACCTCTCTACTTCTTATGATCTTATCAGTTTTCTTTATAATAATTTTTTTTATAGACCTTAAACATTACATAATTCCAAACGAACTTACTTTTCCATTGATGATTATTGGATTTGTAAAATCTTTTGATCCAAATCTAAATCAGAATTTATTTCCAAATTATATGAATTCTTTTGTTGGTGGGGTGATTGGTTATTTTTTTATTTGGGTAATTATATTTTTATATAAAAAATTTAGAAATAAAGAAGGAATGGGTCTTGGTGATGCAAAATTATTATCTGCGATTGGTTTTTGGTTTGGTTGGGCTAGTATTCCAATTGTAATATTTTTTTCGTCTGTAATTGCATTAGCATCAGTACTTCCATCTTTGATTAATAAAACTCGAAATTTTTCAGCAGAAATACCTTTTGGACCATTTTTAATTATAGGCTGTACTATATTTATTATATTTGGAAATATAATTAAATTATTTTTATTTAATTATTAAATATTAAAAAAAATTTATTTAAAAATTTTCTCTCCAAGATCTTCTGTAAGATCTAAATTGAGCTTCTGTTGCTAATATTTCGACTAAAGTATCCTCTGTCGCTGATGGTCCTGCTAAGTTTGCAAACATACTATCACCAAATACAACAAGTTTAGATAAAATTCCTGACCCAACTCTAAAACAACTTCCTTCTGCTACCGTGTCATCGATGTGCATTGAGTCTAAAGAACCGCATTCGTCATCGTAAGCGCAAACATATGCTGTGCCTAAATTACAAGCATTTTCTTTATCTGGTTCATAAATAGGAAAGTAAACTTTGCCTCTATATATTGTAGGAGCTGCAGATGTTTTTCTAAACATATTAACTGTATCAACGAGAGACTCTCCATCAGCTTCACCTAAATGATACCTCCAAGAATTATCACTCGGTTTAACATTGCAATCAGGAAAATTATCTTCTGTAGTATCTTCACAAAGAAGGCTACCTGAAATTGTTGGAACAGCAAACTCTAAAGCATTTGCAGCTGACTCAACAAAGTCCGAATGTCCACTTAAAAATACTGAATATGTATCGTGTGGTTTAAAGAGTGGAAAATCTCTGTCCCTAATTCCGTAAACAATGTTATCCATTTCAGCTTTTCCATCGATACCAACTGTATCTGAAATTCTATTAAAGTCTCCAGTTCCCCCAAACAACCAAAGGTCACCAGAACTTGAACCTATTGTTGCATCCATTTCAAAATAACTTAATCTTTGGTTCTTTTCATCAGTTTCAAGATTTAAAAGAGTTTGTTGCTCAAACATTGTCCCAGAGGAAGTTAAATTAATCTTTGTTATTTTACCTTCCATATCATTTACATAGACCATTGCCCCACGCCAAGGTGCATTAGATGCATCTGATGTTATTACAACAGGGCTTGCAGGTATTGAATTTGTAATTGGACTACCCTTTGTAAAAGTTCCCTCTATTCCCATTTTGTATCCTTGATTGTCGCTATCAAGAATTTTTAAAGGACCACCTAATTTATCAGTTCCAAATAGTGCTCCTGCATGATGACCTAACTGATTTTCTTCCTCTTCACCGGTTTCGTCTCCCTCATCACCTTCTGGTTCTGCATCTGCTCCTGCCTCAAGGTCAACAATAAATACACCTGAGCCAGTACATTTGCTTATCGCCATACCGCCGCCCATTACCGCTACATAACGATCGCTTAAAATATCAGAAGAGCCCGCAGTTGATGGAATTCTAAATATTCTTGGTGTTGACCATGTCTCACCTAAAGTACTGTAATCAAATAGCTTATTATCAGTTCCTGATCCTTCGCATGTTGTTTCTATTTTAATGCTATCCGAAGCATCTGTTGAGGTCACACCTGCATTATGTTTTTTTATTGAACCAAAATTTACAGTTAGTGTACTTCCTCCATCATGAGTTGCTGTCGCAGTATCAATTGGTATCCAATCATCACTAACTCTTTGTGAAATTGTTAAAACTCCATCTTTTACAGTGGTACCAGTTAAAGCACTTGCAGGTAATGGAATATCAAATGTAAATTTTGTGTCTGAGAAACATGTATTAGTTCCATCATTTCTAAAAGAGGAACCTGGATAATCAGCATTAGACTGACAATCGTCAATTGCTTCTCTATCATCGAAATAGTCAGCACCAGGCTCTGGTGTCGAGAGCGGATTTGGACCTTTGGCTAAATCAGTTGTTTCTGCTAAAGTATAATTTTCAGCTGCCCTCTTTGCTTCAAATGAGTCGTTTAGATTTAATGCAGATCTTTGATAAGGTAATTTTACCATCTTACCCTTATGATCAAATCTGATTACTCTTTTATTATATGTGTCATTAAAAATAGAGAACATATGTAAAGGTCCTTTTCCATTATCACCAGCTACCTGCTGACCTTCAGAGTCTACTGCTGCCTTTGTTAACGTAGGATTAGTTATATCCAGCACTGAAAATCCGTTACCACCTCTTCCATAAGGAATAAATAACAGTGTTCTCCATGATTTAATAGTTTCATATCCTGTGCCATCTTCTTTTAAACCATAAATTTTTACATCGTGAATTACGGGGGATCCATCTACACCAAAAATTGCATTTGAACCTCCCGCTTTGACAGAGTCTCCTCCAAACTTACCATCGTATTCTTTATTGATGGCTAAAGGTAGTTGTGCTGCAATCATTGGCGGCACAAAACCCCATAATTCTTTTCCGTTTGATGAGTCAAATGCATGCAACATTCCACCATTTGATCCTGCATAAATAACTTTTCTTCTATTTTGATGTTGCGTTTTGAAAGCACTATATCCTTGAGTAAGTCTCCAGTAGGCTTCTTCATTATTTGACACAAAATCTATATTTGCATTAGGCGCGCCTACTTCTACAAGTTGCGAATGATATATGTCTGCTAAAAGATGTTCTCTATCTTCTGTAAGATTGCAACCACCATTATAATCAAAATAATCTTTTCCTCTAACAAAGTTTATTAAACCTCTTACGTCATCCGCATTTCCATCGCTTGCTGATACTCCAGCAACCACTTCTTTGTCTTTACAAGTTGATGTGGAGTGATGAAAGTCTCTGACTACGTTTCCTGATGCCTCAAACAATTCTCCAATCTGTGAGTAATTATTTAAATTCCAATTATTCCAATTTCCAATATAATTGGTACTTCCTCCATCATCGACATCAAGTACTGTCCAAATATTTCTGTTATCAGACCCAATTATTTTTAGTTGTTCTCCTGCATCCCAGTTTTTACCATTTTCATCTGAATATGTGGTTTCATGTTTAATTTCAGTGCTGCCATCATCATTAGTTACAATTGCTTTTCTGTAAAGATGTCCAGTCCATTCACCATGTTGCTCATAGTTAAATTGTGCTTGATAAATAGATCCACCTTCCTCAAGTGTTGCTGTAATTGATGGTGCTGAAAAAGATAGTCTCTCCGCAATTATCTGTCTGATTTTAGTTCCTATTTCTGTTTTTAAATCCTCAGGGGTATTTGCTCCTATGGCTTTTTCGCATCCAGTGGTATTATCTGCCGGACTACTGTACGAACCTGGGTCATCGCAAGACCCTGCTCTTGCTAATGCATCAAATATAGGTCTAGCCTTGACATTATCGTATGAACCACCGTAACCAACCATAAGCGTTTTAACCTTATGATCTTTTCTTAAATCTGCTAAAATCTGAAAAACACCCTCTGCATGCCTTATATGACCATCACTTATAACTATGGCATAATTTAATTGACATGGTAGTTCCTTTACCTTCTCACCATCCTCATTTAATAATATATTTCCCTCACTATCCAATTTATATACAATTACTGGCGTTTCTCCATTTAGGTTTCCATAATATTCAGAGGCCATATCTGCAAATGAATATCCATCAGTACCCCATGCCATGCCAATGTTAGGTAGCACATCTAGAATCTCGTCTTTACCTTGAGGACTTACCCCGACATTCAAACAGTAATCATTTATACATTTGTCAGATTCGCCATCAGGATGTGGTCCATTTTGCCATCCATCATAATAATAACAAGCGCTAAAAAAGTGACAGTATTTTTCACCGCCTCCTGGCCAATCTGATAGCCATGCCCATCCACCTCTGCTATCATTTGTTCCTGAATTCCAGTGACCGAATCCATAGTTCGCACCTGATGTAAGAGAGCTATCCGTTACTATCGCTTCGATCGCATCTTTTGCACCTTCAAATTTTGTTACCCGATTACCACCGACTCTCAGTCTCCATGCTGTATCTTTATTGGTAGTTGTAAATTTGTCCTCATCAAATTTATGAATAAATCCATTACCATCACCTACTAGTATTGTTGAGGAACTGGAAAAAATATTATTTGAAACATTGTGACTGGAAGTTCTCCCAGGCTGGTTAAATTCTACGTCAGCAGCTGCTACAGCACCTGGATCTTTGTCATTAAATATATCACCTAATCCATATTTTCCTATGCTCACTTCAAGACTTGCTGTGTATGTTGTATTATTTACTTCAATTTTTTGAACTACGTGACTATGTCTGCTTCCTACATAAATTATATTATTATCATTTCTTGAATATTTTAGTGAAAAAGTACTCTTTATATCATCTGTAAATTCATTAGTAACTCCACCTCTTTGATAAACTTTTTTTTGATTTGGGTTTAACCATAAGTCCCACTCTCCATTAGTAGGGCAATAAAGATTATTTGCATCTTTTGATAAACTATACGACACAAAACTTCCATTTTGCGACATGTACATAAAAGCACCATCATTACTCACAGTCATAGATTGAGCAGCATTATTTCTTAAAGATTTACCTATATGTGAATTATTATTAATAGAACATTTTTTTTGTTTTCCATTTGTTAAATTTTTGACGTACATTCTTCCTTTTTGACCACCAGAATGTGTTCTTCCTGCAACAAAAAGAATTTCTTCATTGTCGATTTCTCTAATCTCTAATAAACGTGGATATTTTATACCAGTTTGATTTTGTCTTATCACTTCTACGCAATCACCTGCGCTATCAATTGCAATTATTTGTCCACTATTTTGAGTTGAGGTTCCATAAACTGTATCATTAGACGTAATATCCCCAGCAAAACTTTTATTTACTTTTGTATTTCCACCACAATTTGGATCGTTATTACTTCCTCTAAAATTAATAGCTCCATTTGCAAAAGTTGTATCTCTTCTACCAGTTCCTGTTAAATATTTTGAAAAGCCTCTGCCTAACTCTGAAAAAATTATATTACCATCACTTAGTTCTACTGCCCAATCAACACCATAAGTACCATTTCCACCAGTTACTATATTCCTCATACTTACTGAACTATCTAATAGAATTAAAATATTTGCTGGGACATCACCTTCACCAGATCCTGGTGGGATCGGTTTTGCCTGTGAACTTGGAATTATTAATAAAAATAATAAAATATTTTTTATTAATATTTTTGCAAAATTTTTTATTTTCATTTTAGTCTTCCTGTTCTATTAGTACTCCAGAATATTCCTGGTTTGTAACTGCAACTCCTTCTTGAATTTCTCCTAATGTATTTTTTATTTTGTAATAGTAAATTTGTTTGTCGTCGATATTCCATATTTTATAGCCTGGCCAATCTTTATCATTTGTGTCTATTGAGCCAAAATTTGCTTGAACATAGTTATTTAATAATCCTTGATTACTTTGATCATTATCTGGACCATTTTGCACCTCTATTTCAAAGGCTCCAATCTTATTGTTTACCACATATCCTCTGATAAGAACTTCACCAAAATCAACCTCCTCACAAAATGCATCAACAGTGGAGTCATATATTAAAACCTCACCCATAACTGCTGCATTACTGTTTCTCGTTGCTTCAGCATTATTTGTTGTGACATTTGTATCCTCTGTTTCACCAAAATTTTCCATGTCGCCAAAAACATTTTCAATAGAGGATTTATCTGATCCTATACTTATATTTAATAAATTGCACGAGAACGAACTTGTTCCAAAACAAATACTCGCTAAAAAAATAAATAAAAATAAAAATATTTTTTTCATTTTAAAATTATACATTTTCATACTTTATCCTGGCAACACCACAATGCTTTCAAGTGGAATTATCACTTCGTCGTCATCAAATATACCACAAGAATAAATTCTATATGCAGTGCCTGCGTTAATTATATCTAGTGAAGCTTTTGCAATACTAGAGCCTGACTCGTTAAAATTAGCTTGTCCTAAATTAACCATAAAGTACTCATATGTAAATTTTTGCATATAATCTTTCTCTCTAACTACATCTGTCGTTGAGCCTGCTCGTGCTGTATTATCAAATATTGGCTCAATAATTTTGAAAAAACTAGCATTTCTGTGGTGGACTACGACTTTTGATAAATTAACAATATTTTTGAAACTTTTATAACAATCAGTTTCAACAACTGTGTTTTCATTTTTTGGTGGTATTCCTTTTTTAGTTAAATCCAAAGAAGAACTTTCATTGCCAGTTGCTGGATCTATTTCCCTTTTTTCAAGTCCCATAAAGGAGCTTGTTAGGTATTTTTCTCCTTCTAATAATCCTGTTTCAGCAACATAAAAAGCTTGTTGGTATGAGTCACCAAAATTATTACCTCTATGATCCCCAGATGAAATGACAACTAATGAACCGCCCATTAAAGACATTACCATTAATAAAACTAACGATAAAATTAATGCAAATCCATTTTCTTTTTTATTTTTCATTTTATCCACCTATATTTCTTGTATGAACGCTAACAACAATAGACTCTCTCAAATATTTATCTTTATATCCTGGGTTAGTTTTATTTCTATCGTTGCCTAATGTTTTTACGTACCTTCTTTTCGTACCTGCCAGTTCTGATTTGTAGAAATCCTTATTAGATCTAAAAGTTAATGCCATATCTACCTGTCTAATTTCGTAAATCTTGTCTCTTGTACTGTTGATGGGTAAAGGGTAAGAACCAACAAAATCATCCCAGAGATGATGACCGTGTTCATCGAAAAGTAAAAACTCCATATCAACAACATGCGATCTGACTAATTCATTAGTGTAGCACTCAGAGCAATTACTGACCCAATTTCCTTTGTCACCAGAGTCTGGTGTAGTATCTTGTATCCAGCTCTCTTTAGTTTTATAAACGCCATAATATTTATCGTTTGCACTATCTTCCATAGCTAAAGCAAAATAAGAAACTCTAAATTTTTTAAATTTTTGTGTTGGATCAGTTTTGTCAAAATCTTCATAAACGATATGAATTCTATCACAACATAAGTCTGAGTTGTTGTGTTTCATCCTAGGATCAAAAGTATCTGTATCTGGATCTAGATCATTAGGAGGTTGATCTGCAGCTTCATATCCTAAAATATCTCTAAAAACTAAAAGAGGATCATGGCTATCAATCATATCGAATTCGTCCTCCAAACCAGAAATGTGAGTTAAATCTGAAGCATAAGAAATCCCTTCACTATTTTCTCCGTGATAATATCTGTAACCAGCCATTCTTATATCTTTAACCATCATACCTATAATATCTCTTCCAGATCTACTAATTTGTGCCTTATCGCTTACTTGTCTATAACTGTTGTTTACGACAGAATAACTCGCAAACATTGCTCCCATCATCAAGGCAGTTACTGCAACACCCACCATTAACTCAACAAGTGTAACACCAGCAATATTCTTTAAATTTTTTTTCATTATTCTTTATAAATATAATCTGCTTGAAAATATAAAACCTTTCTTTTTTTACCGTCGTTAGTATTTAATTGAATTCGACCAATATACATTTCATCAAAAACTTGTCCTGACCCCTGTAAACATCCGCCTTCGGTCGATCCACAAATTTTAAACACTTCAATACTTTTTATGTCATTAGTTCCTGTCCCATCTTTTCTACATTTAAGATATCGGTCATTTTCTAGAATTTTCTTCCATCTTTCTTTTTTATTTTCAGGCGCACTTTTATTTTTATTATTTAAATATATATTTTTTATTTCATCCTTACTTATTATCTGACCCTGTCTTCCGCTGCATGAAGATACGTAATACTCATTATCAACCAAAGTTTGTGAAAATTTTTCTAAATCAGAATCAGTGCCGTCAGGATTTATAGGTTTATTTAATTTACTTATTTGGACTTTTGATGAAGCTGGATCCATTCCAGATAAAGAGTTTCTTGAGCCTATAATATCTTCAGCAATCATAGTAGTGATATAATTCATTTTAGTCCTCTCACCTGAAACATTTATTGATCCAACTGAATAGTTCACGAGTTGAAATACTGCGAGAAAACCAATACCGACTATTGCTGTAGATACTAATGCCTCTAACAAACTTACACCTTTTTCAAAATTCTTCTTAAGATTTTTTTTCACTGAAGTATCCATTCACCATTAGCCCATTTTTGTAATGATATATTTCCAAATCTTGACCACTCTATTTTAAAAAAATTATTTTGCACTGGTCCATCAGCACCAAATGTACAAGAGGATGCGCTACTTTTTGCAGAGCATATATATAATTCTTCTTTTGCAGTAGCTGTATCTCCAGTTCCTTTAAGGAAAATCCCTGCTGTACTATAGTATGTTCCATCTTTTGAAAAACAAACGCTACCACCGTTATCATCTATTTCTGAACTTCCAGCTATTCCCAGCTCTACTTCGTCAGTATCTATAAATATTTCATTAACTGTTAAAACATCTTTATCAGTAGATCCGGTGTGATCCCACGAAAAATCTATACCGCATCTTGTATAAAATTCGTGAAAAGGTTTTAAGCTGCTAGTTCCATCATATTTGTCTCTCACATAATCGGTAAATTTATTTGTTTTCATACCGTTAGTAGAAATTGAATATTGATCTCCATCTTTCGTTAATTCTAATTGTACAAAACTATATTGGCCCCGTTGCACCTGTGAAAAAATATCTCTCATTAAACTTGATAAATTTATTGCTTCAGATCTGACTATTCTATCCGATCTCCATTTTTGAAACGGTTTAAATGAAACTACAGAGATCACTGCGATAATCCCAATCACTACCATCAACTCTAAAACTGAAAAACCTTTAACTTTCTTTTCCTGCATTTGCATCAATCTTTCCTGCTGCTACAAGATTTTCCAAAGATTTTGACATTGTTATCATACCATCTTTAACAGCTGTTTGCATGATGCTTGGAATTTGATGAATTTTTGCCTCTCTAATTAAGTTTTGAATTGGAGCAGTGCACTTCATAATTTCAAAAGCACCAACACGACCTAAGCCATCCTTTGTTTTTAATAATCTTTGTGTAACAACCATTTTTAATGAAGTTGATAATTGCGCACGGATTTGTGCTTGCTGTTCTGGAGGGAATACGTCAATTATTCTATTAATTGTATTTGGAGCGCCACTTGTATGCAAAGTTCCGAAAACTAAGTGCCCTGTTTCAGCTGCTGTAAGTGCTAAGCCAACTGTTTCTAAGTCTCTCATTTCTCCAACCAAAATTACATCTGGATCCTCTCTAAGTGCAGCTTTTAATGCACTGGCAAAAGTTTGTGTTTGTTTTCCAACTTCTCTATGTGAAACAATACTTTTTGAGTCTGTATGAATAAATTCAACAGGATCCTCAACAGTAATTATATTTGCAGTTCTTGTTTTGTTTATTTCATTTACTATTGCGGCCAGTGTTGTAGATTTTCCTGATCCTGTTGGGCCTGTAACTAATACCAAACCTTTGTGCATGTCGATAATATCATAAAGAGCGTCTGGTAAATCAAACTGGCCCATTTCGGGTATTTTACTTTCTACTCTTCTTAATACAGCAGCAGGTCCATTTAAAGTTTTGTAAAAATTTGCTCTAAATCTTAGACCACTTATTGTAACAGCCGAGTCTAATTCGTGAGTGTCTTGAAATTTTTTTGTTTCATGCTCATT
>CEUJ01013566.1_pt1 | contig 10982 bp, 7 predicted proteins | sample 361531 | NCBI WGS metagenome assembly CEUJ01 (sample SAMEA2622842, study PRJEB7988) | marine metagenome | biome: marine biome (ENVO:00000447); feature: marine epipelagic mixed layer (ENVO:xxxxxxxxx); material: "saline water (ENVO:00002010), including plankton (ENVO:xxxxxxxx)" | depth 140 m | reverse complement strand
CACAACCAAAACAACCATCACCAGTATCATAGTTACCATCAAGTTCATTTATATCAAGTGGATTTGCACCATTTCCCTCTCCTGGATCACCTGTATCATGTATACCATCATGACCCCAGTCTTCAAAATATTCACCCTCATCATAAATACCATTAGGAGGGGGCCAAATATCAGTATTTGCATTGAATTGATAATCAAAATCATATTCATCAGAGTTATCTACAATACCATTATTATTGTTATCAAGCCATGCATCACCTGGTTGCCATATTCCATCACCTTCACCTTCGTCAAATGTGTAATTGACTCCATCTAGACCATAGTCTAAGTGTCCTCCAAAAGACAAAGTAGGTTCACCTACCTCATAAGTATCATTTCCACCTTCATCAATAAAATAATCACCAGCAATACCATCATTACCAAAATCTTGAGTATATACATCAAACATAATAGTAAAACCATCTTCATCCCATATATAATCACCTCTTATATGATCGTCAGAACTGATTTGACCATTAACATAGTACCATGGGTTGTCTTCTCCATTTAATTGCTCTTCTTTTCTACCATCATAAATAATAATTTTTAAATCAGAATCTAAAGTTTCACCCCAATTACTTATACCATTTCCATCATGATCGTATTCCCAAGATTCATCAACTTGACCATTACCATTATTATCCATACCATCATACGATAAATCGTATTCATCATCTATATTTTCATCAATAAGACCATCACCATCATTATCAATTCCATCTGCTTCGAAAAAGTCTTCATCAATAAGCCCATCACCATCATCATCATAACCATTAACCCAATCTTCTCCCATAATACCATCACCATCAGGATCTCCTGTATCCATACCTTCACCATTACCAATAAGGATAATATCTGTTGTTCCATCTTCAAGAGTGATTTCAACATATTTAGTTACAGTATCCCATCCGGATTCTGAACCTGGATTTCCAATAAATTCATTTTGTTGATAAACACCATCACCATTTAAATCATTCCAATACTCATTGATATTCCATCCATCAGATCTTACAATTTCTTTTATGGTTTCCCAGTTTGCTTGTTGATCATCACTTAGATTAAAAGCACTATTCCAGGGATTATTATCTTTACCATCTATAGTTCTATTAGGTGCACCTATCCATGTGTACTGGTGATTTTTCCACTCGTCTTCTGAAATATATTCCCATTCATATGCATTAAGGTATGAACCAGATAATTTAAAACTAAAATGATCATTAATTTTTTTAGCATATCTACCATTTATTTTCCTTAATTGTCTATCATCACTTGTGCCACTTGCATGAAGGGAAAAACCCTCTGAAGCAGCAGGAGGTTTTGAAACAATATTAACAACTCCACTGTGAGCATTAGCTCCGTACAATGCTGTTGCTGGACCTAAAATTACTTCCATCTTTTCAATATCATCTTGTGATTGGGGTATGGTGTTATAGGAAACAACTCTTAGTGCAGGTATATTTGCAACTCTACCATCCGTTAATGTTAAAAGTCTTGAACTAAAACTACTGTTAAAACCTCTAACTGAAATTGAGTAACTGTCCATACCAGATGCAGTATAATCAACCCCTTTTAATCCTTTTAGATAAGAACCTAAATTTGTACTTGACTCAACTTGAATCCTTTCAGATGAAATTAATTCTTTTGTTGCTGGTGAATTTGTTATTTTATCGTTGATAGTTTTTGTTGAACCAATAATCTCTGCGCCTTTGACTTTAATATTTGAAGGTGATAACATTATATCTAAATCTATAAGTTCTTTATCAAATAAATTAATTTCTTGTGAATATTCTTTATAACCTAAATATTTTACAGTTATAGTATAATTTGAATTATTAGGAATGTCTGTGATTATATATTGACCATCAACATTTGTACTTCCACCAAGTGTGGTGTTTTCCAAATAAACATTTGCTCCAACTAAAGCATTACCACTGTTCTGATCATATATCTTCCCTCTAATAGTGGCAGAGAAATTAAATGCTAAAAACAAGCTGCAAATAAATATTTTAAATGTTAGTTTTAACATAACTTCTAAATTTAAGCATATTTATTTAAAATCATGCAAAAAAATATTAAAAAAACCCTCATCCATAAGAATGAGGGTTTTTAATAAGTATAGTTAAAATACTTGAAACTATTATTTTACTAGCATCACTTTTTGAGAAGCTAAACCATTAGTAGTTTCAGCTTTTACTACATACATACCACTTGAGAAGTTTGTTGCATCCCATGTGATATTGTAACTACCAGCATCCATTGTATTATTTACTAGAGTTTCAACTACTTGCCCCATAACATTGTATACATTCATTGTTACATGACCTGCATTACCAACATTAAGTTCGAAACTTGTTGTTGGGTTGAATGGGTTAGGGTAAGCTGAACCGAGTGAAATAACTTCTGGATTAATAACATCAACATAATCATTGCTGTTAGCAGCAAAAGTTTCAACGATTTCAAAATCACCAACTGAAGTAAATAACTCATTACTTTCAGGAGCAACAATCATTAATGTTGTTGTTGTACCTTCTGTGTTATGCTTTGCAATAAATGCATCATCAGTTAATTCAATTTCAAAATCAGTACTATGATTTAATGTCATCTGAATAGCTCCAATGTAACCATTAGATTCCATGCTTACAGAATTGTCATTATTGAATATTTGAATTTCTGTAGCATCAATTCCTCTGTTACCTAAAATAGCTTGTACGATACCAACAACATCTAGAATATTAACTATTCCATCAACATTAATATCAGCATTACAAACTTGGTTGTCACTTAATTCTTCAAGTCCTAAAATAGCCTGAACTAAATTAACAACATCAAGAATATTTACAACATCGTCAAGTGTTACGTCACCATTTGCAGCACATTCATCAATTTCATCAAAATCGATATATACTTCTCTTACCTGTAGTTCAGGAATACATAATGGATCCATAGCCATAGATAAACGTCCGCCACAGTCACTTGGATCTTGATCAGCTAAACAAGCAGGATCAAAATCATAACTTCCATCTGAAACTAGGAAAGAAGCATTACCTGTTTGACTATATTGAAGAGCATTCCAAGTAAAGAATCCACCCCATGGTGTAAATTGAGCATCCATTAAGTAGAAGTTTCTACCTGCACTATCACCATAAACGCAATCTGAAACATATGCACCTGCAGCAGCAGAACATAAACCTTCAGCACCATATGTTAAGGCTAAAAGACCATAGCAGTCCCAATTCATATTTGTGAAAAAATATCCTTCTGTGCATTCAGAAGCATCATCAGCAGGATAAAAATCATGTGTTTGAATATTATAGCAAATTGTAGTTGCTTCAGTAGTAGCTTGAGCTAGAGCAGCTAATTCAGCGCAAGTTGCTTCATCAAAACCTAAGCCCATACAAGCTTGCATAAATGCTGAAGTTGCTGGATCTGGATCGCCCATACCACCTAACATCATACATCCATCAAATACATCAGGATATCCATTTGCATCTTCATCACCTTGGAATCCAGTTGTACATGCAGAAACTACACCACCAAATAAAGCACCACCAACAAGTTCAGCACTACCTAGAATATCTTGACTATAACCACAATCAGGGTTCATAGCTGTTGTACCAAAATAAGGTACACCAAATATTCTATCCATTGCTTCGCCTTCAGCAGTACAAGCAGGAGATGCAACAACATTACCATCAGCATCTAATTCAAAACATGCAGCTGTTGCAGCGTTTGCTACACAAAGATCGTCTTCACATGGATCTAATGGATCATCACCAAAACCACTCTGTGATAAAGGTCCATCAACAGCATGCCATTCAACATACATATCTCTTACACCATTACCAGGAACAGTCTCAACATCATGTCCTTTAGATATATATCCAGCTGATGGACAGCCTTCATATATAGCGCAATCATTACCTGGGAAACTTGCATCACATGCAGTGCCATCAGCATAAAAACCTGCAGCACACGCTCCTAAAGCACCCGCGCTTTGTCCAAATGTAAAGAAATCTAATTCTTCACTTTGAGATAGTGAAATACCACCTAGCAATTGTCCTTGAAAAACACTTAGAGATGGAACTCCAATTGCATTAACAGTTTGAACATATTGCGTATTAGCTAAATTAGATGTGTAAACTAATTCATCAGTGATAGGTAAAACCGTACCAGCTGTTTGGCATGTTTCTTCATCTAACTCAGTAGTTGGGTAATAACTACCTTCGTTAACAGTTCCAGTACCATCTTCGTTAAATGTAACATTCAAGAAAGCACCACCTAATTCAAGGTTGTCCTCATTAAATGGACCATTTAGAAGTTGGAAGAAACCAGAGTTTATCGGAATTATAGAAACAGGTGTATTTACACCAAATCCATAAACGTCCGATACAGTTGCTACTGTAGTTTGTCTTGCCAGACTAGTATATCTTACATTAGTACCTGTTAACTTATAAGTACCAGCTGCATCCTGTGCAAGTAACAAACCAAAAGAAGCAAGCAACGTAATAAACATGAAACGTTTCATTTTTTTTCCTCCTTAGAGATTATTGTTTTATGTGTTTTATTTACTATTAATTTTATAAAATTTTTGTTCCGAATTAATGGTCAAAATTTAAAACTATTACAAAAAAAATCAAAACTATATCAAACGTGATACACAATAGACAAAAAAAACGCATCATAAGTGCGAATTTTCAATTGTAACACGATTGTAATACAAGTTAAATATTTTTTTGTTTTTTATCAATAAAAAAATAACAATGAATAATTTAAGAGGATGTGATATAAATCACCTATTGATTAACCATCTTTTGATAGATAGAACTAAAATAATAAAGCCAATACAGCTCATCATAATTATTATGAAAGTTTGTCTACTTTCAGTTAGTTGATTAAAATAATTTGTTAATAAATCAATCATTCATTTATTGAATTTGCTACAAGTTCAGCAATATCTAAAGTTTGCATTGTGTTTTCGTTACCGGTAACATTTTTTGCGTCTTCCATCATAATTGCGCAAAATGAACAGGCTGTTGCAACTGTATCAGCTTGAGTATCAATTGCCTGCTCAAATCTTTTGATATTAATTCTATCACCCTCTTGAATTTCATGCCACATATTACCTCCACCAGCACCGCAACATAAGCTTCCAGATTTATTATCTTTCATCTCTACAATTTCACCATTTTCACTAAGCATAGACTCAATGATTGATCTTGGAGCTTCATAAACATCATTGTATCTTCCAAGATAACATGCATCATGATAGGTTACTGTACCATCTAAAGTTTCAGAAACTTTAATTTTTTTTGTATCAATTAATTCTTGAATGTATTGTGAATGATGCACAACGTTATATTCACCTCCAAAATCCTTGTATTCTTTTTCTATAACTTGAAAACAATGAGGACAAGCAGTAATAACAGTATTAAATTTATATTTATTAAGAGTTTCAATATTTTGGTTAGCTAAGGTTTCAAATAAATATTCTTCACCTAATCTTCTTGCTGAATCGCCTGTACATGTTTCTTCTTTTCCAAGAATAGCAAAATCTATGTTTGCATTTTTTAAAATTTTCACTAAATCTCTTGCAATACCTTGATTTCTTGGATCATACGAGCCTGCACATCCTACCCAATATAAAACATCAACTTCTTTTTTTTCTGCTAAAGTTGGAAGTTCTAAATCAAAATCTTCAGCCCATTTTGCTCTTTCATGCTGAGGCATTCCCCATGGATTACCATTTTGCATAGTTTTTTCCAAACTTTCATTTGACTGCTCAGGAGGTTTTCCCTCTGATAATACTAAATGTCTTCTCATATCTGTAATTGTTGGTACATGTTCAATTAATACAGGACACTCTTCCATACATGCCCCACATGTAGTACAAGACCAAAGTTCAGTTTCAGATATTAAACCTCCAACTAATGCTCCATCATAATTATTTAGATTTAAAGTATCAGCATAAAGTTTATGTCTAATATCAGTAATAATTTTCATTGGTGATAGAGGTTTGTCAGTTCTTGATGCTGGACAAACTGTTGTACATCTTGCACATTCAGTACATGAAACAGAGTCAAGTAACTGTTTCCAAGAAAAATCACTAAGACTGTTTGCTCCTAATGATACATTTTCTATATCAGCATCAGGATCTTCAAGTATACTTGATACATGCATAGGTCTGATTTGACCTCTTTTAGTTAAATTTGTATAATAAATATTTGTTACTGAAGCAATTACATGAAACATCTTTGTAGCAGGCAATAGAGCTAAAAATAGTAAAGATGTAATTGCATGGAACCACCATATCTTTTTTTCTAATATTAACCAAGTAGTATCTGATAGTACAAATGACAAACCGTAACCTACATATGAAAAATGAGCTGTTATTGGTTTATCAACTGCTAATCTGGCAGCCTCAGATAAAAATCCTCCCAAACATAGCAATAATAAGAACCATAAAATTCCATTATCTCCAAATAGATTACCCCTGCTAGTAGTTGAAGAGTTTGGTAATGCTTCAGGTTTAATGAATTTCCTTCTCATTATTGCCATTATTAAACCTACAGTTAACATCAAGCCTCCTGTATCATTTAAAAAAGCAAACCATGGTGTGTCAAATTCAGGAAGATATTCAATAAACCATCCTTGAGATGCAAAAAAATCTACTGTTGTAGCAAATACTAATTCCATAAACCCCCAACCAATTAAAAAATGCATAATTGAAGCATACGTAAATCTTTTTGAATAAACTTTTTTTTGTCCAATTCCAAAAGTCAATCCATTGTATGCTTGAGATACAAAATTAGTTTTGTGAAGTTCTTCTTTACCTATTTGAATAGTGAATAGGCGTCTTAGATTGTATATTAAATATAGTAGTGCAACTAGTGCTACTAAATAAAATGTAATAGGAACACTATGCGGAGGAGTATATTCGTATTGATGACCTTCAATCATTATAAATTCTCTCTAATTTTATTGCACAATAAAACACATAACACACAAGAAATTTAACAATAAAATTATTACAATAAAAGATGGTTGTTAATTTTCCTTAATTCTTTCGATAAGTTTTGGAACTATTTCTAGTAAATCTCCCACTACAGTGTAGTCTGATATCTCAAAAATAGGTGCATTTTCATCTTTATTTATTGCCATAATTTTGTCTGAACCTTTCATGCCAACCTGGTGTTGTATAGCACCAGAAACACCTAAAGAAAAATATAGTTTTGGACTAACAACTTGACCAGAGGAACCAATTTGTCTATCATGCGGTAACCAACCATAATCGACTATTGGCCTAGATGATCCTAATTCAGCATTTAAAAGAGATGTAACTTCTTCAGCCAAGGGGATGTTTTCTTCTTTTGCTATACCTCTTCCAACTGAAACAATAATATCAGCAGCTGATAGATCAACTCCACCTTTTTGTTCTTTAAACTTTTCTTCTGATTTTATTGTATTTTTAATATCATCTAAATTTAAATCAACAGTATTTATGTTAGTATTGCCTGTTTCTAAATCATCCGATTTAAATGAGCCTGATTGAATTGAACAAAACGCATTTGATTTTAATTCAAAATCATTATTTAATTTGCCTTGATAAGTTTGTCTTGTAACAATCAAATTATCATTATCGTTTTTCAAATCAATACAATCAGCAATAAATGGGTAGTCCAATCTTGCACTAAGTCTGGGAACCCAATCTCTAGTTTCATATGTATGAGCAAATAATATTGCTTTATAATCTGTATTAATTAATTTTTCAAGGGCACTTGCAAAGTATAATGGATTATAATTTGTAAGTTTCTCATTATTAACTAGCGTCACTTCTGATAAATTTATAGAACTTAACTCATTAGCGGCTTCTTCATTAAAAGTTACAGCAGTTACATCATTTGATATCATTTGAGCACATCTTAATGCTTCAAGTGACATTTTATTTATTTTATTATCATCTACTTGTATAAAAACTAATATTTTCATAATAATCCTAAATCATTTTTTAATATGTTATGTAATTTTTCAGCAATCTCATCAGGAGTTCCATCTACCCTTACGGTTTCTTTTGTTTTCTGTGGTATGTACATTGATTTTAAATTTTCAATTTTTTCAGCATTTGTATCAACTTCAGACAATTTTACTGTTTTGATAGGCTTCTTTTTCATCATCATAATACCTCTAAGTGAAGCATATCTAGGTTTGTTTATTCCTGATTGAATAGTTAATGATGCAGGTAATTCAAGTTCAGACCATTGAAACCAACCATTTTCCAATTCACGTTTAACTTTGATTTTTGTATTGTCAGATGACTCTGTCTGCATAACTAAAGAACCATGGCTCATATTTAAATGCTCAGCCATAAGCACACCTAATTGACCATTACCAATATCATCCGACTGAAGACCTGAAAGTATTAAATCAAAATTTTCTTCATTAAAAACTGATTTAAAAATTTTTGATATATTTAATATATCATAATCTTCATTACTATTATTTTCAATAAAAATACCTCTATCTGCACCTTTTGAAAGCGCATCTTTAACTACTTGTATTGATGATTCATCGCCAAAAGTGCAAACTACCACTTCACCGCCAATTTTTTCTTTAATTAGTAGAGCTTCTTCAACAGCATAATTATCACTTTCATTAGTAATAAAATTGAAATTATTTTTATCGACTGCTTGCTGACTTTGATCAAGTTTTATTTCATCATTTTTATCTGGTACTTGTTTAACTAAAACGCAAATTTTCATATATTATTCTTCCTAAATTTAAAAACCGACTAACTAGTCTAATTTAATTATATTTTATTTTTAGATGCAAGAAAAAACCGACTGACCAGTCTAATTATGACACTTTAATTGCACTTCTTACGTCCCCAAAATAAATATTTTTTGCATGATTTTTTAGTCTTGAGGTTATGATTAAATACGCCCAAGTTGGGATAGTAGCCTGGCTACAACCTTTTATAAGCACATTCAAATTAGCATAATTATTCCAATCAATTTCATCGATCTTATTTCTGAAATCTTTTTCTTTTAAAATCCCATCTGTTAAAAAATCATCTAAAACTATAATCTCCATTTTATTCCCAATTTTTACTTTTTGATTGGTCCTCATTATTGCTTTTTGAGGGTGAAAATCCAAGTTTTTTTCTACCTTCATCTGTCATCATCTCTGGTTGCCATGGTGGATCAAAAACAACATCAACATTCACTGTTTGAATGGAAGTTTTATTAATTATTTTAGATTTAATATCATCTGCCATAAACTGGCCCATTGTACAACCGGGAGTTGTTAATGACATCGTTATATTAACTTCATTTTCTGATATTTTTATATCATATATTAATCCTAAATTCCATAAATCTATTGGAATTTCTGGATCGTAACATTCTTTTAAAATAGAAATTATTATATCCTCATTTATTTTGCTCATTTAATTTTCCTTAATTTATTTTCAAACATTTTAACAACCAGTTTCATTTCTTTTTTTGTATTGAATTTACCAATTCCAAATCTAATTGTATTATTAATTTGGTGTTTACTTAGATTTAAAGCTTTTAAAACATGTGATGGCTCTGGATCTGAAGATGAACATGCTGAACCTGTTGAACATGCTATTTTAGTTAGTGTCATCATTATTTTTTCAGCACTAAAATCAGGAAAAGTAATATTTAAATTTCCTTCTAAACGATTTTTACTATCTCCATTTAAAATTAAATTTGGAAAGATTTTTTTTAATCCATTTAGTAAAATTGAACTTAATTTTTTTATATGTTCATTATCAGTTTTATAGTTACTGTTTGCTATATCACATGCTTTACCTAAGCCTACAATGTTATGAACTGGCAATGTACCTGGACGATACCCGTTTTCTTGACCACCACCGTGAAAAAGAGGATTTAAATTTATTCTAGGATTTTTTCTTTTAATAAATAATGCACCTACACCTTTTGGTGCGTACATTTTGTGGCCAGATATTGATAGTAAATCTATGTTAAATTTATCAACATCAATTTTTCTTTTGCCTAAAGTTTGAGCAGCATCAACATGAAATAAAATATTATTTTTTTTACATAAATATCCAATTTGCTCGATTGGTTGAATAGTTCCAATTTCATTATTTCCATGAATCATAGTGCATAGTTTTGTTCTTTTGGTGATTAATTCTTCTATTTTTTTGGGATTAATAATTCCATTTTTATCTACTGGAACAAATGAAATCTTAATATTGAAGTTTGTTAAATGATTTAAAACATCAACTACAACTTTATGCTCAATATTAGATGTAATGATATGATCACCGTCATTTATATGATTTCCAATTAAACCTTTCAATGCTACATTTACAGATTCAGTTGCTCCACTAGTAAATATAATTTCATCTGGTTTTGAATTAATAGTATTTGAAATACTTTCTCTAGCAATTTCAATTGATTCTTCTGCTTGCCAACCTAAAATATGACTAGAACTTGATGCGTTCCCAAATGATTCATTCAAGTAAGGTTTCATAAATTTTAAAACTTCAGGATCAATAGGTGTGGTGGCTTGATTATCTAGATAAATTATATTTTTCATTAATTAATAGTAATTAAATCAGATTTTTTTTCTACAATTTTTCCAATGATATTATGAGATAAACAATTATGAATTTTAAGTTCATCAACTAAATCATTTAAGTTTTTTTCAGGAACAGATATTAATAAGCCTCCAGATGTTTGAGCATCATAAAATAAAAATTGATTTTTTTTCTTATTTTTATTGTTAACAAATGAATTAAAACATTCATAATTTTTTTTGGTACCCCCAGGTATGTTAGAATCAACAGATGCATATACTTCCACATTTTCAATCAAAGGAATTTTATCAGCAAAGATTTCAGCTGAGACCTTACTCGACTCGCACATTTCTTTCAAATGTCCCACTAATCCATATCC
>CEUJ01181694.1_pt1 | contig 11032 bp, 12 predicted proteins | sample 361531 | NCBI WGS metagenome assembly CEUJ01 (sample SAMEA2622842, study PRJEB7988) | marine metagenome | biome: marine biome (ENVO:00000447); feature: marine epipelagic mixed layer (ENVO:xxxxxxxxx); material: "saline water (ENVO:00002010), including plankton (ENVO:xxxxxxxx)" | depth 140 m | reverse complement strand
CATGATCATGAACACGAACATGATCATGGAGACATTTTTCCTGACGAAGATGATGATATTATCTCAAATGAAGAGGATGGTAATAACGAGGAAGGGTATGTAGACATAGATGATAATAGATTATATACCCCTCAGAGTACTGGTAATTATTTCAGAAAGGGAAATGATCGACTATATGGTAGTAAAGGACATTCTGGACATGATTATATTACTCGTAAACCTATAGAATTAGTATGGTTAAATGATGGTATTGTGAAATCAGCATATTTTCAAGGTACGCCAGTGTGTAGTGGGAGTGGTAAGAAAAATGCTTGTGGTGGTACTATAACAATAAAACTAAATGACGGTCGCAAAATGATATTTTGCCATATGAGTGAAATTTTTGTAAAATCGGGAGATTCTCTAAGTCCTGGTCGTATCATAGGTATAACTGGTGGGGCTAGAGGTCAAAAAGGGAGAGGATGTAGTACTGGTGCACATTTACACACTGGAATGAAGATAGATGGTAAATTTGTTGATCCACATCCTTATGTAGGGATAGATTATAAATTTTTAGAAAATACGTTTGCATAATATTATGAGAAAGTACGGAGGAGTTTTATTAGTTTGTAAAGAAACTAACAGATTTATGTTATTAAAGAGGTCTAAGAAGTCCACATACCCAAAAACATGGACAATAGTATCTGGTGGTATAGAAAAAGGAGAGAATGTCTTAGAAGGGATTAAAAGAGAGTTGATGGAAGAAACTCAAATAAATAGTAAAGACATTAAATTTGAATTTTTTGAACATCAAAACCAATTAATACCCTATTTTGATTTTTACATTGGTTACTGTGATAAAGAGCATCAATGTAAATTAGATCATGAAAATATGGACTGGGGATGGTTCAGTATGGATAACTTACCAAAACCATTATTTCCTACATTATATTCTTCACTAGTTAGAATTTTTTAATTATAATTGTAATTATGGATGAGTTAAAACGCGAAGAAAACTTAATTAGGTTTGACAAAGAAAAAACCGAATTAAAAAAAGAACAATTTATTAACGAAATTAGAAACGGTTTAGGTGAACACATTAAAAAGAATGGTAATAAAATCACTAAAATCAAAAGATCAAGATGGAGTAGGTTTATATCAAAGATTAAACAAATGTTTTAAAATGAAATTAGAAAAAGTTTTAGAGATTGCTAACGAGTGTGTGGAAAACGAAGTTATACCTGTAGAGGGTTTAACCCTAACTTATGCGTTAGATAAACAATCACATAGACATTTGGATGAAGAACTTTTTTATAAAACAAATAATAATAATTCCTCTTTCTCCCACAACGAAGTTATTGAAGTAAACATTGCTGGTATCACTTTTATATTTAACCAAAAATAATTTTACATTCTCATTTTTTTTATTTAAACTTATATAAAACTTATTTTATGCAAGAAGATAATATGGATGATTTTATTGATTTCATTTTAAATGATGAAGTTAAAGAAAAAGAAAAAGAATTAGGTTTGTCACACCCTAGCGTTGATTACGAACAAAAGGAAAGAGAAGTCGCAGATAAAATATTAGAGGAAAAAGAGATTGAAAAAATGTCGTACTTTGCCTGTAATAGGTTTAGTGGTGATGATAGGGGTGTGTGTGATAAACTTCATCGTATGGGTAGATGGTTAAAAGAGAAAGATGGTTTGGATATGCAACCTATTATAGATACTCTATTAAAACCAGATAAAACAAAAGAAGATGTAAACCCAAAGTTCCAAAAACCATTAAAATATCTTTATGAGTCTAAAAAGTTTAGTGATATAACTTTTAAAAATGGTGTATATACATCTCAGAGACTAATTGGTAAAGAATTGGTAAGAGATGATAACGGAGATTGGATATTTGTAAATAAGTTAAACACTAGTTGGAGTGATCTTGCGGAACTACTTACAGAACTACTAAAGAGAGGTGATAAAATAGAAGAGGTAAAAGGTATGAATTTTACTGAACTAAAAATATATCTACTAGATTTAAGAGAGGCAGGTAAACCAACTAGAAGTAAACCTCAAACATCTCACCTTTATAGACTGTTAGATAAATACTTCGACATTAAAGAGTATAGAGATTTCACCAATAATACACGTAAGAATACGGTTATTGGCGATGAAGTAGAAGATTTAACAATTAAGTTGTTAGAAAAACAAGGGTTTAAATTATTATATCACGGTGCTAATGGTGATTTTATCGATATGGTTTATGGTATCGATATGATTATGGAGTTAGATGGTAATGTATTTTTCATACAAGTTAAGAGTAAAGCGGAAGCGGCAAGACTTTCTATGGATTATGAAAATTATAGATATATCGATTTATTTGCTGGTGAATCATCAGATAAGAATGGTATAATATTATACGACAGAGAATCTATGAAAGAAGGTGAGTTCATCGCCAAAGATATCCTACAAGATAATTTAGATTATCTTATTAATAAGTATTCCAATTAAAGGGATATTTATTAATATATGGATAAAAAATCATTAGACATAATAGTAGAAGAATTCTTTGATACAGGTAAAGTGTCTTTAAATGAAATACATGCAGCTCCTTGGTATAAAAAATATGAAAGGCGCATCTCTAAAACTTCGTGGGATCTCTTTACTGGGAACACACAAGGAATAGATTTAGTTAATGGTTATATAGATATGGTGGATAACTTTATAACACTGCCGGAACAAGGTAGGAGAAATATCACTCGAAAAGATTGGTGGGCCCCTTCTGAATATATTGAAAAAATATATAATTTTTTTCTTTATAAACCTATGGAGAGAAAGGAAATTGCGAAAAAACTTAAAAACATTGAAGATAAGTTCCCAGACCTCACTCAACAAACTCCTTTAAAACATATTAATGATATTATATTATTAGATAAAATAGATGATAAAACTAATGAAAGTAAAAAAATTTATAAGGGGATAGGAAATGTTGATAAAAGTACGGATAAATACGAAACAGTAAATGAATTAAACAAAGAAATTTTAGATCTTTATGATCAGTTAGATGATGATTTTAAACCTAGAGATTACGAAGAAATCAAATCTAAAATAGAAGGTTGGATTGAAAATAATGATCAATATATATGGCGTATTAATAGAGAAACTAGTTTTTCTAAATTTTCTGAAACATTTAAAAATAAAATACAGGAATTAAATCCTAACACACCCATCGGAGAGTTCAATAAAATTTTTAAGAATTTTAATCCACAGAATGAAGTAGAGGTTGAAAGTTTAGTAAAAAAGGATTGGGAAAAGTTTAAAGATTTATTAATAAAACAAATACTAGAGGATGGTTCGTATAGATATGGTAAGTGGGATGCTGATGAAGTAGAAGATGATGTATATAAAAATTTAACTAGAATAGAAGAATTCAGTAATCCCAAACCTAACAATCAAATACAAACTATATTCCCACTAAGTGATGTTGTGGAAAGTGTAATGAAAGTAATTGTGTCAGAAGAAGGATCAAATATAATCGCGAGAAGCACGATGATTGATAATGATTTAAAAATTACTACTCCACAAGGTGGAATTATGAAAAAATTAGTAGACGCAGATTTAATTAATCTTGGACAACTTAAGGGGATGAAAAAAGGAACTACACTTAATCTTATAAAAAAGAAATTTAACAAATTAAGAGCTGAAACCAAAAAAAATATAAACAACACATCATTTAACTTTTTTAAATTTTTAGATTTTATGGAATTAGATAGTTTACCTATACAATTTGTTTCTACAAAAAAACCTTCCGAAGCAACTGAGTATGAACAAAGTTTTGGTACTATATGTGACGGAATTAAATATTTTCAAGTAACTAAAGGAGAGGGTAATACTTCTAGAATTTCCAAAAGAAAGGGTTACAACAAATCATTACGGGATTCAGTTGCTTCTAATATGAGTGTCAATTATATTACAGGAGTCACATATAATGAAATTATAACTAATGAGACACTAAAATATGATATTAAAACACTAGAACCAGTCACACTAAACGGTTTGGATGACGATCAAAATTTTACTTTAAACGTTGATGACCCAATAGAAGTTAAAAAATCACCTTATGAAAAAGGGTTTCATTTAATTGAGTTTTATGGTGCATTTAAAAACATAAAAAAATCTGTTGTAGACGAATACGAACATATGGATAAATTTACTGAAGTTTTAGAAGGATTAAGAAAAAAATTACAAAGTGAATTAGAATCTGAAAGTGGTAAGGGTTGGGAGATAATTAAAAGTATTAATGATGTCACAAAAGGTGTATTTTTTGAAGATTATATCTTTGTACCTAAAGATAGTTACACATTAAGATGGTCATTAGAAGGGGCTAGGAAAAGAGAACCTAGACTTACAATAAGGGTAGATTATATTCCACGTGCACCAGTTTATTATTGGAAAGAAGGTAACCCCAATTGTGGAGACAAGTTCAAATACCCTAACTGTGAAACAGATTCAGGATGTGTTCCCGATAACTTAGAAGAATCAATAACCAACTTTTTCGACACAGGTAATTTTGAATTTTGATTATAAATTACTATATTTACAAAAAATTAAATATTTATAGGTATGGGATGTGATATACATATGTATGTGGAAAAGAAAAATCCAGTTACACATAATTGGGATAAGATGGGTAATGTATTTTTTCAATCTTATGGGGCTAGTCTTATAGTAAGACATTTAGTGACTCATATGGGTATAACTGAGGATGAAGGATGGATTATTTTACAAAAATGGAGAGATGGTGAAGAACCCTCTAATAAATTAGAAGAGTACATTATTGGTAATTATATCCCAAAAAATATGGCAGATGAACATCTACATTGGTATGAGGCAGATCAAAAAGGATTATTCCCATATCCTTATAGTGATCAACCATATGGTGGTAGGTGCTATAGACTGTTTGGTGCATTGGCAGGTGTAAGAGACACATCAATAGATATGATAGTACCTGATAGAGGGGATTACTTACCTGATGATGTGAGTGATGAAATAAAAGATATATCAGATGACTGGGGAATGGACGCTCATTCACATAATTACTTAACATTGAGAGAATTAATGAGTAGTAAATATTTTAAAATGACTGGACAAGAGTTGGCAGATATGGGTATTGACCCATATTTCTTTACTACTATGGTTCCTGATTTAATGAAATTTGGTGATCCTAATGATATAAGAATAGTATTTTGGTTTGATAATTAATTATGGTAGAAAAAAATAGAATATTAATAATTGGTGTAGACAAAGATATACACAAACATATTGCAGAAGAATTTGTAGGTGAAGAATATGAGTTTATAACTACTACACATGGAAAAGAAGGTTTAATAAAACTAAGAGAGTCTAGAATCAATTTAATAGTATTAGATGAAAAGTTAGTAGACGTGGACGGAGAAGATTTATGTCAAACAATAAGATTAGAAAATCAAAGAACACCTATAATATACATTAGTTATCATAGTGATGAAGAAAAAAGAAATACAGTATTAAGATATGGGGCAAATGATTTTTTAGTTAAACCACTTTCATACAAAGAAATTTATTATAAGATAAGTAATTATATAATTTTAATAGGTAAGAATAAAGGAAATAAAATAGAAGATCAGATAGAGATAGGGGATTACGTAATAGATTTTAGATCATTTATGGTTAAAAATAAAATAGGTGATGAATTTAAATTAACCAAAAGACAAATAAAATTATTAAAGTTATTAATAGAAAAAAATAACGAAGTAGTTTCTAGAGAAGAAATTTTAGAAAAGATATGGGGTTATGATGTATTTATTAAAACCCGAACAATAGATAATGTAATATTATCTCTAAGAAAGATATTTGAAAAAAATAAAACACCTAATACATATTTTAAATCTGTAAGAGGTGTGGGATATAAATTGACAATTTAAATATTGTTAATTATATTTATATATAAACTGCTCCGTTCGTCTAGGGGTTAGGACATCAGGTTTTCATCCTGAAAACAGGGGTTCGATTCCCCTACGGAGTACAAAGGACTGGTAGTTCAGTTGGTTAGAATACCTGCCTGTCACGCAGGGGGTCGCGAGTTCGAGTCTCGTCCAGTCCGCTAAAACCCCTTATTTTTCTATAAAAATAAAAAAAAATAAAAAAAAATTTGACTTTTTAAAATATTCGCTTTATATTTGTATCACACTTTTAAAGAACAATTTAAAAAAACAACCAAAACTATGGGTAATTCAATGACTAAATACAGAGAAATGGAGGAAGAAAAAGCGCAATTAACCGAAAACGGTATGTCTACTAATAATACTACACTAAATAATTGTGTAGATTTATTTTTTTCTATTGGGGCGATGAGAGGAAAGAATAAAGTTACCTTAATTGAGAAATTTTCCAAAGCATATAGTGAAAACCCATTAGTTGCAACTCGTATCCTTTTTTGGGTAAGAGATGTTAGAGAGGGTGCAGGAGAGAGACAAATATTTAGAGATGTTATTACTCACTTAGTAAAACTTTCACCAGATGTCGTTAAAAAGAATGCTCATCTTATTTCTGAATACGGAAGATGGGATGATGTCTTTACATTAATTGGTACTGACTTAGAAGGTATGGTTATAGACTTAATTGTAACTGCGTTAGGTAACGAAGACGGTTTATGTGCTAAGTGGATGCCACGTAAAGGTGAGGTATTCAACAAAGTAAGGAGATCATTAAAGGTATCACCAAAAGAATTAAGAAAAAGATTAGTAGGTTTGACAGATGTAGTAGAAACTAAGATGTGTTCAAATCGATGGAAAGAAATTGACTACTCTAAATTACCTTCATTGGCATCGGCAAGATACCAAAAAGCGTTTTGGAGAAGAGATGAAAAGGGTTATAATCAATTTGTAGAAGACCTTAAGGAAGGAAAGACTACAGTTAATAGTGGGGCATTATATCCTTATGATATTTTAAAGACTTTGTATACTGGTGTTGATGAAACAGTTTCTCAAAATCAATGGGATAATTTACCTAACTTTATGGAAGGTAATGAAGATAGAGTTTTACCAATGGTTGATGTTTCAGGTTCAATGAGTTGTTCCGCAGGTAGTAATGATTCACTTACTTGTATGGATGTAGCAATCTCATTAGGTATCTATATTTCAGAAAGGAATGAAGGAACATTTAAAGATAGTTTTTTAACTTTTTCTTCAACACCGAGTTTACAGTACTTAACTGGTGATTCACTAAAAGGTAAATTACAACAGTTAAGAAGTGCACATTGGGGAATGAGTACAAATTTAACGGCAACATTTGATTTGTTGTTAAATCAGGCAGTAACTCATAATATTCCTTTAGAGGAAATGCCGACAAAAATATTAATATTATCAGATATGGAATTCGATGCGGCGACAGGAAGTTGTTGGGAAGAATCTGATAGTTGGAATCCTACCGCAATGGAGATGATTAAAACAAAATATGAAGAAGCTGGTTATGAAATGCCAACAATAGTATTTTGGAATCTTCATTCCAGAGGTAATGATAATTTTCCTGTTAAACAGGATGAGATGAACACCGCTTTAATCTCAGGATTTAGTCCATCAATACTAAAGTCAGTATTGAATGGGGAGAACTTAACTCCTTACTCAGTAATGATGAAAACTGTTGATAGTACTAGATATGAGAATATAACGGTATAGTTCTTTGACATAAAAATGGTATAGAGGAATGGTTTCGGCAAATTTAAAAAACTCAAACCAAGATCGAGAAAGTGGGAGTTTGACCCACCACCCTTCAGTAATGAGGGGGAGAAAAAAACAAACACATACAATTCCGCTACTATTTTTTAAACTGGTGTAAAACGAATGGTTTCTGCAAACTCTAACTTAAAACTAGAAACGTAGATCAGAGGTTTTATTCTCCCTTTACCCAAAATTTATAAAGGGGGCAACCATAGGTAAGGTTTAAACAGGGAATTTCCCTACCTTGAGGTTGTAAAACATACCTTTTGTTTTGTCACAAATAAAAAAAGACATTCAGTGGGACTGAGTTAACAAGTCTGCCGTAGGGACGGTCCTTACGTTAAATAAAAGCTGGACCCCCATTCCGACACCACAATATTGAAAAGAGGATATTTTAATTAGTATCCTCTTTTTTTTTATTAAAACTTTAGTATATTTAATAATAAAAATATTATGGGTAAATTTGATGAATTGATAAAATCCGAAAGACCTACACTAGTAGATTTTTATGCCACTTGGTGTGGACCGTGTAAGATGATGTCTCCGTTATTAGAAGAAGTTGCAAGAGAATTAGGTGAGTCTTCTAAAATAATAAAAGTAGATATAGAAAAAAATAAAGACGCTGCAGTACAATACGGTATTAGGAGTGTACCTACACTTATATTATTTAAAGAGGGGGAAATTGTTTGGAGACAAAGTGGTTTACCACCTAAAAATTTAATTACAGAATCTATTAAAAAATTTATATAATCATTTACTGTATCAAAAAAAATAACTAATATTATATTATAATAACAAAAAAGTATAATGAAATGTAATGAAAATAGTAACTAAAAATTATTCACTTAAAAACGGAAAGAGATCGTATTTAGTGTATTTAAAAGATAATAACGATAACTCTTTAGAATGTTATGACATTTATGGGGATGAAGAAAGATTAAAAAAAGAAGAAGAGTTAAGTGAAAAATATAATATAGAAACTATAAACATTACATATGTTTCATTAGAAAAGTTTAAAGAAGACGAAGATCCAGTAGAAAAACCATTATTTTTGGTGTTTTATTTAAGTAGAGATTTATTTATGGATAAAAAGTTAGTTGCTGCATATGGTGAGAATGTAAAAAAATATTTAGATGAAAGGGGTGATAACGTAAGATTATTCTTTATGCCTACTGATTCTGAAGAAAAAATAGAATGTATCAATCCACTATACGTAAATAACAAAGAAGACTATAAAAAAATAGATAATTTAATAAAGAACTTAGAAGAACAATTAGTTTAAGGTCTACTTTTAGTTCTATATAATTTGAATTCGTCCCAACCTGTTTTATCTTTAATTATTTTATATATATTTTTTTTGTTATTACTTATTTTACCGGTAAACATTATATTATTTAGATTATTTTTTTCATAAAAATCTTTTAAAATACTGTATAATTTTCTACAATCTTTTTCACATTTACAAATAACAATATCGAATTCATTATTTTGGTGAATTAACAATTTATTATTAATATAATTAACTTGTTTTACTAATAATCCTGAATGTTTCTTTAATAAAATATCTTTAATAATCTCAATAGAAGTCAGTCTTTTATTAATACCAAAAACACTAAATTTTTCTTCAAAGTAATAGTTACATTTTTCTAAAATAGTCCATTCTTTATTTATATCTGATACTTCTACATTTCTTCCCATATTGTCTCTACCTGAAAATGGGATATCTCCTTTTTCCCATTCTTTTACCAATAGTAGTTCATAATGTACTGGTTTAACTTTTTTATATGCAATATGTTCTCTACTAAATAATACTTTATTAGTATCTTTAAATTTAAAATATTTTTTACGTGCAAAAGAAATTTCAGTACCTTTAAATAATACTTTTTTCTTTTTGTTGTTCTTAGTTATAATAATTCTATATTGCATTACTTTATTTTATTAAAATAATCATTATTATTTATAAATAAATAATATAAAATGGGAAAAGATTATTATAGTACTTTAGGTGTAGATAAAAATGTTGATGATAAGACACTAAAGAAAGCTTATAGAAAATTATCTAAAAAATACCATCCAGACGTAAATAAAGATAATCCACAAGCGGAAGAAAAATTTAAAGAAATTGCAGAAGCATATGATGTTTTATCTGATCCACAAAAGAAACAAAACTATGATAATTTTGGATCTGCAGATGGTAGAGGAGGTAATCCTTTTGGTGGTGGGTTTGACGTTAATGATATATTTGAATCTTTCTTTGGTGGTAATAGTAACCAAAACCCATTTGGGGGACGTAGTAGACAACAAAAGGGTAATGATATTAGGGTAAATGTAAAACTTACTTTAGAAGAAGTTTTTAATGGTATACATAAAAAAATAAAATATAGAAGAAATAAAAGTTGTGGTGAATGTAATGGTAGTGGTGGCGATTCAAGTAGTTGCGTAACTTGTGGTGGTAGAGGTATGGTAGTTGGTGTACAGAGCACCCCTTTTGGTAAAATACGGACTAATGTTAGTTGTCCACAATGTAATGGTAGTGGTGAAGTAATAAATAAGTCATGTAAAAGTTGTGGTACACAAGGTGTTAAATTAAGTGAAGAGTTGTTGGAGTTTGACATACCACAAGGTATAATGGAAGGAGAACAATTAATAATAAGGGGCAAAGGTAATAGTATTAAAAAAGGAGCTAACGGTGATTTAATTGTAAATATAATAGAATTACCTCATGATATATTTAAAAGAAAAAATATTGATATACACCAAAGAATCAATCTAACTTTTAAAGAAATAATATTAGGTACACGTAAAGAAATAAAAACTATAAATGGTATTATAAGGATAAATATTAAAGAAGGTACTGATATTGGTCATATCTTAAGAGTACCAGGAAAAGGGTTAAAAAGAAATAACCAAATAGGAGATATGATGGTAGAAGTGTGGATTAAAGTACCTAAAGAGATAACTGAAGAACAAAAATTAAAAATAGAAGAATTAAACATTTGATTTATTAATAAATAATAATTATATTTAAATAAAAATATAAAAAATGGGAAAATTTCAAGAAGTTTACGAAGAAACAAAAGAGGTATTTAATACACATATTACTAATAGTGGTATACCTGGGTTTGTAAATATTAAAATCCTATCTAATGAGTCTTTAAAAGATTGTTTTGGACAGGTAACTAAAGCACAAGATATAGTCAAATTTATGACTGACTATGATGTGATAATCCAAATCAACGAACCTATTTTCGATCAACTACAAAATGATCAAAAAGATTATGTAGTTAAAGATTTATTGG
>CEUJ01394056.1_pt1 | contig 11043 bp, 9 predicted proteins | sample 361531 | NCBI WGS metagenome assembly CEUJ01 (sample SAMEA2622842, study PRJEB7988) | marine metagenome | biome: marine biome (ENVO:00000447); feature: marine epipelagic mixed layer (ENVO:xxxxxxxxx); material: "saline water (ENVO:00002010), including plankton (ENVO:xxxxxxxx)" | depth 140 m | reverse complement strand
TCCTGAAGGATAAGGAAACATTTCTAAAACATAATATTTGTGTTTTGAATAATCTTCACTGGCATGGAAGATCTTCTCAGATTCCCACCTATTCTGCCATTTCTTTTCTACTTCTCTGTGATTATATCGTTCCATTTTGTGACGAGTTACTCTTGTTTCATTTGGCGCGCTTTCGTAAGTATACTATTTTCTAGTTGTAAACGAGTATCATCACTTGTTGAGATATTTACCCATTCGCCATTAAGGTTTTGTTGCATGAAAAGTGATACGCGGACTGCATCAGCTCTGAGTCGAGTGTCGAGAATATATATAGTTATTTTGTATCTTTCGTTTGGATTATTAGGATTATTATACCATTCAGTCATAATAATACCGCCATAAGGATCTGCTTCTTCTAGCGGCATGAATGATATGGTATCCAATGACGCACGCCACAGTAATGAGTTTACACCAATTATTGCGCCGCTGTCTCGGACGTCACTCCCAAATAGTTTAATACTATCTTGGATTTTACCTTTTGGCCCACCATCTTTTTTTGCTTGCCTCTCAGCCGCCCTTTCTCGAGACAAATCAGCGTCCATCCAATCTGGCATATTGAAAGATGTCGAGCATCCTGAAAGTGCAAAACACATTAGAAAAATGAATATTGATTTTTTGAGCAAATCTATTCTCAATATATTAATTTTTGGATTATTTAAAAATTTATTCATAAAAAACATCAATATCAACTCAATGGCAGTAAAAAATAAAGCCTTCCCAATGTCAACAAAATAACATTTAACAAACTATTAACAACTGTATCATATAAACAACATATAATATTTATATAATCGCAGAGACTTCGTTACGCGTTGACTATTTTTAATACTATAATATTATAATGAAGAATATTAATTAATTGATAAAAGCGGTAATTACTTTAATGAAAAAAATACCTGTCATATTATCAACAATACTGTTGTCAACTTTAGCAAATGCTGGTGATGCACCCAAAGATGTTGAAACAAGTGGTATTAGTCTAAATGTTGGTGGAGAAGTTATGGTTGAAGCAATTGCAATAGAAGGGCGATGCCAAACCCAAGCTGCAGCAGCTGATGTTTTTGCCAATGAATTGACAGATACGAATGCTGGGACAATAACTACAGATTTAGTAAGCATTGGCTTTGCGGGTGGCTCATCCCTGACAGATGATGCAACCTATACATTTGAGCCAAGTGTATGTGGGGTAAATGTTGATGAAAAATTTCCGCAATTTGAGTTTTCAAAAGAGCTTACCTTTGATTTGAGCGCAACCATGTATAATGGCTTAGATATTTCTTTCAAAGATACTCTAAATCTCGCTGATATTGATGATGAAGAAAATAGTTTTGAGTTATCACTTGGCGGTGCCTTTGGTTCGATCCAAATAAAAGATAAAACATCCGCTGTTGATAGTATGCTTGTTGGCACAACCGGTTCAGGGGCGGATACAGCTATTGATGTAACATCTGACGGCCATGTAACTACAACTTCTGGAAATGATGACGGACTCAGTCTGATATACTTCACTCCATCGTTTGGAGGAATGGATCTTGCGTTCGGATACAACAAGAATACTGACAACTTAGGTTTGGATAACTCTGAATTTAATGACACATATTCCGTTGGTTTTGGATATGAAACATATATTGGTGACGTTGTACTTTCACTTGGTGGTGGTTTTGAAAAGGCAATAAGTGATACTGACACAGAAGCAAACTGTTTGACAACGGATCTCTCAACTGCAGATGATGCAACTTCTGCTGATGGTTTTTTTGATGGTTTATACGGTTCGAGTAGATGTGGTAACGAAACTTTATCAGCGATAGGGGCAGATATTGGTTTTGGTGATTACACTTTATCGTCCGCATTCTCAAATCTTGATACAACAGATGGTAGTGATATGTCTGTTTGGTCGTTAGGAGTGGCGCGAACATATAATGAAGTTGATTACACAATTGGATTCACTCAAGAAACGCTTAGTTATGCGAGAGACAAGACATCAGGCGCAGACGTTGAAGATCAATCATCTATTTTGATGTTGGAAGCTATCAAACCACTCGGCGATGGTGTTGATCTCGGACTTAACATATCAAATACTGAAGTCGATAATGCCTCAGAAGAGCTCGGAAACGGGCCGCATGATGCCTGGCGAGCAGGCGTCTCTGTTACTCTTGGCTTCTAATCGAGGATAACCTTCTAAAAATCCAAAATATACTTGCTATTAAACAGCAATAGATCCAAGTTTTTAGATGATCACACATTACCTTACAAGAAAATACTCCCAAAAATTAACAATAGATTAATCGCTGTTGTATTTATGTCACACATAAAAATAAAGTAAAATAAATGAGTGTTTCTTACTTGATACACAACGAAATTTTGCTAAATTGGTCACATGTGCACGATGCTACGTGCATTGTGTGCGTTATTTTATATAAAATAACTTTTTTATTAACTACTTTTTTTATTATGAAAGGAAATATCATGGATAAAAAAATTCTACTAGGTGGTGCAGCTGCTCTTATTATGGCAGGTAGCATGGTTGCTACTCCAGCTGCTGCAGGCATCTCACTAGAGCTAAGTGGTGAAGCAAAAGTGACTCTTGGTATGTCAGATTCATGTGGTGATGCTCCGGCAACAGCTGCAGCTCAAAATGACGTTACCGGTGAAACTACACTAGCAGCTCTTAATACTGCAACAGGTATTACATTTACATCTGACTCAGCTGGTTCTATGGACGTAGACACAGTAACATTCACAGATTACAGATGTAATCCAGTAACTGCAGACAATGACAACCCTGTATGGGGCTTCGGCAAAGAAATTGGCATTAGTGCTTCAGGTACACTTGCTAATGGTCTAGAAGTTGCATTCTCAGACACACTAGATCTAACAGATCTTAATGCTGAAGAAGGTTCATTTGAACTAGAATTAGGCGGTGCATTCGGTACACTAGTAATGGGTAGTGTTGACTCAGCAGTCGACTCAACTTCAGTAGGTATGCCAGGTGAACTAGACCACGATCTAGCAACAGATGGTGCAGCAGGTTTTGGTCTATCATACTCACTTCCAACAATGGGTGCACTAGATGTAGCTATTTCATACTTCCCGAACGCGGATGATGCTGGTCTAGATGACTCAGAGTACATGGATACATTTGGTATCGGTGCTGCATTCGATGCTGGTATGGCAACTGTGTCATTCGGTTTTGAAAGTGCATCAAGTAACGACGCAAGCTGTGCAGTATCAGCTACAGCTGTTCATACTATCACAACAGCAGCCGATCTTATCACAGCAGTGTATGGTGACTCTGTATGTGGTGACATGGACACAATGGCTATCGGTGCAGAAATGCCAGTATCTGACCTAACACTATCTGCTGGTTATTCAACAATTGACTCAGACTCAGCTGACAGAAATACAATGTCATTTGGTGTAGAGACATCAGTTGGTGATTACACAATCGGTGCAGGTTACGCAGTACAAACACTAGAACATGAACTAGGTGGCAATGAAGATGAAACTACTGCAGTTAACTTCACAGCTGAAACAGCACTAGGCGACGGTGTAGATCTAACTTTTGAATTCATTCAAACAGATGAAGATCTATTCTCACAAGCACAAGGCGCTGGTGAAAACTCAACTTATGAAGCAGAAATCGCTCTAGTAGTAGGATTCTAATTCATAAACTTGAAGTTTATTTAAATAAAAAGGGGTGGTTTCGACCACCCTTTTTTTTTGTAAAAATGTTTTGATTGAAATAAAATAGGATTATGTATTCTAAATCTATATTCTCTCAAGAAGAAATTATTCAGAATTATTATAGTGTTAAAGAACGCATGAAAATTGCTGCACAAAGCGTTGGCAGGGATGAAAAAACAATAAATTTAATTGTAGTTACGAAAACCTTCGACCCCAAAGAAATCGAGCCCCTAATCAAGCTAGGCCATAGGGATTACGGTGAGAACAGAGTTCAAGAGGCTGAGCATAAGTGGGAAGACACAAAGAAAAAGAACCCAGACATTAATTTACATTTGATTGGCCATCTCCAGACAAACAAGGTGAAGAGAGCTCTTGAGATATTCGACTCGATTCATACATTGGACTCAAAAAGAATACTTATTGAAATCGCGAAATATGTTGACTCACCACTTGCAGTAACGAAAGAATTCTTTATTGAGCTTAATTTGGGTAATGAACCTCAAAAATATGGCTTAGCCCAAGAAGAAATGCAAAGGCTATTGGAAGACCAGGAATATGTAGATAAAATAGGTTTTAGTGGCCTTATGTGTATCCCTCCTTATTCTGAAGAGCCTTCGCCATATTTTGCTTTACTGAGGAAAATTGCAGAAAAATTTGATATGAAGTACCTTTCTATGGGTATGAGTTCAGACTTCGAAAAGGCTATTCAATTTGGAGCAACGCATGTGAGAGTAGGCAGTGAAATATTTGGTGCGCGATCATGAATATAAATCAAATTATAAAAATTTTAAAAAAAACAGATAGCTTTGGAATGCAGACAGACAGTTTTTTGAATACGTTGGCTTTTACTTCCGAAAAGATTGAATATTCCACCGGTGACCTAATCGTAAAGTCAGGTGAAAAAAGTGTTAAGTGCGTTGTTATACTTGAGGGCAAAGCATTTATTCAAAAAAAAACAAGCCCGATTGAATTAAAAGCGGGTTCTGTGATTGGTTTGCTATCCCTCATAAATAATAGTCATCCAAAGAATGCACTAATTGCTGGTACAAAAGGTTTAGCACTGGTGATAAACCGAGAATTATTTGAAAAGCTTTTGCACGAATTTCCTGATTTTACTAAAAGTTTGAAATCTAAACTTATCAGTGATCTCAATAAGGATGTTGTCAGTCTGCAAACAACTCTTGATTAATAGATCAAGTAATATCACTAACTCTGATGGTGGTAGATATGGGGACATGGTCTGAGGGCCTCTCAAAATCCCGAGCTATTTGGAAAATTTGATGGTTCTGATAATATTCTAATAAATTTTCCGTGATCCATATATGGTCCAAGCGCCGGCCGCGATTAGATTTTTTCCAGTCTCGGTTTCGGTAGCTCCACCACGAATAGACTTTTTCATCTTCATCTGCAAAGTGCCTAAGGACATCACAAAAATTATGCTTATTAATAATTTCTGATATTTTTGATCTCTCAACATCGGTATGACTAACAACATTTATGAGCTGCTTGTGTGACCACACATCATTCACATGAGGTGCAATATTCATGTCACCAACAATGATATGATATTGATTATCAGCGATTTGAACTTTCAAGTGATGATACATTTCATCCAAAAAATCTAGTTTATGTTTGAACTTTGGATTTATATTAGTATTTGGTTCATCACCACCCGCTGGAACATAAAAGTTATGTAATTTTAGGCAATTATTTTTTGTGCCCAAATAAAACTCTGCACCAATATAACGACAATCATTTTTATTACAAAAATCCTTTTCAATTATATTTTTGAACTGCACTCTCGAGATTATTGCAACCCCATTATAGGACGCCTGACCCATATGAGCGACATACTTGTAACCAAGTTCTTGAACTGAAGATAATGGAAATTTATCATTTTCACATTTTGTTTCTTGCAAACAAATTATGTCGGGATCCAATTCCTCAATAATTTTTTTTAATTGCTCAAGCCTTATGCGTATACTATTTATATTCCAACTAATAACCTTAAGATTTTTCTTTCTCATTTATTTTTTTTGACTAGAAAATAACTATTATCAGCAATTTTATCATGAATGACATTTGAGAGCTTTACATTGGTCTCAAAGCCTTGTGCGTCAATTATATACCATTCGTACAATTCAAGATTTGTATTTGATTCTGATATACTATCTCTAACATGAAAATGAAGTGTAATTTCACCAATCTCCTCATCAGTCAGACCCTCAATAGATAGCACTAAAAATTTTTCATAAAAATCAATACCTAAAATTCTTGCATCTTCGAGTAAGTTAACATTATCCTTGAATAGTACATAATGAGGGGAATATCTAATAGGGTAACGGTCAAGCGTATCCAATTCTCTATCAATAATGCCTAACCACACGCTATCAGAAACAACAAGAAGTGAGTCAGGTTTCGTGTAATCAAAGCGGAACCTGCCAGGTCTTCGTATATAGAATCTACCTTCTGAAATTGTGGAGTCCGGATTAATTTGAATAAAATCACCCTCCATATGCTCAATATTATTTAGATATACATTAACCGCATTCACAGCTTCAAGTTGAACAGGGTCTAAAAAACTCGATTTTGATGGAGTTACTTGTATTAATAGAAGGGCTATTGATGTTATAATTATTCTGAACATATACTTATTTATTTACCAGACAATAATATATGATATTTAGCGTTAAATATTGTCAAAATTTTGTTCAGTCAACAATATTTCTCTACGCCCATAGGTGTCGGCCTCAGAGATTATTCCATCATTTTCCATTTTTTCTATAATATTAGCAGCTTTATTGTATCCGATACCAAGCCTCCTCTGGACGTAACTCGTGGAAGCTTTTTTCCCGCTTATAATTACCTCTATAGCTCTTTGAAATAATTGTGGATCTATATTATTATATTCGCCTGGGTCCTTATTTGCTTCTTCGGGCTCTTCAAGTATTTCATCTATGAAGTTGGGGGTAGCTTGTTTCTTAAGGTAATTTACAATATCAGCCACTTCTTTATCATCAACAAATGCGCCATGTATCCTCGTTGTTCTATTACCATCTGCAACATAAAGCATATCTCCTTTTCCAAGAAGTTGCTCAGCACCTGCCTCACCCAGGACTACGCGGCTATCAATTTTTGAACTAACTTTAAAACTAACCCTCGCCGGAAAGTTAGCTTTAATAACACCGCTGATTACATCAGTGGAGGGTCTTTGTGTAGCCATAATGAGATGAATACCAGCAGAACGTGCCATAGCGCCCAGCCTTGCCACGGAATGCTCGATCTCCTTACCAGCAACAGCCATTAAATCCGCCATTTCATCTACGATCACTACTATAAATGGCATTTTCTTTAGTGTAATCTCCTCATTATGATAATTTGGTTTACCAGTTTGTTCATCAAAACCAATTCGAACCTTCGTCTTTATAGTGCCGCCTTCTCTATCTATTTTTTTATTGTAGCCTTCTAAGTCTCTCACACCAATTTTTGACATATTCTTGTATCTCTTCTCCATTTCTCTAACAATCCACTTTAACGCTACAACAGCTTTTTTTGGCTCTGTGACGACCGGTGTGAGAAGATGAGGTATTCCCTCATAAAGGGAGAGTTCGAGCATTTTAGGGTCAATCATTATTAGTTTGCAGTCTTCAGGAGAATACTTATAAAGTAATGATAAGATCATTGTGTTTATTCCGACAGACTTACCTGAGCCAGTCGTTCCCGCAATCAATAGATGTGGCATTGATGCTAAATCAACCACAACAGTTTTACCCCCAATATTTTTTCCAAGAGCAATTGCAAGTTTATATGAAGATTTTTCAAATTCCTCTGATTGTATGAGGTCACTTAAAAATACGGTACTTCTTTTTGCAATCGGAAGCTCGATACCAATTTTATTCTGACCAGGGATAATTGCAACTCTTGCAGACTCTGCGGCCATTGACATGGCGATATCTTCCGCAAGACCAACAACTCTAGTAGATTTAGTCCCAAGTGATGGCTCTAATTCAAAAAGTGTGACAACGGGACCTGGTTTTATGTCTGTAATCTCTCCATTAACTTTATAACTGAGTAAGACATTTGATAGCTCTTGAGATATCATCTCAAGTTCATTTTCGTTTATTGTTTTTTCGTAATTTTTTTCTGGATTTATTTTTAAAAGATTGACTGACGGTAAAGAGAATTCATTTTGCTCGAAAAGGTCTAAGTTTTCCTTAGTATCATTTACCGTTTTTTTTCTTCTAGAGACTTTTTTTGGTTTATCAAAGGTATTTAGGCTAATATCAGACTCAATACTTTCCCCAATTATGATACTCTCGCCTCCATCTCGATCTTTTAGACTATCTCTGATCTCTTCAAAGCTTGTCTCTTCAGATTTCCTAAATGCTGATAGTGATTTCAGACGTGATAAGATGTAAGCGAAGGATTTCAGTATGTATCTGAGAAGAAGCACCAAAGGACTAAGCCTATTTGGGGATAGCTGCTGATGCATCTGATCAGATTCTAGGAGCTTATAATTTCTTGTCCTGTTTATCCTTAATAGCAATCTATTTATAAAAAATGTCATTACGATTATTAATGAAGAAATAAAGAAAGTGATCTGCTGCGAATTATTGTTTGATATAGTGCGGAAGTTTTCTGTTATAATCCCTCTTATTAATTGAGACAGTGAGTCTCCAAGCAGTCCACCTGCCCCAACTAGATAGGACCAATTAATTGTTGATTTAAAGAAATTATTCTCAGTAATGCCAATATTTGATAGGAGCACTAACCAAGATAAGAAGTATATTGGGTATTTTATATATCTAGGTACACCCATTATTCTTTTTGATTGAATGATCATATCAAGGCTTATCATTAGAATAATTAAAATAAAAATAAATGAGCCAAGTCCAATAAATTGTAACATTAAATCTGATATGATTGCCCCTGAAATACCTAAGATATTACTTATGCTGTTTGAGTTGTAATTATTTAAACTTGGATCATATGGTGTCCATGATATAAGAGAGGTTATTAAATAAATAGCAAGAGAAAACAACAATAAACCAAAAAGTCTTTTAGCTTGTTTCCTTATGAACAACCTAAAACCTGAAGGAAGCACACTCTCAATAAAATTTAAGCTAGATAATTTCATCCTACTTTAGAACCTGATTTATTATTTCAGCTGCCTGCTTTGCATCACTATCGCTTCCAACTAGAGCAATCCTGATATAGTTGTCTGCTGACGAATTATTACTGCCTTTTACTGATAAATATGATCCAGGTATTACTTTTAAACCTTCAGACCACAGCTTAAGTGTTGCATCTTCATCAGAGCCGAAATCTGATACTTTCAGCCATACAAAAAACCCACCGCTTGGTATGCTAAAATTAAATTTTTTATCAATAGTATTCTGGAATATTTCAAATTTTTTATTGTATAGTTTCCTATTTTCAATAACGTGACTTTCATCATTCCATAATGCTTCCGAGGCTATCTGGATTGGGATTGGTACCGTCGGAGAGGAAACATTTCGTAGATTAAAAAATTTTTTAATCAGGTTATTTTCACCAAAAACGAAACCAGATCTCAGCCCTGGAGCATTTGACCTTTTTGATAGTGAGTTAAACGATAAAATATTTTTAAATTTATTTTTTTCTGCTACTTCTATAATACTGTGAGGGGCCTCGTCCCGATAAATTTCAGAATAACACTCATCTGCTATTATAATAAAATCAAATTCAAGCGATATTTCGTAAAGTTCCTCTAGGTATTTTTTGCTTGCAATCGATCCTTGTGGGTTTGACGGTGAACATAAGTAGAATGCTATGGTTTTTGACCAAGTATTATTTCCAATCATCTTAAGATTAATAAAAAAATCATCCGCCTCTGAGACTTCAACAGCAAGATTTTCTCTGTCTGTATAATGCCCTGCTGTTGCATAGACCGGGTAAAAAGGGTCAGGTAGAATAAATGTCGATTTATTGTTCTGTAATTTTTTAGCAAGCAAGCTCCCAAAAAAAAGTCCTTCTCTTGAACCAGATATAGGCAAAATATTATCAGTGTAGTCATCTAACTTAAGATTGTGTCTGCGTGAAAGCCATTTAGATATATTCCGACCAAAATTTGTGTTTGATTTTGCAGATGGATAATTCTGGAATTCCCTAAAATTGTTATTGATGATTTCTTTCACAAATGAGGGTATTTCATGTTTTGGTGAACCAATTGACATGTCGAGCCAACCATCTCGTTCTTGATGGTTTTTAAGCAAATCACGCGTCTGCTGGAATGGTGAAATGAATTCCATAAATCCTCATAATATCTAAAAATTTATTATAGAATTATCTGGTTAAACGTATGTTAATAATTAATAAAAAAAGGTGGTCGAAAGGACCACCTTTTTCACGGGAGAATATTATAGTATAAATTTTATGATTTAGAGAAGTCTGGATATGCATCCATACCTAATTCAGTTTTATCTACACCATATTGCTCGGCTTCTTCGCTCACGCGAATGCCAATTGTTGATTTCATAATAAACCACACAATTGCACTGACAAAACTTACGAAGACACCAATTGAAATAACCCCAATAAATTGGGTTACAAGACTTGTTCCGTCGTTTGATAGTGGAACAACTAGTGTTCCCCAGATCCCTGCGAGCAGATGTACAGGAATTGCCCCAACGACATCGTCAATTTTAAATTTATCAAGCATTGGAACGGCAAGCACAACAATAATACCGCCAATACCACCAATTATTATTGAAAGAAGTGGTGAAGGCATTAGAGGTTCAGCTGTTATAGAAACAAGACCAGCTAAAGCACCGTTAAGTGCCATTGTTAGATCGACCTTTTTGTATAATATTTGTGATAATATAATTGCTGCAACAACACCGCCAGCGGCTGCAAGGTTTGTATTCATGAATATTTTAGATACGGATGATGCATCTTCTATTGATCCAAGCGCAAGCTGTGAACCACCATTGAATCCAAACCAACCTAACCAGAGAATGAATGTGCCAAGAGTTGCAAGTGGCATGGATGAGCCCGGCATAGGATTAACGGTGCCGTCCTCATTGTATCTGCCTGCTCGTGATCCGAGTATCAGGGCACCCATAAGAGCTGCCCATCCACCTGTTGAGTGAACAATTGTGGATCCAGCGAAATCACTAAAGCCTAGCTCTGAGAGGAATCCTCCACCCCATTGCCATGCACCCTGTATTGGGTAGATCACACCACATAAAATTACAACGAAGATTAAAAATGGAATTAACTTGATACGTTCAGCGAGTGTACCCGATACTATGGAAGCTGCGGTAGCGCAGAACACCATCT
>CEUJ01179168.1_pt1 | contig 11063 bp, 12 predicted proteins | sample 361531 | NCBI WGS metagenome assembly CEUJ01 (sample SAMEA2622842, study PRJEB7988) | marine metagenome | biome: marine biome (ENVO:00000447); feature: marine epipelagic mixed layer (ENVO:xxxxxxxxx); material: "saline water (ENVO:00002010), including plankton (ENVO:xxxxxxxx)" | depth 140 m | reverse complement strand
ATATCCCAAAATATTATGATATGTGGAAAACTTTTGAACAAAATAATCAAGATGGTTTAACTAACAGGTCTATTATGTATTGGGCAAAATTAGATAATCCTTATGAATATCAAAAAATTCGTAAAGAGACTATATCCTATTTCATTGAACAAACTATTGATAAACCAACTGAATTTGATCTTGCTAACGTTTTATATCAAATTTATAAAGATGAATTTGTATGTATTAGTATTAAAAATAATGTCTGGTATGAATATAGAGATTATAAGTGGAATGAAATTGATAGTGGTAATACACTTAGATTGTTAATTTCAAAGAAGATGTATGATATATATATGAAAAAAGTACAAGAAATTGTTGATAAAATATTAAAATTAGAGAGCAATGATGATAATAGTGATAATTATAGAAACAGATCAAATAAATTAGGAGAGATTTGTGTACTTTTAAAGACAACTAGTTGGAAAAATAATATTATGAAGGAGGCAAAGGAATTATTCTATGATAAAAATTTCATGAATAAGTTAGATAACAATCCTTATCTTTTATGCTTTAATAATTATGTCATTGATTTTAAAAATAAAATCCATAGAAAAGGGCAACCCGATGATTATATTTCAAAATCAACTAATATTGATTATATTCCATTATCTAAATTAACAAGTGAAGATGATAAAAAAAAATTAACCGATATTAAAAGATTTGTAAGTGAATTATTTCCAGAAAAAGATTTGCAAGAATATATGTGGCAACATTTAGCATCTTGTCTTATTGGTACCAATGAGAATCAAACATTCAATATTTATACTGGAAGCGGATGTAATGGTAAATCAAAATTAGTAGAATTAATGACAAAAGGTTTAGGAGATTATAAAGCAACGGTTCCTATCACACTTATTACTCAGTCTAGAAATAATATAGGTAGTACTTCTAGTGAAGTTGTCCAATTAATGGGTGTTCGCTATGCTGTTATGCAGGAACCTACTAAGGGTGATAAAATAAATGAAGGTATTATGAAAGAAATTACTGGAGGGGATCCAATTCAAGGTCGAGCATTATTTAAGGATGCTGTAACATTTATTCCACAATTTAAACTAGTAGTATGTACAAATACACTATTTGATATTAAAAGCAATGATGATGGTACTTGGAGGCGTATTCGCGTGTGTGATTTTATGTCAAAATTTGTAGATAAACCATTTGAAGATGAGAATAAATTTCCAAAAGAAAATTTTCCATATCAATATAGTATTGATCGTAAAATTGACGAAAAGTTTATTGAATGGGCTCCGATTTTAATGAGTTTATTGGTAGATATTGCATTTACAACTAGCGGGCGTGTAACGGATTGTCGTCAAGTTTTAGCAGTAAGTGATAAATATCGTGAATCCCAAGATTATCTTGCTGAATTTTCCAGAGAGAAAATTCAAAAATCTACAGGCAAAAAAATAAAGAAGACTGAAATTCTAGAAGAATTTAAAAATTGGTATATAATGCATTATGGTAGATCTAGTTTACCAAATGGTAGAGAGATTACAGAATTTATGGATAAGACATATGGAAAATGTAATAAAGGAAAATGGCATAATGTAGAAATTATTTATGAAGATCTAGATGATGATGATATTTATTAAATATCTAAAAATGTAAAAAATAATTTTATTAAAATTATTTTTATTAAAATTATTATAGTGTAATTATTTTTATAGAAAAGTATTATTATATAGTGTCGCCATTAATCCAAAATTTTGTAACTCAACACATGTATTTATAAAGATGCGATTACTAAAATTTGGATTTTCTATCAAAACTATAGATGAAATAACTAATGTAATAAAACTTATAATATTAGATGTAGTTTTACCATATTTTACAGGTATAGTAGAAATATTATTTTCTCTATCTTCATCAATATCTTTAATATCCGCAAAATTGCTAGTTGCGAAAAGTGTTAATATACATGGTAAATAATCAAGTGGATAACTTATAATATCATAATTATGGTCATATAATACACAAGGCAATATTACTGTTGCTATAGTCCACATTATTCCTATATAAAGTGCTTTATACTCACCTAAATATTGTTTAAATGATTTGTATTCACCATTAAAGTAAAAAAGAGGAATAAAAGGTAAATTATAATAGACATCATAAATAGTATTTGCGTCAGATAGTAATATATATATCATTGCAATAAAACTGAGTGATAGAGTTATATTATATTTCTCTCTATTGTTATAAATAAAATTATATAAATTTTCTTTCTGTGTATCATAAGGTTTAATCATGTATTCTAATGCATCACTATATCTATCTTTACCATATGTATAATAACCTAATAAAAATTGAATTAATATAGATTGAGGAGTTGTTATATCAAAACCATAATGTAGATTTGTAAAAATATTAGAAAATATATTTAATGGAATTCCAACATCAAATCCTACAAACATATTGGCATCATTCATAATAATATTATTAATAGGTGTTCTTGTTAATAAAGGTTTACTATAAAAAATTTTATGATTTATAGATCTCATCTTTATATCTAATCTGAAATTATTTTTAAATTTAATTTTTGTTTCTATTGTATTTATCTAATCTTGCTTTTGAATTAGATTTTTGAATTCAATTTTAATAGTAGAATTCTTGATATAACATTTACAATTATTTGAGATAGATACATAACATACTGATGGTTCTTTAACTTTATTAATAAATGTTCTAATTCCTTTTCTTGAAGGACAACTATAACCAAATTGATTAAATATATTCATAAATACAACATTCCAAAAACACATAGGATGATTTCTATAATTATCAATATTAAATTCAATTGATGATTCAAAATCATCAATAGTAAATTTGATTTTTTCCATAAATGGTTTAATAATTTCACGTGTTACTAGTTCATTCCATTCATATGATTGATCACTTAATCCTATTAAATTATCTTTTACATTTTTAGTAAAAGCATCTTCTACTACTGGATAAATTAGATTTCTGTATTTTCCTCTAACAGACCAATCTGGAGTTGTATCTTTAAAATATGGAACACTATATTTATGTGCAAAATCATAAATAATTTGTTTGTAAAATTCGATCATTGGTCTACCTATATTAATATCTGAAATTTTTGACAGTTTTTTTATAACTGCAAGATCTAAAATATAACGTCCACGACAAACATTTGCAAATATATTTTCAACAATATCATCTTTATGATGTGCTAGAAGAATTAAGTCACACCTCTCTTTCTTCATAATTTCTCTATAAAAATCTAATCTCATATTTTTTGTAATAAGTTCATAATCGCTCCTCTTACTATTTGTTCTTTTTATTTCATTAATTGATTTCTTATATAGACGAATAGAATTAAAACTACACCAAGTATCCAAAAACTTCTCTTCTTCGATAGTTTCATGTCTATTGTTATAATTAATATGAATACCTATAACATTATAACCTAGATAATGAATTATTGTAATTAAAACCATAGAATCTACTCCACCCGATAAAGATACTAGAAATGTTCTTGTTTTTTGCTCATTGCAAAATTGACGAATACATGTAATTAACTCACAATTATCATCATATAACTGTTCATAGATTTTTCCAGAATATGATGGGATATATTCTAGAACATTTTTAAAATTATTATAATCTAATACAGTATTATTTGTTAAATTGTAATTTTTCACATATTCTGCAACAAGACTATATAAATTAATTACTGATGACATAATAATATGATTTTAAAATAGATTTTTAAATATATTTTAAAATCAATTTTATATTTTATATTTTATATTTTATATTTTATATTTTATATTTAATTACTTGATACATCGTCTTCCATATGATAAGAATGTTGATCTTCTTCTCTTGGTAATTCTACTTCTAATTCTTTGTTATCTAAAATTGTAGTAGATTGGTCTTGATCTATATTCATATTAATGAACTTTAGACATTTTTGAGAAATGTAATCTCTATATTGACGTCTCATGTCTTTAATATTATTCATATTTTTTTTAAATTTCCAATCTTTAAATGCTACAACCTCACCTTCCGCTGTTTTCCATAACCCTAATTTTTTTGCAACATCTGCCCATAAATCATCTAATATATCTGGATGACCCACACCACTAATAATTTCATCAACTACTTCACCATTTATAGTTGGATTTTGCCAAATAGGCAATGATGACTCTGCAGTATATAATTTTTCAGCCTTAAAAATTTTAATTGGATAATCGACATTAATATCAACTGATGCAATATCTACGGAATTAATACCATCAATATTTAATTTCGGTAAACATATAGGATCAATTAAAATTGCTTTATTAATTCTATCAGATTCTAAAACTTCAGGATTAAATGATGAGTGTGAAATATATGATACACTATCAACACCTATTGAATCTGCAATATCAGTTATGTCCTTTTTTGAAATAGGTTCAACATTATTAATACTAAGAATTGTTACATTTTTTTTCAAATTACTAATAAATTCTCCATATAATTCGCGAGGCATTGTACCAAATAAACCCGATGAAAATACTACAGGTGGTCCAGAACCCACGAGACTAAGTTGTTTACCAGAATTTAATTTTACACTAGGATTAAAAATAGAAAACGCTACACTAACCAATGTTAATAAATTTAACATTTATATATTAATATATTAAATATTTTTTTAAATTGTTATTAAATTATTATTAAATGTAATAAAATTATTATTTAACACCAATAGTAATATAAATATAAAATATTATTAAATATTAATGATTAAACGATTAATATTTATAATATTAATAGGTATAAATGATGCATTTGTAATAAATACTAATGTTGCCTATAATCAATTATTATCACACAAACACTTGCAATCAAATGTTATGCGTTCAGATATTAAATTAATAGATAATAAATATACAGTATTTGATAAAATACTTGATGTTACAGTTAAAGACAAGTATGTTGGAAAAATTATTGTTGAACAAATATCATCTATTCTTCCTCGTGTAGATACTATAGGACATAGTATACTACATGCTAATAATGAATTTATTGATTATATTTTAAATGATACTAATTATTCTGAAATTATGAAAAAAAATATAGTTTTAGCATCTATTAAATTAGCAATTATGGGTGATAATTTTGGTTCTCATCTTTTACAATTATATTATGATATTGTAGACAAATGTTTGTAGACAAATGTTTGTAGACAAATATTAGTATATCAATTTAAATATTATTATAATATTATTTAAATATTATAATATTTATAATGTAATATGTACGTAAAAAATCATAATTTCTTAAAATTTTTTTACAAATGTATGATGGTAGGTCTTCCACAATATATATATAATCCATTTAATAATAATAATTTTTTAGCACCGCTTTCAGTAAAACCATATAGTACTTATGTTAATTTTAAATTAAAAGAACATCAAGTAGACTATTTGAATCAATATATAACAAAATATTCAGACGAATTAACATTAGTACCATTAAAAATTAGTAAATATGAATTTCCGTCATATTATATTAATGTCAATATTTATAATTGCACTAGTCCTATTTTAATGAGTGATGATAATATTGTTAGATGTGAAATTAATACATATGTTAAAAATAGTGATGGTACATTGGGAACATTAATATTAGATTATGTATCAGATGGGTTATCATTAGATCCTATTAATATGTTTAAATCATCTAATAAAATCGAATTTTTAAAAGAAAATGGATATAATATAATTAATTGTGAATCGCCTAATCAAGAAATTTATCTTGATTTAAGTTATAGTGTATTAAATGCTGAAAAATTTAAAATGAGTAAAGAATTAGTAGATTATACTGATAATATATATTATAAGAATGGTATAATGGATAAAATTTATTATGATTCGTCATTAACAAGAGCAAATATCAAAGAAACTAATTTTATATCGAATTTTGTATTTCAATATAAAGATCTAATTTTTGATGAAATAGATAGTATTTTTTATTTCGAGGATGAATTGCGATTTGTAGGAAGTGTTTGGGATAATTTATATAATAAGTAATTTAAACAACAATAGAATCTTTATCTTTAGTTGTTATCATTTCGCATATAAATTTAATTAAAAAATTGTGATATGCATCGATATATTTATCTTCACGTTTATCGTGCCCAAGACTAATTCTACTATAATGCATTATATTTCGGTAGGGTTTATTTATTAAATCTGAATGTCCATATTTTTTTACTGTTATTAATTTAATTTTGTTTAATTCTATACCTAGATCTTGTAATTTTAAACGAAAAATAGGAATAAATGGCAAAAAAGGTGGAATTTTGCTCCATTTATAAGATTTCTCTGCATTTATAATTAATACTTTTTTTAGATGAGAATAATCATTTTTTCTATTTATAAAAGGTGTTACTACTGGATCTAAGAGAACAATTTTATCTATATTATTTATAGTTTTGCAATTATTCAAAAGTGTTGTACAACCCGAAGAATGCCCTAACATAATTATTTCTTCATAATTTTTATGTAGATCTCTAATAATATTGGTATTAGTTTTTATATTATTATTTGTATTGAAAGGAATTTTATAAATAGGAACATTATAATTATTGAATTTATTTAAAAAATCAGAATATATATTTGGAGAAATTAAATTACTGCCTCCTGTAAAAAATATAATACACGAGTTATGATAATTTGTTAATAGACTAGATAATAATAAAGTAAACATTTTATTATTATGTAAATTAATTTTTATATTTAAATTTTATATTTAAATTTTATATTTATTTTTTTCTAATACATGCATTACCATTTTTACAATACCATTTATTTAATCCAGCCATTTCCCATATTAAATGTAATAAAAATCCCGTTAAGAAAAGACTTAATTCCATTATATGGTTTTTATTCCATTGTTTACATGCAGATGGTAAATCAACAGAATTAAATTTACCTAGTATATATCCAATAATAGTTCCCATTATAACAGTTGATAATCCTACAACTACTGCTTCGATTAGTAATTTCATTATAATATATAAAAATATTATAAAATATATAAAAATATTTTGTAAAACTATTTTATAACTAATAAATTAATAATGATTTATAATATTCTACTTTTTATATTTAGTTTAAATTTAAATAATATTAAACTCCCTCCTATTGGAGCAATATACACTCGCAATATAAATTTACCACTTATTGGTGATCAATATATAGAAACAGAATACATAAATAAAAATACAGCAAGAATACAATTAAATGGTTTAATAAATGAAAATGGAACTAGTAAAATATATGTTGAAAATGATAAAGAAATTGTTAAAATAAGCGATAATTTATTAAATGTTATGAATAAATATAAATGTAATATTGATACGCCTCGATATGATGATAAAAAAGATACTGTAATATTTAAATTAAATATTCGCTATTTATTTTCAAAAGAAATTTGTTTAATAAGATTTCATAAATAAAAAAATTTAATAAATAAAAATTGATACGTATTATTTTTATATAATATGTATCAATAATGGCTGCAAATCAAGAAATGCGAATTATTCAACTTACTGATATTCAATACGAAGCAAAAAAATTATTTGAGAAAAAAAATAAGGATTATGGTGATGCATTTTCAGAATATGGGACTGTAGGAATTCTAGTAAGAATTGGTGATAAAATTAAGAGATCTCAGCAAATTACTAAAACTGGTATTAATCTGGTTAAAGATGAAAAATTACGCGATACATTAATTGATCTTCATAATTATGCCGCAATGGGTATTATGCTACTTGATGAAAATAAAAATACTCATAATAAAGAGAAAGCAGAAATTAGTGAAGTTGAATTAGTGTTAGAAGATAATGAAAGTTATCTAGATGAAGTTCTAGATAATGATCATAATTATGATGATGAAGTTTCTAGTAATAATAGTTCACCAAGCATCGAGGAATTAACAAATAAAGAATATACAGTTAAAAATTCTTGGACCTTTAAAGGAGATAATAATAATTGTTATACATGTCGTGTAATTGTAACTGATAATACAGAATTTACTGTTTGTAGTTGTTTAAGTTATAAATATTCAAAAGAAAATCCCAAAACATGTAAACATGTAGTAAACAAAGATAATAAATATTATTAATATAATACATAGTTAATTATATTTAACATTGTGACTGTTCTACTCTATTTATATTATATTGTAATCTTTTTTCTGTATTTTTTAATACTCGCTTTGCCTCTTTGATTAAAGGTTTGTAAACACTATCTATCTCTTTTTCTCTCTTATGTAATTGTTTCACTCGTTTTGGATTTGCTCTATCACCAAATAATTCAAATAATGATTTTAATTCCATGTAATCACTATACAACATATCATAATTGAACTGTTCTTTAATTTGTAAACATGTATTATCATATACTTTGACCTTATTTTGAAAATATTCATCGGTTGTCGTCATAATTTTTTGTATTTTATATATCAGGATTACTCTATTATAAGGTATATTTCCTTTATTTTGTTCAATTTTTTTTACACCATATAAAAAAAATGAAAAAAAAAAATTTTCAAAGCCCTGAAATTTTTTTGAAAATGGACATTTTTTTATGTCCAATTTTAAAATTTTATTATAAATATGTGAAAAAAAGTCAAAATTTCATTTTTAGAGCATACTCGTCACAAAACAAAAATTTTTAGAAAAAATTTATGGTAATAAATTTTTTTTATAATTTTTTGAAAAAATATTTAGATGTAATTTATTTAGCCATTTATACTAAATATGGCTAACAAAATTACATCAATTACATCAAATTTTTTTGAATGTAAAAATTGTAACTTTAAATGCAGCAAAAGAGGAGACTACAATCGACATATTTTGACACTGAAACACCAACGACTAACAAATACTAACAAAATTACATCAAAAAACATCAAAGCAAATATGGATTCAGAATTCACATGTTTATGTGGAAAACAATATAAACACGTCTCAAGCCTGTCTAAACATAAAAAAATATGTAATTATAATAGTGAAAATCGAGAAGATTTTAAAGATATGGTTATGAAATTAATGACAGAAAATCAAGAGATTAAAAAAGAAAATCAATTGTTAATTTCGCAAATTACAGAATTAATACCAAAAATAGGAGATACAAATTCACATAATAATATTAAACAAAGATTTAATATAAATGTATTTTTAAACGAAAAATGTAAAGATGCATTATCAATAGATCAATTTATAGAAAAAATAGAAATTTCTATGAAAAATTTGTTAACAACAAAAGATAAAGGATTAAGTGAAGGTCTATCAAATATTATTATAGACAATATGAATAAATTAAGTGTTTATGAGAGACCAATGCATTGTACAGATAAAAAGAGAGAAACTCTTTATATTAAAAATAAAGAGTGGGAAATAGATGAGAAACAAGAATTAATAAGTCGATTATTAAAGCAAGTAGAAAAAAAACAGATGAAAAATATCACACAGTGGACACATGAACATCCTAATTATATGGAGGATGAAAAATTACAAGAAGAATATATAGATTTAATAAGAAAATGTACTAGTTCCGTTGAAGATTGTAAAGATAAGGTATTAAAGAAAGTTTGTGATAATGTATATTTAAATGAAAAAAAATAATAGTAATAATATATATGTCTGATATTGATGAATTATATAAAAAAATAGAGAAAAATGATAATATATCAGTTAAAGATTTACATAAATATATGGATGAATCTTGGATTTTAGAGAAAAAATATATGAATACTTCAGATAAAGAGTGGAATAGAATAAAACATATTCAAGATTATTTAAATTATTTATTACAGAAACATGATACATTTCAATCAGGAATTTTAAGTCTTATAGCCACTATATTTTTACCTTTAGGTGTTATTGTGGGATTTTTTGGAATGAATTTTAAGTCTATGGGTTCGCCTGCACTAAAAACAGGAGTTTTTAGTATAAAACATGCAGAAAAAGTAATATTTACTTTAGGACTAATTAGTGCCATAACTGTTATTGTATTTTTCTACAGTTTAAATTATATATAGTGCAATAAAGTATTTAATATATTATAAATATTAATAAAATATTTATAATAAAATATTTATAATAAAATATTTATAATAAAATATTTATAATATTTTATTTGCGTATTACTTAAAAATTAATCTTATAAATAAAACATAATGGAAATTACACCTGAAATAATAGATATTGGGGATATTAATAAATCAGATTCTAATATTTTAGAATTAAAACCTAGTGTATCTTTTGATGATGAAATAGATACTGAAGTAATGAATTCGGCTCCAAAACAATCTAGTAATTTTGGTGCAGGAATAGAACTTTTAATGAATGATAAAAAAAAAACTGAAAATAAAAAAACAACCGATGTTAAAATTGATGATATTGAAAATTTAGAAGAAGAATTAAATAATTTATCAGATTCTATTAATAAACCAAGTGAAAAAAAGGAGCCAGGAATATTCGGTGGTCTTTTTAATATTGGTAAATCAAAAACTAATGATAAAAATGTGTCAAAATTAGAAAAAAATAATACAGAAGATGATTTAGGAAAAAATACAGCAGAATATAATGAAACAAAATCATGGGATGGTTATGGTAAATTTAATGATGTACCTATAACGAAAGAGCAATATGAAAAACCGAAATTAACTAGAGAAGAAGAATTAAAAGAAAAATTTAAATATTTAAGAAAATTAGAAGATTTAGAACGTAAGGGCGCAACATTATCTCAAAAATATACTATGGATTCAGATTTAAATGAAATGATGGGAGAGTATGAGACTATTGTTTCTGAAAAAAAGAAATCAAATGCCATTAAATTTCAAGGTAAAATGTTGATGGCTGCTGTCACAGGTATTGAATTTTTAAATAGTAAATTTGATCCATTTGATATTAAATTAGAAGGTTGGTCTGAACAATTAAATGAAAATATTGACGATTATGATGATATTTTTGCAGAATTACATGAAAAATATAAATCGAA
>CEUJ01086994.1_pt1 | contig 11063 bp, 8 predicted proteins | sample 361531 | NCBI WGS metagenome assembly CEUJ01 (sample SAMEA2622842, study PRJEB7988) | marine metagenome | biome: marine biome (ENVO:00000447); feature: marine epipelagic mixed layer (ENVO:xxxxxxxxx); material: "saline water (ENVO:00002010), including plankton (ENVO:xxxxxxxx)" | depth 140 m | reverse complement strand
GATGAAGGACTATTCCATTTGATATAGATACTGGGCCACCAAAATAAAGGGTTGAGTATAATTTTGGATCTAATTCAAAATCTTTATAATTCACCAAATTCTTATTATGGTTTTGAATCTTTTTATTAATGATTAATCCTGTTGCACCCTTTTTATCATGGGCACAAATATAAATTACAGATTTTGAAAATATGGAGTCTATCATGTGAGGTCTTGATATAAGAATTTGGTTTTTTAATGAACTCATACTCCAAAGTAATGAACTTTACTTAATTTAATCAAGGTTTAGAAATATAAAAAACATGATATAATCATTTTATATGGGAGGTATTATATCCAACGTAAATTACGACCTGTTCTAACTTAATAAAATAACCACATAAAATTTTTGAAAGCTTCAAATAATAGTATAAAAATCAAAGGTGCAAGGCAACACAACCTGAAAAATATAGATATTACAATCCCCAGAGATAAATTAGTTGTAATTACAGGACTTTCTGGCTCTGGGAAATCATCTCTTGCGTTTGATACTATCTATGCAGAAGGACAGCGGCGATATGTTGAATCTTTATCTTCTTATGCTAGACAATTTCTTGGACTTATGGAAAAGCCAGACATGGATTATATTGAAGGTCTTTCTCCTGCTATATCTATTGAACAAAAGGCGACAGCAAGAAACCCTAGATCTACAGTAGGCACTGTTACAGAGATACATGATTATTTACGATTATTATATGCCCATATTGGTAAACCGCATTGTTGGAAATGTGGTGAGAAGATTAAAAAACAGACAACTCAACAAATTGTAGATAGGTTGATGCAATTGAAACCCGGTTCTAGAATACATATCTTGGCACCAATTATTAGAGGTAAAAAAGGTAAGCATAAGGGTATTATTGAAAAAGTTCGTAAAGATGGATTCATGCGAATTAGAGTTGATGGAAAAGTTTTAGCTATTGAAGATTTTGGAGAGCTAAATAAAAATATAAAACACAATATAGAAGTTTTAATTGATCGTATTGTAATCCAAAATAATCTTAAGAATCGACTTACTGAATCAATTGAATTAGGTCTGAAAATTGGTGAAGGAGTCATCTTTGTCAACAAGCTTCCAGATGATGAATATCTTTTCTCTCAGCATTTTGCATGTATAAACTGTAATGTTTCAATGGATTTATTAATGCCTCGTATGTTTTCTTTCAATTCACCTTACGGAGCATGTAAAGCTTGTGATGGCATCGGATCTCATATGGAAGTTGATCCTAATTTAGTAATACCTGATAAGACAAAAAGTCTCATTCAAGGTGCGATAGCACCATTAGGTGATCAACCAAGAGGAAACTGGTATGGAAATATTCTAAAGGGTTTATCAAAACATTTTAACTTTAATTTTACAACCTCTTGGATAAAAATGAGTCCCGATGTTAGACAAATGTTGCTTTATGGTACAGGAGGAGAAAAGTTCAATATGGAGTATAAATCATCTAGATGGAGCGGAACATATTCAGGTGGCTGGGAGGGAGCTATTCCTAATTTAATACGGCGCTATGAACAAACTAAATCAAATGGGATAAGACAATGGATAGAGCAGTTTATGAGCATGCGTGCGTGCTCCACTTGCAGAGGAAGTAGGTTGCGAAAAGATATCCTTGCTGTTACCATTCAGGGAAAAAACATAGGTGAAATTTCTTCTATGTCGATTGATGATCTCAATTCATTTTTCGATAATTTACGCTTGACTAAAATGGAGCAAGATATCTCTGAGCAAATATTAAAAGAAGTCCGGCAAAGATTAAATTTTTTAGTTAATGTGGGATTAAGCTATTTATCACTTGATCGATCTGCAACTACTCTTTCCGGTGGAGAAGCTCAAAGAATTCGTTTGGCAACGCAAATTGGGTCTCAATTAATGGGCGTATTATATATCCTTGATGAACCTTCAATCGGTTTGCATAGTCGTGATAATGATCGGTTATTAAATACATTAAAATCTTTAAGAGATATAGGGAATTCTATACTTGTAGTAGAGCATGATCAAGAAACGATAGAGTCTGCAGATTTTGTTATTGATCTAGGTCCTGGGGCTGGGAAAAATGGTGGAGAAATCACATTTTCTGGAACTCCAGATCAGTTGCTCAAATCAAAAACATCATTAACTGGGAAATATTTATCTGGGCAAAAAAAAATCAGTGTTCCTGAGGTTCGAAAAAATGGTAAACATAAAATATTATCATTGAGAGGAGCATCTGGAAATAATTTAAAATCAATTGACATAGATTTTCCCTTAGGTTATTTCATTGCAGTAACAGGTGTTTCAGGTAGTGGAAAAAGTACCCTGATAAATGAGACATTGCTACCTGCTCTTTTAAATAAATTGAACCGCTCTAGAGCATATCCAATGCCATATGAATCTATTAATGGCCAAGAGTTTCTAGATAAAATTGTTGCAATAGATCAAAAACCGATAGGCCGTACGCCTAGGTCAAATCCAGCTACTTACACAGGTGTATTTACACATATTCGTGAATTGTTTGCAAAACTTCCCGATTCCAAAATGCGTGGATATCAAGTTGGTCGATTTTCTTTTAATGTAAAAGGCGGACGCTGTGAATCATGTGAAGGTGACGGAATAATAAAAATAGAAATGAATTTTCTCCCAGATGTATACGTTACATGTGAAGTATGCCAGGGTAAGAGATATAATAGAGAAACTTTGCAGATTAAGTATAAAGGAAAAACTATCGCAGAAGTCTTAGAGCTATCAGTATCTGATGCATTAGATTTCTTCGATACAATCCCAACCATAAAAAGAAAACTAACCACTTTGAATGATGTTGGACTAGGTTATATTAACCTAGGGCAACAAGCTACCACATTATCAGGGGGTGAAGCACAAAGAATTAAATTGGCTACAGAGCTATCCAAAACTTCTACTACTAAGACTCTATATATATTAGATGAGCCGACGACAGGTTTACATTTTGAAGACATTAAAATGTTATTAGATGTGTTGAAACGTTTGGTTGAAAGGGGCAATACAGTTATAGTTATTGAACATAACCTTGATGTTATTAAAAGTACAGACTGGGTTATCGATCTAGGTCCTGAAGGAGGTGTTAGTGGAGGAATGATCATTGCAAATGGGACTCCTGAGGATATAGCAAAAAATAAAAATTCGTATACCGGGATTTATCTGAAAAAAATATTAAAAAATAAATAAGGGGGGGGCATGCAATCGCCAAGTAATTTAAAAAAAGATTTCAAATTTTGGGAAATTGCAAAAGATATGATTGACCAATGTATTGATATCATGCTGAATCTCCGACAAAGTGGGCACCCTGGAGGGTCTCGGTCCAAAGTTCATGCTATGGTTGTAACTCTATTATCTGGAGCTATGCGCTGGGATATTAGAGATGTTGGTAAAAGATTTGCAGATAGATTTGTCTTAGTCGCAGGACATTGCAACCCTGTTGTTTATGCAACATTAGCAGTTTTTAATGAAGCTTTAAGAATTAAATATAATCAAACGAAAAACAAAAAATATTTAAGCTTTAATGGTGAAGAATTTCAGTTAGTATGGCAAGATTTATTAAAATTACGTAAAAATGGGGGCCTTCCTGGACACGCAGAAATGGAAGGGAAAACATTATTTTTTAAAGCAAATACAGGACCTAGCGGCCATGGTTCTCCTTTTGCTGCGGGTGCGTCTTTAGCACTTAAGTTTGCAGGTGCCTCGGAGGTCAAGGTTTTTGCTTTTGAAGGTGAAGGTGGTTTTACTACTGGAGCAAGTCACGAAACAATTAATTCTGCGTGGGGATTAGGATTAGGAAACCTCATTTATTTTATTGATTGGAATGATTACGGAATTGATGACAGGCCCTTTAGCAGCATAATGTATGGTGGGCCAAAGGATTGGTTCGGATCTCATGGATGGCATGTTGAGGGGGTTGAAGATGGAGAAAATTGGGAAGAGTATACGAGTGCTTATTATCGTTTATTGATTACAAATGCTGAAAAAAATATTCCTAAAATTATTTATAGCAAAAACAGGAAAGGTCGAGGATACTTTGTTTATGATGCGAAGAGCCATGGTGTTCCGCACAGTCGAAACTCAGAGCTGTTTTGGAAAACAAAAGAAACATTTGCTGGTAAGTACAATGTAGAATTTGAAAAATTTGGTGGCAAAGCTGCTGAAACATGGAATGGGCAAGTAGATCAAGCGAAATCTATGTTTCGATCAGTTTTTTCAATAATGGAAAAAAACAAAGAATTTGTTGATTATTTATCCAGCACATTAATTAATCTTGGTGATTCCGTACCTGAAGAATTAGAATCATGTAGGATTTCTAAAACAAGCCCAGTTGATGACTCACAAATATTCAATTTAGATTCTCTACCTGATAAAATCTTCGTAAAACCAGGAGTTAAAATTCCTAATAGGGTAGGGTTCTCAAAATATGCCAGTTATATCAATACAATTGCTGAAAAAAAACACGGGAGACCATTGTTTTTGGCAATGAGCGCAGATTTAGCTGGATCCACAAACCTTTCTGGATTTGCTAAAAATTACGATAATGAAAAATATGACAAAGGTTTATACGACAAGAAATCGAACTTAGAGAGTCCTGTGTTTCCTCAAGGTATAACAGAGTTTACTAACGCAGGTATGATGGCAGGAGCTGCAACAGTGAATTTTAATCAGAACGCGTATGAATCATTTAATGGGTTTTTTGGAGCAGTTAGTACCTATGGTTCTTTTAGTTATTTAAAATATGGCCCGCTAAGGTTATTTAGTCAAATTGCCCAAGATTCAAACTTAAAAGTAGGGAAGGTGATTTGGGTTGCTGGCCATTCAGGGCCTGAAACAGCTGAAGATAGTAGGACCCATTATGGTATATTTGCTCCTGGTGTAACTCAGCTTTTTCCACAGGGCCACATTATTAATTTACATCCATGGGAACATAACGAAGTTGCACCAGCTTTAGCTGCTGCATTGAATACAACAGTTCCTTTAATTGCAATTCATTTGACTAGGCCTCCAATAATCATTCCTGATCGAAAATCTTTAGGTATTCCCTCGCATTTTGAAGCTTCCAAAGGTGCTTACATTATGAAAGATTTTGATGAAAACCGAAAGAAAGAAGGCTTAGTTATAATTAGAGGAACTAGCACTACCAATTCATTAATGCAGATTCTACCTCGTATAATTGAAGAAGGACCAAACATAAAGATTATTGCAGCCATAAGTTGGGAACTATTTGTCAGGCAGCCAAAAAGTTATCGAAAAACCATTGCGGACAATTTGGAATGGCATGACGCAATGGTCATTACTAACACAGCAATCAAGCTCATGGGTAATTGGATTGCAAATCAGATAGTTGAAAAATACTCCTTGTCTCCAGATTTTGATAACATGTGGAGGACTGGTGGTAGTGTAGATGAAATCATTAATGAATCCAAAATAGATAAGGAAAGCCTATGGGATGGAATAAAATATTTTGCTGATGACAGAGATGCCCGATTAAAATATTTAGAAAATATATACAATTCCGCATCTAAATGATAATTCAGAAGTCTTTTCGGAGCTTGTTTAATAAGGTATTTTCTATGTCTTAAATAAAACTATTTTTTTCAATTTAATGAGATGACAGAAATTCATATAACAGACCCAACACCAATTGATGATGATATTATTGTTGAAAAATCTTTACGTCCATCAAAATTTGACGATTTCGTTGGACAAAAAAAACTGGTGGACAATTTAAGACTGTATATTGATGCATCTAACCAACGAGGAGATGCACTTGACCATGTATTATTATTTGGACCACCGGGATTAGGGAAAACGACTTTAGCAAATATTATTTCAAAAGAACTAAACTCAAATATTAAACATGCATCGGGTCCAGTTGTTGAGCGTGCGGGTGATCTTGCTGGTATGATTACAAATTTAAATTATAGAGATGTTTTTTTTATTGATGAAATTCATAGGCTCAATAGTGTTGTTGAAGAATATTTATACTCAGCAATGGAAGATTTCTCAATTGATATCATGATTGACAAGGGACCAAATGCACGTAGTGTTCAATTAAATATTGAGCCATTTACTCTTATAGGAGCGACCACTCGTTTAGGAAATCTTACTTCTCCATTGCGTGATAGGTTTGGAGTTGTGCTCAGGGTAGATTATTATAAAACCATTGATTTGTTTCATATTATAAACAGATCAGCAAATATCTTGGAGGTTGAAATAGATGATGATGGCGCTATGGAATTAGCAAAGCGAAGTAGAGGAACACCGCGCATAGCAAATCGTATTTTAAGAAGAACTAGAGATTTTGCACAAATAAAGGCATCGGGAGTAATAAATCTTGAGATTGCAAACTATTCTCTTAAGAAATTAGGCATTGATGAAATTGGATTGGATGAGATGGATAGAAAAATTCTTTCAGTGTTGATAGATAAATTTGAGGGTGGGCCAGTAGGTTTAAAATCTTTAGCAGTAGCGATCGGAGAAGATGTGTCAACTATCGAAGACGTGTATGAGCCATTTTTAATTAAAGAAGGTTTATTATTGCGTACTTCAAGAGGTAGAGTGGTTCAAAAAAGAGGATATCAATTAATGGGGAAGAAATTTAAAAAAGATCAACAGGGGTTATTTTAATGATAGGTAAGAAAAAAAAATACAAATTAGGCGATTTCAATTATCGTTTACCAAAAAAACATATTGCTCAAAATCCGGAGAGACGAAGAGATTATTCTAAGTTAATGATAGTGCATAAAGATAGTGGTGAAATAGAACATAGAAAGTTCTACAATATTGTTGATTACATGAGAAAAAATGATTTACTTGTGTTAAATAATACTAAAGTTTTTCCTGCACGTCTTTTTGCAACAAAGGATCGAACAGATGCAAAAGTTGAAGTCTTCTTGTTGAGAGAATTATCTGAAAATTTGTGGGAAGTTATGGTCCGGCCAGCGAGAAAGGTCAGAATTGGGAACAAACTAGTTTTTACACCCAATCTAATATGTGACGTAATAGACAACACTGTATCCGGTGGTCGAGTTGTGCGATTTGAGTACGATGGTGATAGTTTTCATGATATCATCGATAAAATAGGAATATCTCCACTACCTCCCTACATAGGTAGGGACGCTGATAAAAATGACAAAAAAAGATATCAAACAGTTTATGCTTCCGAGAGAGGTGCTGTAGCTGCACCTACTGCAGGTCTTCATTTTACTGATGGGTTACTCGAAAAAATAAGAAAAAAGGGCGTCAAAATTGAAACTGTTACACTTCATATTGGTTTAGGTACTTTTCGCCCAGTGCAGGTAGAGGATTTAAATCGCCACCAAATGGATTCAGAATATTTTGAAGTTTCTCCAGCCACATCAATGGCTATTAACCAGGCTAGGAAACGCCACCGCAAAATTATATCTGTTGGAACTTCTACAGTCAGAGCATTGGAAACTATTGCGATATCTGGTTTCCAGGTTACACCAAAACGTGGCTGGACAGATAAGTTTATTTATCCCCCTTATGATTATAAAATGGTTGATAAAATGATCACTAATTTTCACACTCCGCAATCCACGTTGCTGATGATGGTAAGTGCCTTCGCTGGCAGAAAGCTTATAAAAAAAGCGTACCTAGAAGCGAAAAAAAATGATTATCGTTTTTTAAGCTATGGCGATGCGATGATAATTATCTAGATTAGGTTTTTACTTGAAAGTTTCAGCGATTATTCCTGCTGCTGGTGTAGGCAAAAGATTTGGCGAAAAAAAACAATTCAAACTACTTAACGGACAATCATTATTAATTCATGCCATTAAGCCATTCATATCCTCAAATTTAGTTTCAGAGATTGTAATTGTAGTTTCATATGAAGAAATAGATAAGTTTCAGGATGAACTAGGTAACATGTTATATTCAAAACCAATCATTTTGGTTCCTGGTGGAAAGAGAAGACAAGATTCTGTTAAAAATGGCGTTATTGCCTCCAGTAATTTAACAGACATGGTCTGTATACATGACGCAGTGAGGCCGTTTATAAGTTACAAATTAATAAAAAAATGTATTGAGGCCTGTCATCAAGTAGATGGTTCTGTTCTTGCAACCCAGTCGATTGATACTGTTAAATATTCCGAAAATGGAGAAATTAGCCATACCTTAGAACGTAAAAATATTTGGCTTGCTCAGACTCCTCAAGTTTTTTGGAAAGATAAATTAATTAAAGCAATGAACAATATTAATTCAAAGGATGATAATGTAACAGATGAGGCTTATGCCATGGAAAAAATGGGATATAAAATTGTTTTAGTCAATGGGGATCGTAATAATTTTAAAATCACTACTCCCAATGATTGGGAAGTAGCAAAATGTTTAATTAAATGATTAGAACAGGTATAGGCTATGATGTGCATAAATTGGAAAAAGGCACTGATCTTGTTATAGGTGGTATAACTATTCCCTATAAGTTTGGTTCCTTAGGTCATTCAGATGGAGATGGTCTAATACATGCAATTGTTGATGCAATACTAGGAGCAGCAGGATTAGGCGACATTGGGAAATATTTTCCTAGTGAAAGTAAAGAGTGGAAAAATTGCACTAGTAGTTATTTTTTGTCTGAGACCGTAAAGTTAATCAGAAAATCTGGTTTTGAAATAGTAAACATTGATTCTACTGTAGTTTTACAGAAACCGAAGCTAACAAAATATATTCCCTCCATAGTAAACAACTTGTCGTTGATAATGGGCAAAGAGAATGCTTGCATATCAGTAAAAGCTACAACTACAGATGGATTAGGCTTTGCAGGAACAGGAAAAGGATGGTCAGTTTTTGCGATTGCAACATTGAATCAAAAAGTGTAATGGAAAAAGTATCTCTAGAATCCTATGCAAAAGTAAACTTAACCTTGCAGATAAAAAATAAACGGTCTGATGGATACCACAATATCTCCACCATATTTCAAGAAATTGATTTAAATGACAAAATAATCATGGAAAAAAAAGAATCAGGTTGCCATTTCTCTACAAACGTGGACTGGTTGAATAATGATTCATCAAACCTATGTATCAAGGCATGGAAAAGAATGGCTGAAGAATTTGATATTGGTGGCGTAGCTATTTATTTGAACAAGAAAATTCCTGCTGGTAGTGGACTTGGAGGAGGATCATCCAATGCTGCAACGGTTATTAGAGGCTTAAAAAGTTTATATAATTTAAATGTTTCAGATAGTGATTTAGAAAAATTGGCAGTTGGTATTGGTGCAGATGTTCCATTCTTCATTAGAGGAGGTTTGCAAATTGGAGAAGGCTTAGGAGATCAATTAAAAAAGATCAAATCATTTATACAATGTGTTTTTTTGTTAGTTATACCAAGAATACAAATTGACACAGCATGGGCATATGATCAATGCAAAAAAATTTTGCAGAGTTCCAGGATGGAAGTTAACTTTGCCAGCTTTTTAGAAAGAGGTGAAATTCCTTTTGAGCTTTTTGAGAATGATTTTGAAACAATTGTTGTTCCAGCATATCCGGAAATTGGGAATATAAAAGAAATGTTTTTGAACCATGGGGTTCAGTTCGCCAGTTTGTCGGGCACAGGCTCGACTGTGTATGGAATATTTGACAATGAAGCCGATGCTATATCTGTGGAGTCATCATTTCCTACATCATACAAAACTTTTATTGTCCAACCTAGATTAGATAATATGTAACAGCAACTTTTGGGGCGTAGTATAATGGTAGTACACCTGGTTTTGGTCCAGGCAGTTGGGGTTCGAATCCCTGCGCCCCAGCATTAAAGAAATTCTATGAATAATGATAATTTGAAAATTTTTTCAGGCAGGAGTAATAAACGACTTGCAGAAAAAATAGCTAACAACCTAAATGTTAGTCTTGGGGACATTTCTATCAAGACTTTTTCAGACGGTGAATTGTGGGTGAAATATGAGGAAAATATTCGAGGTAGCGACGTTTTTATAATACAGTCAACAAATGGGCCGTCAGAAAACATTATAGAATTAGCTCTCATGATAGACGCTGCAGTTAGAGCTTCTGCGGATACCATTACAGTTATCATGCCTTATTTTGGTTACGGGAGACAAGACAGAAAAGATCAGCCTCGTGTTCCAATCTCTTCTAGAGTTATGATTGATATAATGACTACAATGGGTGCCGATAGAATTATAACGATGGATCTTCATTCTACTCAAATTCAAGGGTTTGCTAAAATACCATTAGACAATCTTTATAGCAGATCAGTTTTATATTCTGCAATAAAAGAAGAAAGACTTGAACCAGATCATACAACAGTTTTGGCACCAGACATAGGTTCAGCAAAAATGAGTCAAGGGTATGCTAAAAATTTAGGCATGCATTTTGCTGTAATTGATAAGAGAAGGTTTTCTCCTAATAAAGCAGAGATAAGTCACTTAATTGGTGATATGCAAAATAAAAATGTATTGATTATAGATGATATGATTGATACAGCAGGAACGATTATCAATGCTTCAGAGGCAGCCCTTGAAAATGGAGCAAAATCCGTTACTGTAGTTGCTACACATGGAGTACTTTCAGGCGATTCAATTAATAATTTAAATAAATCTGATATAAAAAAAATAATCATCACAGATACAATACAAATCCCAAAAGAAAAACTTTTTGATAAATTAACAATTGTATCTGTTAAGGATGTTTTTAGCGAGGCAGTATCCCGCATACATAGAGGAGAATCTGTCAGTGCTTTATTTCAGTTTTAACTATAAGGGGTAAGAAATGGCATCAACCTATTACAAATTAGAAATAAAAAATAGAGTTAAAATACGAACCAAAGGTTCAAAAGATCTGCGGCGTAATGGAATTATACCAGGTATCTTATACTATGCCGGAGAGCAAAATGTAAATATTTCAATAGATAAATCTGTTCTTTTCCGTGCTTTACAATCAGGACAGAGAATATTTGAAATCGACCAAGAAAATAAAAAGCAATATACTATGATTAAGGAACTCCAATATCATCCTGTAACTGATGAAATTATTCATGTGGATTTAATGCG
>CEUJ01031782.1_pt1 | contig 11063 bp, 11 predicted proteins | sample 361531 | NCBI WGS metagenome assembly CEUJ01 (sample SAMEA2622842, study PRJEB7988) | marine metagenome | biome: marine biome (ENVO:00000447); feature: marine epipelagic mixed layer (ENVO:xxxxxxxxx); material: "saline water (ENVO:00002010), including plankton (ENVO:xxxxxxxx)" | depth 140 m | reverse complement strand
CCAGTTAAAGAGACATTGTAAAAAAAGAAATTAAAAAAAGGAGTTCTCATTCCTTCAACCCATGATAAATCGTTCCAAATGGACATTTTTTTTCTTTTAAAACTCAGCCAAAATATCTGAATACAAATTAAACATATTAAGAATTAATTTCAAGGATAATTTCTGAAAGAATTAAGAATTTTGCTCGCTTAATAACTTTTCTTTTATAGTAAAATGATTAAAAAATAATAAGAATACTGTGATCGAGCTAGAAAAAAAAGATTCCATTTATCACTTATTTATGAATGCTGGCGAAAACCGTTGGAATACCTCATTTGTGAGAGAGTTTGCTAAAGCATTAGATGAGATTGAAAAGGACGAAGGCCCAGGAGCATTAATAACTTCTTCCAATGATCCAAAATTCTTTTCAAATGGTTTAGATCTTGATTGGATGCAAGATCCAGAAAAATATTCTGAACGAGGTGCTAGAGAAGTTTTTGGCGAGGAATTTATGTATTTGATGGGAAGAATCATAACCCTTCCCATTCCAAGCATTTGTGCAATCAATGGTCATGCCTTTGGGGCAGGATTTATGCTCGCTCTTTCTCACGATGTAAGATTGATGAGAGAGGATAGAGGTTTTCTTTGTGCTAATGAAATGCAACTCGGTTTTAAAATCCCCAGACCAGAATTAGCACTATTTCGCCATAAAATTCCCGCTAATTATTTTTTTGAAACTGTTCAATTATCTAAACGCTGGACTGGGGTAGCTGCTTTAGAAGCTGGCATCATTCAGGGAATTGGGTCTTATGAAGATTTGCCTAATATTGCGACTGATAAAGCCTTAGAATTGGCTCCGCTTGCAAAAGACAGAGCTCACTATTCAGAACAAAAAGAAATGCTTTTTGGAGAAAATGCAGCTATAAATCTAGCTCATGGTCCTGCCCATATGCTAAAAAACTCAAAAGACTTTGAATTTTAGTCAATTTTTGAAATTAAAAAACTAACAAAGATTAGACAATTTTTGAATAGACAGGAGGAAATATCTGTTTTTTTTCTAAAACGGTTATTGAATCATGTATGTAAATCCCAGAGCATTCATTAGATATTTCAGGAAATTTAGCACCTTCTTTGTGATACCAGTGATGCATATCACTGAAGAGAATTCTTAAAAAATTAAAAAAATTTCTTTTGGAGTTATAGCCTCCTCCATAAGATCTCCAAAAAGAAGTATGTAAATCCTCTATCATATAAATTCCACCAAGCGATAGTTTGGGAAAAAGATATTTGAGCGTATAAGGAATATGGTTCATATGGTGACTGCCATCATCTAAAATGACATCCACACCTCCCATTTCATTAATAGTTTTTTCTAAGAAAGATTTATCAATTTGAGACCCAATTCTAACTTCTGCATGAATTCCATTATATTTTTCACATTCCGGATCCATATCTATTCCAAAGATGGTAGCTTCTTCTCCAAAAAATTTTCGCCATAACTGTAAGCTGCCTCCTTTTGCCACTCCTATCTCAAGAAATCTTAAATTTTTATTTTTTCTGTATTCAGCAAGATACTTCTCATAAATTGGGAAATAGTGATGCCATTTATGAATTAAAAAGTCTTTGTTATCGGAAAATAAATTTACAAGATCTCCTTCGTATCCATATTTTTCTAGTATGTCTTTTTTTGGATCCAGAACCCCTCTATATAGAAAATGTTCAGTTGAGGGAGGTTTGTTGATATATTTTTCCCAAATATAACTAGGGACTAAAAATTTTAAAAATTTTTTAAAAATCATTTGAGTTTATTTTGTCATGACCGCGATAAGATGCTGGCCATACATCTTTTGCTCAATGATTTTAAAATTACTAGTTATGCCATAATGACTTGCAATCTCATATTTATTTTCCGAAAAATACAATTCAAAAGTATCTGCTGTAATGATGTTGTTGTGAGTAGGATCTTGAAACGCTCCTAAATATGGATAAATTGGCGTCATTGATAAAAAAATTCCCCCAGGCTTTAGAACTCTGAAACACTCATTCATAAAGAAGATAAAAGGCGGACCATTTTCACTTATTTCGGAAAAGCGAGGTATGTGTTCTATGAGGTCATAAGCTGTTAAATAATCAAATGTGTCATTTGCAAAAGGGAGAGTCTCGTATCCCAATTTACATTTGATTACCCTTTTTTCTTCATTCTCAATAAGGTCAACACCTACAACCTCATTAGCTTTAAATCTATTTTGCGGGGCTAAACCACATCCTAGGTCAAGTGCAACAGTATTATCGGACCTATCGAGTAAATAAAGATTGTGGATTGACTGTAAGTCGGATTTGAATGAACCAATTTTTGATCCAAGAAGCCTAGCTATTAACCTTTTCATTTTGAATGCTTTCAATAAACATATCTAATTCACAGAAAAATTCTTTAGAATTTCTACTTTAAGAATTATACCTGACTAATACTAATTCAAATATTTGCATAAGGCAGGAGTCTCTTTTATTTCAGAAAGAATTTCTTCTTGTATTTCATCATCAAATTCTTTAACAATTTGAAAGGTTTTTTTTGAACATTCATCATCTAATTTGAAAAGCATTTTTTTTAAAAAAGGAAATTTCAATCTCTTTATTAGAAAACTTGCTAGAGAAAAAACTATTATCTGCCTGGAGACAATAATCAATAAAAAAGAAATAAGTTCTTCTTTGGATAAATCTTCTAAATCTTTAGAGAATGAGCCAATGAAATTTTTTAGTGAAATATTTTCTACTATTGCTTCCTGAGTAGTATTCAATAATTCTTGTTTTGAAAGAGAATTAAATATTTCCTCTAAATGACCTGAATTAATGTACGAGCCATGAGAATAAATTTCTTTTTTAATTACCCATTGTGTTAGTCCCACTTCTCCTCTTCGAACAATAATATTTTTCGTGCCCGATAACCTTAAATTTTTCCAAAATCTTAAAAAATTCTTATCCGATAATATATTTTTCGAGAAAGCTAAAACATATGAAGCATAATGAAATCTTCTTTTTTTTGTGTTGAATTTAATTTTTCTTTTTAGCTCATCTCTATTCTTAGGAAGTCTCAACCTTTCAAATCCATAATGAGAAGTTGCCCCAACAAAATCTAGATCTGCGGTTTCAATAAAGTTTAAAAAATCGTTATTTTTTGAGATCGGAAACCAAGTAGAATCATTTATTAGAAGCATTCTATCTAAGTTGAAAAGTCTATCCTTCAAAAAAAGCACTCCATCTCTATATCCTCCAAAGTCATACCCATAGTTCTTTCTTTCAATTAAAAACCAACTATTTTTTTTTATCTTTTTTTTATCTTCAGCGGATAAAGCATAGTTACTTATCACCAGTGGAGAATATTTCTTGTTTAAAAAATAATTTAAAGTGGTGAGGTGAGACGATTTGAGTCCTTCCTCAGGAAAAATCAAAAAAATAACTAGATTTTTTCTTAAAGGTATTTCTCCCGGAAATTCTTTTTTTTCTTTTGAAAGGTAAAAATCATAAAAAATAGTGCCGAAGAAAAAATTTAATAAATTTTTTGGAAGATAGAATATTTGTATAAAAACTCTTAATATTTCTCTTAAAAATTTCACTTTTACTATCTATAAGTTAATCGTAACAAAGAAATAATTGAGCATTTTTTAGATTATAAAAAATAGTTAAGATGATTTTTTCTCAGCTAGTGCATAGAAATCTTGATTAGTGGAGCCAATATCTATCAAATGAAAATTTGTATATTTCAGGACTTCTTTAATTAACTCGTAACTGTAAACGTGATGGTGTAAACATCTGTTTTGGTAATTTTTTAAACTTCTCGTTTTAAATTCCTCAAGAGTTTGAACTCCTGGATCAAGCTCAATATCGTGATTCTCTATTATTTCATCTAAAGTACTTAGATCAGATTCGCTATGATCATTTTCAAAAGCTTTAACTAAAGCATTAAACTCTGTGTCTCTTCTTTTATGATCAAAATTAAAATCTTTTTTTGGAACTACCAATATCATTATGCCCTTCTCTTTTAAAACTCTTCTCCACTCTATAATTGCTTTAAGAGGATTAGCTGAATGTTCTAAGCAGTTTGATGATATTAGAAATTCATAATGACCATCGTTTATTTTACTGAGATCGGTTGCTTCTGAAATATACTGATGTCCCGTAGGCTTCTTTTTATAAAAATTATAATTTTCTCCCTCCGAAATAGAACCTTGCCAAATGGTATTGTTGCTAAAATTCACACCATCTAGATTTTTTATATATCTATAGACCGGAATTTCTTTATGAAAAATCTTACTAGGACCGCCGATTTCTATTCCACTTTTATTTTGTATAGCTTGTTTATATAGATCAAAGTTAACGATATTTTTTATCAAAATATCTCTATAAATTCTTAACTCTTCACGAAAATTTTTTATTAGACTTTTCATCGGAATCTTTAATCAACTATTTTAACAGTCTTTCCATAGAATTTTGTCTATCTTGGAAAGGCCTATCAAAGAGAAAGCCTTCTTATACTTCACTTGTTTTTTTTAAGTTAAATTCCTGGTAACCTTTTTTTGGTTTTTCTAGATAAATAACTTCGCCAGTTATATTTATAACAGGTGAGTTTTTTGTATCTATTAACTTTCCTCTCATATCAAAAATCTTTTGATCTGGATTGCTTTTAAAAGATGCATTTTTGTCTCTTGACCAGATAGCCTCTATTATCGTGTCGTCTTTTTCGACAATAAAACAAAATAGATTTTTTTCTCGTATTAATTTTTTAGTTTTACCACCTGTAAGTAATACAGCCATATGTTTAAAACAATAGTAAGCATCTCGTTTAATTATTTGCCCATTAAGATTATTTACAAGGCCATAGCCTGGTGCAACCAATTGGTGCCAATAACATTTTTTGACTTTTCCAGAAGCTAGCATTAAAAGGTAATAGCGAACTAAGTAACTCGACTGAAGAGATTCTTTTATTAAGTAGGTTTTTGCAGGAGCCCAAGGCTCCATATTAGAAAGAGGCCAATTAACTTCGGTAATATAAATGTCATTTGATGTTTTTCTACTTGCATTGGCCAAAGCAGCGTATGTCCTGATTTTTGCTAAGGTATCAAATCCAAATTGAAAGTTTTCCGGATTGCCTCTTCGGTCTACGTAAAGCTGAGTTGCGATCCCATCATAGAATATAGACTTGAAGTGAAAGACTGACCTAGCAAAGAAAGGAATATCAAAATCAATAATATTGCCCCCCAGCAGTTTGATTTTTGAAAATTTATTTTTTTTTAGATCGTATGCAACTTTAAAAAATGAAAAATACTCATCGACAGATAAAAATGCCCATTTTTTTCGATTAATTGAATTTCCTATTTGGAATTCATTCACAAAACCATCAAGGCTGCTAAAAATATTATCTAATCTTTTTTTCAATAAATTTAAATCACTAATATGTTCTCTATCCTGTAACAAGCAAACTAAAACTTTTTTACGATGAAGTTTCTTAATAAAGGTGAAATATTTTTCAATATTTGCGAAGTCAGCTAACGGTATTCTTACCAAAATATTATTGATAGATAAATCTTCTATCATTTCGATAAGTTCGTCATTATTAATTAGTTTTTGCGATTCAATTGGATTTTCGACATTGACACATAAACCAAAACTATCAATTTTTTTTCCGTAAGACTCTCTATTTTTTAAATAAAAAAAAGGAATCAGAAATAATGCATAAAAAGTTGCTAATAAGATTTTTAAATTTGAGTACCATGCTAAAAGAGAAATTTTATTTTTTAACTTGCTATCGATTGCGTGAGGTTGATTGGAATGATAGTCCCAATCATAAGTTGTCGATACGATCTTTGAATCATTTTGGAAAAGGTTTTTTAAAAAACTTTTTAACTTCAGCCTGTAATGATCACGATTTGCTGATTGAGTAAGATATTTAAGAGAATTTTCAAAAGAGATTAATGATCTTTTGGCATACTCATGGGCAAGAATTTTAATAATTTCTGGGTCCTTGCTAATGCGGGCTAGATTTTGTGCCCCAGATTTTGATGAAACATTGCCTCTATAAAGTCTATTTAAATCAACTAAGTAAAAGTCATATCCTCTCTCAGTTTTTTTTATGCATACGTTCCCAACGACGTAATCAAGATGCATTATGTTTTTTTTGTGTACTTCATATGAGAAGTCTATGAAACTGTTTAGGATTTCTTTATAGTCTTCAACTTTTCTATCTGTCGCAAAATTTAACGTGAAATCGTATTCAATCTTTCGAGAAATGTAATAACTTTTGCGAAGTCTGAAACGATCAAATACTTCGATATACCCAAGAGGTTCTGGGGTTTTGATGCCTTTTTGATTCAACAATACTGAATATTCATATGATCGTCTTGCCTTACTTTTTCTGAAAAACTTATAGACCATTCCTTGAATAAAATTTGGGGTCTTGAAAGATTTCGTGACTGTTTCTATTTCGCCAAGACGCAATATCTTTACGATGTTTCTGTCATTTTTTATTATGTTTTGATTTTGGGTAAATTCTTTTTCAAAGCTTGCAAGAGAGAAGCCGTGCGGAAAGATTTCTTTGATGTAGTGTACGTTTTTAGATTTATCTATATTCACAATTACAGTTACATCTTTATTTTTGATAAAAATGAAATCTTTAGGATAGTCCAAAATTTTAGTTTAGAACTTTCCGAATCTCAATGTCACATTTATAAGAGATACTAATTTTCAGGATATTTGCATATTCTTTTGGTTCGGGTTTCAGAACCATCAATAAAGGTAAAGATCATTTCATCTCCTTCCATTTTACGAGTGACAGTATCAAACAAATTGAATAATCTGAAAATCATAACTTCTTTATCAAAATGAATTGCAGCATTGAAGTTATTACAAGCTGCACCAATATCTCTTGCTCCGTTTTTCAATGTCCCGTCTAAGCGAAAGTCATGAATGACATGCTCGACAGTGATTACAACACGATTACCACATTGCTCTATTCTCTCTAAATGACCCTCACGACCTGAAAAACCTTGCCATAGACCTCTCATGTCGATTACTCCCTCAGCAAGTGGTTCAGTGCAATTCGATAAAATAGGCATTGGTATTTGCGTTAACCCACAGCCGGGAGTAAAGGCCTTGGGAATATCATTGGCTAGCTTCCCTGTACCATCAAGATCTGGCAAGTGACAATAATTGACTGTTTTCCCATCTTTAAGAAAAATTGAGGAATCGGTTGTATCTAAGGGTCTCGGAATAACAAAAGCATAAATCAGCAAACAAATGCCTAAAAAGAATATTAAAGCCAAAAAAGATAGACCTATTCGAAATATCATGATGATTAGTTTAATTATCTAGAAAAATTATCCTAGTCATAATGGGTCTCCACCTAAGACAGCAGGTGTTTCGCAGTATGTATTGAGAATGTATTGTTGATGGTTCTGAATTCTCTTTGAAAGCGCATCCTTGATTAATGGAATTTTTGAGTTTGATTCAAAGTACATAAGCATCCCCTGATTCTGCTTAGTTCTTGGCATTATTTCAGACGAGACAGGAAGTACAGTCATGCTTATTGTCGCCCAATAGACATCAGCAGCTGAAAGGGAGTCACCTAGAAGATAGCGTGAGCCAAGCTTTTCTTGTTCTTCAAGTTGATTATCAATCAGGGATATCACCTCAGCAATCTTTCTTGGAGCAGCGGAACTTGCGTCTTTACTGTATCCGTACTTTGCTGCCAAGGGGCTGTCAATAAGAATTCTCATATTCCAAACAAGACCATCCTCAGCCAAAATGACTGCGCAGAGACCAAACATTTTTGCGCGTAAATTAAAATCTTCAGGAATAAGAGTTGGGCTATCTTTTGAGCCAATCTTTTCTGCTAGGGCTAGCTGCTCAATCCAGACATTTCTGGGTCGTTCATTGTCATGAAACATAGTTGGCAAGCTGGTCTGACTTGTAAGTTCATATAGTTTGGCTTGTCTATCCTTTCCAGTTTTTTTATCAATCCCCATATGTGGATGGAGCACTCTTATGAGAGGTACTTTTTTTACAAAACAAATATTTTTTAATGCTTCCGCAAATATAGCTTGCATTCCAGGAACGAAAGTCACTCTGGTACCATGTGTCATTTCAGCAGCTTCCTCTATGGATATGAAATCTAAGTCATCACTTTTTTTTGTTTCATTCATGATTTTCTCCATTTTTTAATAAAATCTTTCTCAAAGATGGCTTTAGTATATTTTTTAAGCATAAAAATAAAATAGTCAGTTTATTTTAAAAATATTATCGAATATATTTGATTTGTTATAACACTACTAGTTTATTTTTATCATGGAAAATAAAAAAACAGCTCTGATTGTAGAAGGCGGAGGACAAAGAGGAGTATTCTCTTTTGGAATAACTGATACTTTTATAAGTAGAAAATATGATCCATTTGATATTTATATTGGCGTATCAAATGGCGTGGCCGTTCTTTACTGGTATCTATTAAGAGAGACAGACAGTAATCTAGACAAAATGCTTTACGCCGCTTCGGGCGATTATTTTAGCTTTAAAGATATTTTTACTGGTAGAGACATTTTTAAAGTTCAACAGATGTATGAAGATGGTGAGAAAAAATTTAAACCAAACATTAAAAAAATAACAAATAACTTAAACGAGAAAGACTTTATTGCGGTCGTAACAGATGCGATCGAAGCTAATGCTGAATACTACTCTTTTGAGGAAAATGAATGGTTACCGAAAATGATTGCCTCAGGAACTCTTCCTGTATTGGTTAGAACGCCAAGCTTAATAAATGGGCGAAGAAAATTTGATGGCGGTATTTCGGATCCTTTGCCTGCAGAAAAAGCTTATGCAATGGGAGCAAAAAAAATAATTGTAATAAGAACTTATGAAAAAAAATTTAGAAGAAAGCTGAAGCTAGAAAACTATATTGGAGCTTTATTATCTCGAGAATATCCCAAATTGCGAAAGGCATTATTACAGCATGATAAAACTTATAATCGAGCGCTTGATTTTATAAACAATCCTCCAAAAGATTGTGAAATTATTCAGCTCTGTCCTCCAGAAAAATTAAAAACAAAAAGAGATTCAAAAAATATCAAGATTTTAAAAGAGGACTACAAAATCGGAAAAAGAGTCGCAGAAGAATATTTAGATAATTTAAAAATTACTTAAAATAGCAGGAATTATTTTAGGCAGAAGTTGGTCAGGAATCTCATGACCAACTCCATCAAGAATTAATTTTTTTGAATTTTCAATGTTGTCGAATAAATATATTCCATGATCAACTGGTATGAGCGGATCTTCAGAGCCGTGAATAACTAAAGTTGGTTTTTTAATAAGCTTTAAGCTAGACGCTCTATTTGGGCTAGCTCCTACTGCAGATATTTGAGCATTTGATGTATTGATTCCTTGTTCTATCCTAATTTTTGCATCATTCATAAAAAGTTTTTCATCAAAGGGAAAGCGAGAACCTCTTAAAGCTCTTTCAGTTACTAACAAGGCTTCCTCTTTTTGGCCATTCAAATTTAAAATAAAAGATTCTTTCATAGACTTCTTAAAGATGTCACTCGGGCCAGACAATCCGGGAGTATCGAATCCTGGAGTAGTAAAGAAAAGTGTTAATGATTTAACTCTTTCAGGATATTCTAAGGCAAGTACCTGAGCTATCATTCCTCCCATGGATGCCCCTATGATGTGAGCATCGCTAATACCCATCTTATCAAGCAAGGAGACTCCATCATTTGCCATGTCACTTAAGTTATATTCGGCTGGAGCTGGATTTTCCATATTGAATTTTCCTTCTTCGTTAAAAGCAAAACTAAAAATAAATTCAACAAAATATTCCTTAAGGAAATTAGGTAGCATCTTAATAAAGCTTACTAATCTTGGCTCTTCTGTAATCCAAGTACTCTTTCCTATATCTCGATTGTCAAAAATAATGACGTGCAAATCATTATCAACTAGGCCTTGGATTAGATCTTTAGACCAAACTTTACTGTTTGAATTCAATCCCATGATCATCAAGACTGCAGGATCTTCTTGATTTCCAAAAGAATTCCACCAAATGTCTAAGCCGTTTATTTTTGAAATGTTTCCCTCTTCTGATACAAGATTCATGCATAAAAAAGTAAGAATTAAAATTAATGATTTCTTCATGCTTGATTTATTCCTACTATGAGCCTTTGAACTCTGGATCTCGCTTTTCAATAAAGGATTGCATACCCTCTTTGGCATCCTCGGTGGCTAAAGTAACCTTTCTCATGTTGTCAATTTCCGCAAAGGCAGCCTCCTCTCCAAATTCTAAATAAACTTGGGAAGCCCTCTTGATCTCCTGAAGTGCTACAGGAGCACACCGACCTATCTCCTTAGCAATCTCTTTGGCTCTTTTTAATTGTGATCCTGCAGATACTACTTCTTGCACGAACCCTAACTCCTTAGCCCGAGAGGCATCAAATTCATCAGCTCTGAGAAGATGATACATAGCATTTCCCCAGCCCGCTCGTTGAACGTATCGAACATGCGCACCCCCGAAAACTGCCAAACCTCTTTTGGGTTCTAGTTGGCAAAAACGACAATCATCTGAAGCGATAACAATATCTGCAGCTAATAATATTTCAATACCAATGGTGTAAGTAATGCCTTGCACAGCTGCTACGATAGGTTTAGTGCATCGACGTTTTAAGGCAAAGGCATCGGGTCGATTTTCAGAAATTGAAGAGTCTTGTCCAGAATCAGAATTTGGGCCAAAAAAGCGAGGTAAATCTAATCCAGACGTAGTGTGTTCTCCTGCGAAACAAAGAATGCCAACCCAAAGTTCCGAGTCCTGTTCAAGTAGCTCCAGAGCTCTGGTTATTCCTTCAAACATTTCAGGAGTAAAGCCATTCATCTTATTTTGTCGGTCAACTTCGATAACCAAAGTGCTTCCATCTCTTTCTGTTCTCACTGTGCCATTTGAATTCTGATTCATATATTTACCTTATTTATAATTCATTTTATTCCCTCTCAATAGTACCACTTGAAGAAAATCCATGTACATCAGTACTTTCAGGACGATAAAACTTATTTAGTTGAAA
>CEUJ01035911.1_pt1 | contig 11079 bp, 12 predicted proteins | sample 361531 | NCBI WGS metagenome assembly CEUJ01 (sample SAMEA2622842, study PRJEB7988) | marine metagenome | biome: marine biome (ENVO:00000447); feature: marine epipelagic mixed layer (ENVO:xxxxxxxxx); material: "saline water (ENVO:00002010), including plankton (ENVO:xxxxxxxx)" | depth 140 m | reverse complement strand
GTACATAGAGGTATCTCTTATAGAAAGTTTGAAAAGAGGTTCTCTATTGCAGATGATATACAAGTAAAGGGTGCTAAGTTAGAGAATGGTTTATTAACCATTGACCTTGAGAGAATTGTGCCAGAGGAAAAGAAACCTCGTACAATAGCAATTAGGTAAGGTGCCTAGTTGTATTTTTAACCTTATACACTATGGAGATATTATGTATAAAAAACTTTCTAAAAAAGCGAAGATTTTAAATCTTCTAACAAGAGGCAGTAAAGTGACTTGGACACAACTAAAAACCACTTATGGTTTGAAGTCACCTAGAGCTATGATAGACACAATCAGAAGAGATGGTTTTGTTGTCTATGCAAACAAAGACACCAAAGGTCATACCTTTTATCAAATAGGTAAACCTTCTGCAGCTATTCTTAAGGCAGGTGTTGCAAAGATTAATTCTATTAGGAATGTATCTTACGACACAATCATTGCAGCTGGTGTTGCAGAAGTTCTAGGTACTAAGTTCGCATACGCAAACTAAACCTAGTTGTTTTAAAAGAGAGGTGAAAGTTATTTGACAGACACCTCTCTTTTATGTTATGGTACTTACATGACTGAAAAAAGAAAAAGAATAAAATTAAAACCAGAAGAATTTGTTTCTGAAAACGATAAGATTGAGGAACATGTTGTTCACACTAGACTACGAAATAAAGATGGTCGTTGGTTTGATATGTTTGATTATGTCCCAGAAGGTATTGGTGTCGATAAGTTAACCAATGAGGGAACAAAGATAAGAAAAAAAGAAGAGAAAATTTTTACCATTCAAGACCTAAATAAGATATTGATAGACGGTAACAAATTAAAACAAGAGAAAATTGATTTAATGAAGGAGAATGAAGTGAGTGAAGATGCATATAACCTGATGCCCAGAAAACAATTTATCAATGCACAAAATAGAGCTGCAGAGAGAAGTTCTCAACCAGAACCTAAAAACGAAACAGTAAAGATAAGTCCAGACGCAGAACTGGATTTTGATGCAGAGGAATCTACTGAAATAGATTTGAATGACCCAAATCAAAAATATTACAATCCACATGATACAAAAGAAACAAACGAAAGAATTATGAATGACTTTGATAACTTTGTCAAAGAGAGTAAAGCAAGAAGTAGGAATATGATGCTTGCAAAAAGAGCTCACCCAGAAGCAACTCCAGAGGAACTAAAGATAAAGTTTCTCGAAAAGAGAGCTCGTAAGATAAGAACACAGTTTGACCAACAAGAATATGATAGACTTGATAAAGAGGGTAAACTAAAAGAATTACCTGTCACAAACTCTTTTCACCCAGACTATATTAATCCTCATGCAAAAAAAGAATTAGAGGAAACTAAATCGCAAGAACCAGCACCAGCACCACAACCAGAACAACCAACTGAAAATACAAATCCAGGCGGTCTTCAAGTTGCAATGCGTCCTAAACTTGCAGTAAATATAATGAGAATACAAATACCAGATGATGTTGTAAAAGAAATAAATGAACACATTGACAATGTTATTATACCAGCTAATAAAGATTTCTCAAAGGGATTAGTTGGACAAATCAGTCACGACAAAAGGTCTGCACAATTACACTTCCCACATGATGACGGTGGTGTAGGTGAACAATTTGCTGGTGTTATTAAAAGATTAGGTAGTGAATATATTGACAGAGTTGTCGGTATGGGTTCAGAAATTGAAATGCAATCTATGTGGACAATTCATAGTTATGAGGGTGACTACAATCCAGTGCATGACCATGGCACTAAAACACCTATGGGGCTATCTTGCATATTCTACTTAAAAGTTCCACCACAGATTGAAAAGTTAGGTAATCCAGCAGAACACTTTGAAGGACTAAACAAATCTTCTGGTGCAATAGACGGATTTACTTATTTGACTTGGGGTGTAAATGGTATGAGAGATATCAACATACTAAGACCCATCACAGAAGAATATGTGAAACCAGAAGTTGGAACAATGTTAATGTTTCCAGCTTGGTTAAGACATGGTGTAATGCCATTCTTTGGAGAAGGTGAAAGAAGAACTTTCTCTTGTAATATGAATGTGACACCAAATGAAAGATTGACAGGTGACCACTAATGGGACTAAGTGATTTATCAAAACAACTAGATGAAAGAAAACAAACATCTACAAAAAGTCAACCTTACGCAATGGGTAGACAAACTGTAAGAAAAGCCAGAACTGATTTAACAAGTAAAGATTTTGAAGCAAGTATAAAGTTAAAAACTATGCCTGCTCTAAAATGGTTAGAGGTACAGTTTCCAAAAGTTTTTATAGAGGAGATTAATCAATACATTGATGATGTAGTGATACCTAATGATAAAGATTACTCTAATAAACTTGTTGGACAATTAAGTAGTGATAAATCTGCACAACTTAATTTCCCTTTGAAAGAACATGAAACTGGTGTGCAATTTAAAAAGGTTCTTGAAAATATAGGTAAATCATTTATACAAAAACCTTATAATCGTATGTCGTCAGTAGAATGTTTTGAGTGTTGGACTGTTCATAGTTATGAAGGTGATTACAATCCACTACATGACCACGGCGTACAAACACAATCTGGTTTATCTTGTATTCTATATTTGAAAGTTCCAGACTCGATTAAGAATAAACCAAAGATAGAAGTACCAAACTTAAATCATGCATCTGGTGAAATTGATGGCTGGACACAGTTTCAGTGGGGTGCAAATACAATGAAAGATATCTATCAACTAAGAGAACAAACTCAACATGTTGTAAGACCTGTTGAGGGTAAACTGTTGATGTTTCCTAATTGGCTATCACACATGGTGTGGCCTTTCAGAGGAGAGGGTGAAAGACGAACTCTTTCTGCAAACTTCAACATACATGATTCACCAGAGGTGACAAAACAATTCGCAGAGAGATAATATTATGTACAAATTTGATGAAGACAAATCTATACAAGAGATAAAAGAATACATTGACAAGACTTACGATTTACACTATAGTAAAGGTAAGTACCAAGCAACAGAGATGATTATAGACTCTGGTCATGGTGAAGGATTTTGTATCGGAAATATTTTGAAGTATGCTCAACGATACGGAAAGAAGAATGGAAAAAATAGAGCAGATTTATTAAAGGTTATACATTATGGTATAATCGCATTACATTTAAATAATGGAGAAAGTGATGAAACTAAGCACTAATACAATACAAGTATTAAAAAACTTTGCCTCTATTAATCAGAACTTAGTGATTAAAGAAGGTAATACAATATCAACAATGTCTGCAATGAAGAATATCGTTGCAAAGGCTGAGGTCGAGGAAACATTTCCTAAACAAGTTGCAATCTATGACTTGAATGAGTTCCTTGCATCTCTATCATTATTCAAGAATCCTATTCTAACATTTGAAGATAGTTTTCTAAAAATCACAGAAGAGAATGGTAGAAAGACTGTAAAGTATTTTTACAGTGACCCTAGTGTTGTAACGACACCCACAAAAGAAATATCAATGCCAAGTAATGAAGTTACTTTTACATTAACTGATGCAGACATATCTGAAATATCTAAAGCTGCAGGAGTTTTATCTGCACCAGATTTAGTTCTTGAAAAAGATAGTGGTGATGTAAAACTTACTGTCAAAGATAAAAAGAATGATACTGCAAACTCTTGTCAGATTGACATTGATGTTAAGAATGACGGTACATTTAAATTTTTCTTCAAGACAGAAAACTTAAAATTATTGCCAGGCAAGTATGAAGTAGAAGTATCTTCTAAAAATATTAGTCATTTTAAAAACGGAAAAACACAATACTGGATTGCACTAGAACCAGAATCAACTTATTCTGCTTAGGAGTGCAACATGGAAAAATTTCTCTGGGTGGAGAAACACCGTCCAACGAAAGTTGACGATTGTATTCTTCCGACTAATTTAAAACAAACTTTTCAAGAGTTTGTAAAAGATAATCAGATACCTAATCTTATTTTATCTGGTGGTGCTGGTGTTGGTAAAACAACTATTGCAAAAGCTATGATAGATGAGATAGGTGCAACATCAATGATGATAAATGGTTCTGAAGAGTCTGGTATAGATGTTCTTCGAACAAAGATTAAAAACTTTGCATCTACAAGTTCTCTTGAGGGTGGTCGAAAGTATTTGATACTTGATGAAGCAGATTATCTTAATCCACAATCTACACAGCCTGCACTTCGTGGTTTCATGGAAGAGTTTCATAAGAACTGTGGTTTTATTCTCACATGTAATTATGAAAACAGATTAATACCACCCTTGCACTCTAGATGTAGTGTGGTTAATTTTAAGATACCTAATCAAGAAAAACCTAAACTTGCAATGGACTTCTTTAAAAGAGTTAAAGATATTCTTACACAAGAGAATATTAAGTTTGAAGAGAAAGTTGTAGTTGAGTTAATCAATAAATACTTTCCAGACTGGAGAAGAACTCTCAACGAATTGCAAAGATATTCTACATCTGGTAAGATTGATGCTGGAATATTAGTAAACTTATCAGAGGTAAATGTAAATGAACTTATTGAAGCACTTAGAAGAAAAGATTTACAATCTACCAGAAAATGGATTGTTAATAATTTGGACAATGACCATAATCGTATTTTCCGTACTATTTATGATACTCTACTTATGCATCTATCTGACGATACAAGTATTAAGTATGCCGTTCACACTATTGGGGAGTATCAATACAAAGCTGCGTTTGTGGCTGACCAAGAAATAAATCTACTTGCGTGTATGGTAGTATTAATGTCAGAGGTAAAATTTAAATGATAGAAGTTATTGACGATACATTAGAAAGACACAATGCAGAATTAGTTGATATGTCTATTCGTAATCTATCTTGGAAGTATGATTACAATTCTACAGGTAACGGTGTAAATAAACACTGGCACATATTCTGTGGTCATACACCAGAGGAATGTGAAAAGAATGGTTATGATTATCTACTTATGATTTGGGAATCAATCAAACACAAACTATCTGATAAAGTAAAACTACAAATGGAAAGAATGTATCTCAATGCACATACACATGGAATAGAACCACACCCACACATAGATGACGGTGATTACACAATTATCTATTATCCAAGAATGGATTGGAAAAGAGATTTTGGTGGTGGAACAATTATTGGAAACGAACTTATTGACTACAAAGGAAATAGGTCAATAGTATTTAACGCAAGTTACTTACACCAAGCACAAACTGTATCAAGACAATGTTATAAGTTAAGAACTTGCGTGGTATTCAAAACAAAGGATTTAGATAATGTACGAGTTGAAGGAATATCTAAAAGCAATCAATCAGTCTAAAGAAAAACTGATGGACGGTGAAGATGAAGTTTGGGAAAAGAAATACCCAGCCTATATTATAAATAAATGTCTTGCACCCACTGGTAAAGAAGAATGTTTATTAGTAAATGAAATGAATGTGATGAACCATTTAGATAAAAAGTTACAGTTCGACTTTTTGATAAATAGTTTTAGGAAAAGAAATAGATTTACTCCTTGGCTAAAGTCTAAGAAAGTGAGTAATATAGAGTATGTAAAAGAGTATTATGGTTATAGTAATGAAAAGGCTAAGTCTGCTCTCACCATACTAAATGATGAACAAATTGAGTTCATTAAGAATAAATTAAATAAGGGTGGAAGACATGGAAAATAATTGGTCACAGGAGCAAATGTTACAAGTCACTCTGAAAGAGCCAGATGACTTTCTAAAGGTAAGAGAGACTCTATCTCGTATCGGTGTTGCTTCAAGAAAAGAAAGAAAACTATATCAGTCTTGTCATATATTACACAAGCAAGGTAAATACTATATTGTGCATTTTAAAGAACTCTTTGCACTAGACGGTAAAGAAACAAACCTATCAGAGAATGATATTGCAAGAAGAAATACTATTGCAAAATTATTAAATGATTGGAATCTAGTAGGTGTTGAGGGTAAGATAGAACCTGTTGCACCATTAAGTCAGATTAAGATATTATCTTTTAAAGAAAAAGATGAGTGGACTTTAGAAACAAAATATAATATTGGTAAAAAGAAAGAGGAAGAGAAATGAGTACAATACTTGACGCACTAAAAAAGAAATATGAAGCAGAAATTGAAGAAGCAAAAGTAAACATTAAGATAATGTTAAATAATCCAATCTCTATACCTGAACACTCAAAATTTCTAGAGGAGCTAGATGTACACTTTGGAAAGATTGCAGAGGCAGAAGATAAACTTGAGGCTGTTCAAAACCATTTTGATAGTTCACAAGAGTTGCTAAATGAAGATGTTCAGATGGCACTTAAATTATGATAATAAATTAAGTTTAATTATTATTTGACAAACTTAGTTTATTAGTATATAATGATTCAAATATAACCAAATAACAATTATTAAGGAGCTTATGATGGTTTTAAAAAAATACGAAGAAAAAATAGGAGAGCTATACTCTCCAGAAGAATTAGAAAGAATGACGATTGATGAGGCAATAAGAATATTAGGATTTGACCCTCTCTCAAAAAAATATATTGCTATGGTGTATAAAATGACACCAAAGAAAGCACAAATTATTTTACATTTTTTAAATAAAAAAAATAGAAGATTTTATTCAACACAGTTGAAAAAGTTAGATACAAATATTCAAAATGTAGGTTGGAAAAAAGATGGTGGTGCTTGTGTATTCACTACTGCTGGTAACCTCATGGAATTTCAACACAGACTTAAAACAATAGTGGAACTTGGTTTAACTGTTGATGTGGTATTAGTTCTTGGAGCAGATAATGATGCATTTACATTAACATCACCACCTAAAGCAAGATATCCAATAGACCAAATATTTATAGAAGATAATTCAGCAGTTAAAGAGGACGAAACAACTCTTAGACAAATACTTGGTAGAAGAGGTGGTGAAGTCAAATTAGGAATGGAAAATGCAATTAGTTTATGGAAGATTTGGAAAAAAACTGTCCGTAAAGCTAGAGAGTTATCAAAAGATGTTAGAAGTACGGATAGATTCTCATCATGGGGTAAAGAAATTTTAGGTTTCACTGCTTTAATGATACATGAGGATTTACAGGAACACGCATCTAATCTTTTAAAGATGATGACAGATGATACAGAAGGTAAAACAAATCATCTTATGAAAACTTTTAATGAGTTTAGTAAAAGTGGTGTCATAAGTGCAGATACAACTAATACTGAAAAATCAAATATTAGATTTTTTATGCTGTGTAATGCCGCTGATAAGATAATTAAAAAACCAAAAGGTGATTGTGAATTTTCTTTAGATGGTACAAAATGCAATCATGAAAATTTTAAGCAAAGGGTTAATGGAAGTGTTTATAGAAAATTTTTAGTAGACCCAGATGGAATTGCTAAAAAATATGCCGCATAGGGACTATGGGGGTTGACAAACCCCCATTTTTAAATTATAATTATATTATGAGTTTTTACACAAATGTAGTTCGTTACGGAAATAATCTTCTTATACGAGAGGTGGTCAACGGTCAAAGAGTAAACTCAAAGTTGAAGTATAAACCAACTTTGTTTGTTCCAGTTGTTAAATCAACAAACTGGAAAACTCTTGATGACAAACATGTAACTCCTATGGAGTTCGGAAGTATAAAAGAATGTTCTGAGTGGTTGAAGTCTTATGAAGACCAGCCACATCTCATATACGGAAATACACAACACGCATATACTTACATCTCAACACAATATCCTAATCGTGTAAACTGGGATATGGATAAGATATTGATTATCACAATCGATATTGAGGTACAATGTGAAAATGGGTTTCCAGACCCACAGAAGGCTATCGAACCTATCCTATCAATCACAATCAAAAATCATCAAAACAAACGCATTATGGTTTGGGGTATAGGTGACTTTGTAAATCGTAGAGATGATGTTGCATATATCAAATGTAAAAACGAAGAAGACCTCATACATGAGTTTCTTACATTTTGGGAAAAGACACAACCAGATGTAATTACAGGCTGGAATACAGAGTTCTTTGATATTCCTTATTTGTATAATCGTATTATGAAGTTTAGTGAGAAAGATGTAAAACGACTATCGCCTTGGGGTAATGTATATTCTAGAGATGTTTACACTATGGGAAGAACACATCAGTTGATTGATATATCTGGTGTTGCACATTTAGATTATTTTGATTTGTATCGTAAGTTTACATACACAAGTCAAGAGAGTTATCGACTTGACCATATTGCATTTGTAGAACTTGGTGAGAAGAAAGAAAGTAATCCTTACGAAACATTCAAAGATTGGTACACTAAAGATTATCAATCATTCATAGAATATAATATTACAGATGTGGAGTTGGTAGACAGACTTGAAGATAAGATGAAGTTGATTGAACTTGCATTGACTATGGCTTATGAAGCAAAGGTGAATTACATAGATGTTCTTGGTTCTACAAAGTATTGGGATATTATAATATACAACTATCTTAAATCAAAGAACATTGTTATACCACAAAAACTACAATATAAAAAAGATAAAGATTTAGAAGGTGCGTATGTGAAAGACCCACAAGTTGGAATGCATAAGTGGGTGATGTCTTTTGACTTGAACTCTCTGTATCCTCATTTGATTATGCAATATAATATATCACCAGAGACTTTAGTTTATAAACAGCCTATACCAAATATGAAAGTTGATAAACTACTACATAAAGAGTTTGATAGTTCTAAATTAAATAAACATCATACTATGACACCAAACGGTGCTGTGTTTAGAACAGATAAAAAGGGTTTTCTTCCAGAACTTATGGAGAATATGTATAATGATAGAGTTAAATTTAAGAGAAAGATGTTGGAGGTTAAACAGGAATATGAAAATACTAAAAATCCAAAACTACTTAAAGATATTTCAAAATACAATAATATTCAGATGGCTAAAAAGATTTCACTCAACTCTGCTTATGGTGCAATCGGTAATGCATACTTTAGGTATCATAATCATCTCATCGCTGAAGGTATTACTACAAGTGGTCAGCTTTCTATTCGTTGGATTGAGTCTGATATTAATCGGTATCTCAACGAGATTATGGGAACTGATAAGGAAGACTATGTTGTTGCAAGTGATACAGATTCGGTGTATATCACATTTGACAGGTATGTTAATAAAATGTTTAAATCTGAATCAGACACTACAACAATCATCAACGCATTGGATAAATTTGCCAAAGAAACACTTGAACCTTTTATTGATAAGAGTTATCAAAATCTTGCTTCGTATCTGAACTGTCATTCTCAAAGAATGAATATGAAAAGAGAAGTGATTGCAGATAAAGGTATCTGGACTGCAAAGAAAAGATATATTTTAAATGCATGGGATATCGAAGGTGTTCGATATAAAGAACCGTCACTTAAAATTATGGGTATCGAGGCTGTCAAGAGTTCAACTCCTGCTCCTTGTAGAGAAAAAATTAAAGATGCACTAAAAATAATTATGTCTGGTGATGAGAAAATGCTAAATACCTTTATACAAGAGTTTAGGAAAGAGTTTATGAGTTTACCACCAGAGAGTATTGCATATCCAAGAAGTGTAAATGGATTAAGAAAATGGAGTGACAGTGCAAATCTTTTTAAGAAGGGAACACCTATTCATGTGAAAGGTGCATTGGTATATAATCACTTAGTCAAAAAAGAAAAGTTAGGTAAGAAGTATCCATATATCAACGAGGGTGATAAGATTAAGTTTCTACATCTTAGATTACCAAACAAGTATCAGTCTACAGCTATAACCTTTATAACAAAGTTACCAAGAGAACTTGACTTTCACTCAATAATAGACTATGATATACAGTATGAGAAGAGTTTTATTGAACCACTTAAATTTATCACAGATAAGATACTGTGGAAAATAGACAAAAGTTATGGAACACAAGCAACACTTGAGGATTTCTTTGCATGAAATATTTTAGATATACATTAGATGATTTAGAAAAGTCTGCGAATCGTAAGTTATTTACTTACATATCTTTCTTTGCAGGCGGTGGTGGTTCATCTGCTGGTTACAAACTAGCTGGTGGTGATTGTAAGTTCGTGAATGAGTTTCAACAAGTTGCAGTAGACACTTATCTTGCAAACTGGCCTAACACTCCACACATCTGTGGTGATATAAAAAATGTAACAGGCAAACAGGTTATGGAGATAACAGGTATTCAAGAAGGTGAGTTAGATATTCTTGATGCAAGTCCACCTTGTCCTCCGTTTAGTATGTCTGGTACAAAACAAAAAGGTTGGGGTCAAGAGAAAACTGCGTATGGTATGAAACAAAAGAATATTGAAGACTTGACTTGGGAAGTGATTAGAATAGCTGGTGAGATGAAACCAAAGGTTATTATCTGTGAGAATGTAAAAGGTTTGACTATGAGTTACGCAGTTGAACATTTGAATAGAATGATTGCAGACTTTGAGAAAGAGGGTTATACAACCACATACAAAGTTCTTAAAGGTCACGAACAAGGTGTGCCACAGAAAAGAGAAAGAGTGTTTATTGTATCAATACGAAATGATGTAATGGACGATATAGGTATGCCGTTTATGTGTGTTAATAATATCTTTCCAGAACCAGAGAAAGAGTTTGCAACAATACAAGATGCGATTGGTGATTTGAAACAAGACAATGAAAATGCAAGTGAAGCACATGAGTTGGTTGAAGCCATGAAAAGAGGTGCAAAGTGGAAGTGGTTAAAAAGATTACCAAAGAATCCAGATAGAGTTGTATCTGTTGGAGATGATGTGGTCGGGCCTTGGTATGATAAGGTGATTGCACATAGAAAGAAATGGGGTAAATCTATTCCAGATAGGAAAAGTTCTTTTTATCAGTCAAGAAGAGTTCCTTATAATCAAGCATCTCACACACTATCAGAACAAGGATTACAAACAAGTCTTGCAGTGCATTTACACCCAGAGGAAGACAGAGTATTCACTACAAAAGAGTCTGCAAGAATAATGACACTACCAGATGATTATAAATTGACTGGCACACTAAATCAACAACTTGCAAGAATTGGTTTGAT
>CEUJ01115608.1_pt1 | contig 11106 bp, 14 predicted proteins | sample 361531 | NCBI WGS metagenome assembly CEUJ01 (sample SAMEA2622842, study PRJEB7988) | marine metagenome | biome: marine biome (ENVO:00000447); feature: marine epipelagic mixed layer (ENVO:xxxxxxxxx); material: "saline water (ENVO:00002010), including plankton (ENVO:xxxxxxxx)" | depth 140 m | reverse complement strand
TTTAAATGTTGTATGATATCCACAACTACGACCAGTTTTATTTAATATCCAACAACCATGTTCTAGTTCAAATAATTCATTTTTATAATATCTAATAAAATCAGTTTTTTTTTTATCAATAACTATTTTATTAGACATATTATTTATAAAATAATATAAATTCAATTTTATAAATAGATTAATTTAAATAAAATAAGTTATTTTTTATTAATACACACTATACCCATTAATACTAAAAATATTCCAAATAACTGATATATATTAATATGTTCTTTAAATAAAAAATATCCTACTATTAAAGTTAAAACAACTTCTCCTGGTAAAATAGAAGAAATTACATAGGTAACATTTTCATTTTTAAGTAAATATGTAAATACAAGACCACCAATAGTACCTGTAAGTATGATTAATATAAAATTTTTCATATCTTCTTTATCAATTTTTTCTATAAAAGAAAATTTAGTTTCCTTATATAAATATATTAAATATAACATAATTGGTATTAAATAGAAAAAATATTCAATACAATAAAATTCTAATGCTGAAAATTTTTGCAAAGGTTTTTTTTTAAAAAAAGATATTAAAGTCCAACATATTATTACAACTCCTACTAATAAGAAAACATTCATTACTTATATTAATTTATATATAAAAAAAAAATTTATTTATATTTTTATATTATTTAACGACCAAATAACATATTTAATAAAATCCATAATAATAATAATTGGGTAGGATTTTCTAAAGGTTTAATACCAGGTACTACTTGAATTAAAACTTCATTCCAAATATATTTTCCGACAAATAATAAAAGTAAAACAAAAATAACTAATGTTATTAATGCAATGATTAAATTACCGTCTGACATATCATTTTGACCACCAACAAAGTTACCACCATTCAATGAAGAAACAACTGTTCTAATTGTATTTGCTATCATTATAATATAACTAAATAAATTAAATTTAAATTTTTAAAAATTAATTATTAAAATAAATTATATAAATCTTATTTAATATATATATGAATGTTTAATTCAATTATTAGTACAAAATATATAAATAATAGTATTTGGACGGACGATAATACAGTTAATTCATGTCATAATTGTAAAAATGATTTTACATTTTTAAATCGTCGTCATCATTGTAGATTATGTGGAAAAATTTTTTGTCATACTTGTAGTAATTATTATATTAAAACAAATTTAAATAATGAATTAATAAAATTAGAAGATTTTTTAATGGAATGTTTGCATAATAATATTGAATTAAATTATAAAAAAAAATTGTGTTATCATTGTCATAAATTATTATTTAATATTACAGAAATTTCAAAATTTATTAAAATATTTGAATTATTACCATTAGATATTATTACTATTCAGAAATTATTTTTTGTTAATAGAACATGGAATAAAAGTATTCAATTTTATTTACATAATTTTAAAAATATTCAATATAGTACTATATATAATAATATTTCTTTAAAAACATATAGAATATTAAATTATAATAAATTTCATATATGTGGTCATAATAAATTAATTACTCCTTTTATTATTAATAATAATTGGAATAAATATAATAAAAATGAAATTATTAATATATTAGAAAATTTACAAATAAGAAAAATTTCTTGTAATATAATGTTATGTAATAAAAACTGTTCAGAAAAATTAAATAATTATGATATATTATATATTTTAAAATATACAAAAAATCCATATATAAAAGAATATTTATTGAAAAAATTTGATTCAGAATTATTATCTTATTTTCTACCATTATTTATTTCTTATATTAAAAATGATTCCTTAGAAGATTTATCTATTACAAATTATCTTATTGATAATTGTAAAAGTATTCAATTATTAATAGAATTATTTTTCAATATGTTTATTATTATTAATAATGCAGATACTAAAAATAATAATGATATATATAAACATTCATTACAATTAATTAAAAATACATTAAAATCTAAAAATGAAAAAAAATATAATGCTATTATTAATTCTATAAAATTAATTAATTTAATAAGTCAAATTAGTATTAATAATACTGATAAATATATTGATAGTATAAATGATTTTATAAAGCAAAATGAAGTATATATACCATTAAAAAATGAGATACAATTAAAATATATATCAAAAAATATAATTAAAAAAGATTCAAATACTAAACCAATTATTATAGAAGTACATTTTGTAAATAACACAAAAAAACAAATTTTATTTAAAAAAGAAGATGTACGGGTTGATTATATTATATCAAAAATTATTCAATTTATTAAATATATATTATATGATAATAATATTTCTACAAATTTATTAACCTATAATATTTTACCTATTAATAATTCTTATGGTATAATTGAAATTATTGAAAATGCTAATACATTGTATGATATAAATGAAAAATTAAATACCTCATTGCAAAATTATATATTAAATCAAAATCAAAACCAAACTATTGATATTATTAAACGCAAATTTATTCATAGTTTAGCAATTTATTCTATAATAACTTATATATTAGGTATAGGCGATCGCCATTTAGATAATATTATGGTTACACGTAGTGGTGTTTTATTTCATATAGATTATTCATTTTGTATTGGTCATGATCCAAAACCTTTTTATCCTTCAATTAGAATTACAAAAGAAATGATTGATATGATTGGTGGTGAAAATAGTGTTAATTATAAATATTTTATTGAAAATTGTAATAAATATTATAATTGTATTAGAAAATATACTAATATTATTAGTTTAATGATTTATTTATTATATGATATAAATCCTATTATTTTTAATGAAAAATCTATTAAAAATCATATTATAAAAAAATTTATTTATTCTGAAACTGATAATTATGCAAATTCTACATTAAATGATACTATAACAAATAGTACCGATAATTATAATTATATAGATTTTTTTCATTATCACAGCAGAGAAAAAACAGTAAGTAAAACTGTTTTTAATTTATATGATAGTTCCTTATTATTACCTAAATATATTACAAATTTTATTTCTTCTTTATTATAAAATTAAAAAAAAATTTATGTTAATTTATTTTTGTTAATTTATTTTTTTGGTATTTATTTTAATCGGAATCAGAATCTACAATTTGATTTTCGTCCTTAGAATTATCTTCATCCTCGTCCTCGTCGTCAGACGATAGAAGACAAAATTGATCCTTATCTACATAACCACTATCTCCTTCTGGTTCCCAATATTGTGCTTGATGAAGATACCATGAACAACCTAGTTTTCCATTAATAACATATACGTTTGGTGTAATAGCACACTTAACAAATCCTCGTGATTTAATATTTTTAACTGTTTCTGGTGTAATATCCATTTTTTCTTTATTTTCCATAAATACTGTAAAATTAAATTTTTTTCCGTCTTCTTTTTTATCTACTGGAAGTTTAACTTTCATACATTTATATCTATCGTCTTCATCTCCAGTTTCCTTATTTTTAGAAGGTTTAAGAATTGGATTTCTAGAAGCTTCAAGGAAATCGTCTGTTACTTTCTTCTTTTTACCAAAGAATTCTAAACTATTACTTTTAGCATGTTCTCCAAGTGCTTTTTCAAATTTCTGAAGGCCTTCAATTGCTGCTGCAATTTCCTTATCACCTTCTTCCATTTCTTTTGTAATTTGAAGTGTCATAGTATAATCTTTTCTTCCGTCTTCTGATACATATTCATCTCCTCCAAATGTTTTAACTTTTGGAAGTTTAAATAGTGGTTTTCTTCCGTCATACTGAACATTTCCAAATTTACCTCCTTTTCCTCCTGCTTTAAGTTCGGTAAATGTAAGTTTGGTTGTGTCGATTTCTGATAGTTTGGTTGGTTTAGTCATTGTTTTTGTGTGGTGCCTCACATATATATAAAAATCAATTTTGAAAAATGTTTTTAAATTTTTAATAAATTTTTAATAAATTTTTTTTATTATTAGAATATTTTTATTAATATTTTTTTCTTTATAATAATAATGATATATAAAAAATTAAATTGTAATATTCAAAATAAAATAGATGAAAAAATTAAAATTAATCATAAAAAAAATTTTAAACAAAAATTATTATTTGACTTATTAAAATATTTTGTAATTCGTAATATTGATTTTATTAAATCATATTTAATTTATTAATTCTAAATTATTTTTTTTTTATTATAATATTTATATATGTCTAAGGATACAGATCCACTAAAAATGTTTTCTAAATCAGACAGATTATACTGTAATGTAAATAATAAAAATAGTCTTTCATTTACTTGTTTTTCAGAAAATGATATATATGAATTAGTTTCTATTTATAATAGTGATATAGCAAATATAAATAATAATACTAAATTAAAAAATAATAAAAATAATCAACAAGAATTATATCCTATTATTCGTGTTAGAGATCGTAATAATAATAAAAAAAATATTAAAAATATATATGATGAATTAAAAAATAATTTAAGTAAATATAAAAAAACTAATAATAAAGAATATTGTTGGTTAAAATTATCAGCATTTAAAAAAAAATTTATTAGTAGTGATAATTTATTTGTTCCAGAAATGCCTACTGAATGGTGTAGTAATATTACTAAATGGCGTGAATCATTAATTGATGCGCCATGGTTATCAAATTATGATATTGATAATATAATAGAACAATATGAAAATAAATATCCCAATTTTAAATTTTTAGGAAGTACTCCTATTGATTTTAGACAAAAAAAATATAATAAATGTATATTAAATATTTTTAATGATAATTCTCATAAAAGTAGGTGGTTAAAAAATAGTAATAATTCTAGTGAATATTGTGATTATAATCCTACTGGATATAAAAATAAACATTGTTTTGGTATTGTTTTTAATACTGATAAACATGATAGTGGTGGAAGACATTGGATGTCTATGTATATTAATACAAAAACAAAAGTAATATTATTTTTTGATTCTGCTGTAACATATGCTCATTTACATCCTGAAATTAAATTATTTATTGAAAATATTAAAAAACAATACAAAAATATTAATTTTACATTTAAATATAATAATATTCAACACCAACAAAGTAATTCCGAATGTGGAATGTATTCTATTTATTTTATTTTAACCATGTTAGATGCTGATGAATCTAAAAAATTCAATTCTTTATATATGTTTGATAATTATTTTAATAGTTCTGAAAAAACTGTTTCTGATAAATTAATGGTATTATACAGAACTAAAATTTTTAGAAGTGAATGTGATTGTTAATTTTTAATAGTTATCAAATAAAATATTATATATATATATATATATGAAAAATTTACAATATAAAGATAAATATTTGAAATATAAAAATAAATATTATAAAATAAAAAAAAATATCAAAGGTGGTAATATTGAAGTTTATACAATAATTGCTTTAATTTTAGGTATTATAGGTAGTGGTATATATTTATATAAAACTGATACTGATAATAAATTAGATTTAGATAATAAATTAGAAACATATAGTAGTATTACAAATAAATTAAATATTGATATACAAAATTATTTCAATATATTAAATGAACTTATAAATAATAAAAATAGTCTTGATTTATATAAAAAATTATACAAATTTTTTAAATATGAACATATAGATATACATAATTTTTATAAAATTAATAAAGAAAAAATAGACGAATCATTTAATGAACTAATTATATTATTTTCTAAATTAAAAAATGAAACACCAATATTAACTTTAATAAATCTTGAAAAAGATAATTTATTAAAAGATTCTTTTATTTATTCATTTAAATCAAGTATAATAGAAAATGTATCATTTGATGAATCTATAAGAAGAGACATTGAGAAAATGTCTTATATAGAAATTAGAAATGAATTAATAAATTATATAGAACAACAAAAATTATATGATGTATATTTTCTTGAAAATTTAAATATAAATAAATTAAATACAGATAAAAATGATATTTCATTAGCAGAATTAAAAGAAAAAGCCAACGAAAAAAATACACAGGATAATAAAAAACGTTTTATTGAATTTATGAAATTAAATAATAATATTGTATCAGATTTTCCTATGATTCATGCAGCTTCCGATAAATACAATATTTATATAGTTTTATTAGTAAATTTTAAAAATACCCGTTATTTTAAATTATATAAACCAATTAATATAAAAGAACCTGCTTCAATTAAAAATACAATAGTATTAAATTATTCAAATTATTGTGATTTTAATTGTGATTTTATGAATAATGAAAATATACATACTATTGTCAAAAATATAAATACAAATGCTATTAGTATAAATTCTGAATTACTTAAAAGTAATAATAATAATAATAATATTAGTAATTTATATAATATTAATAAGGATAATTTAAATATGAACTTTGAATGGGCTGATAAAGACGATAATAAATTTTTAAAAATTACAGAAATAAATTTTTTTAATAATAAATATAATAATACAAATTCTAATATAAATAATATATCACAACAAAATAATTTATCTTATAATGAAAAAAATGAAATAAATAAAGAATTAAATATCCGCCCCTGGTATCAATATTATAAATTTAATTATAATATGAAACCATATTAAATTTTAAATATATAAATTTTTAAATTGATTTAAATATTATATTATATTAATATTATAGTACTATGGAATTTTGCGAAAATTGTAGTAATAAAATGAATATTAAATGGAAAAAAAAACTTATTGATATTACGGTTGAACAAGGTCCAACAGAAAAATGTTTAGTTTATTATTGTATTACATGTGGTAATACAAAAGAATATACTAAAAATACAATCGTAAATCCTAAATTATTTCATCAAAATTATGAGATTGACAAATCCTTTGTTACATTTAATAATGAATTATTATGCGAAGATCCTACTTTACAAAAAGTTAAAAATCCACATATAAAATGTCCTAATTGTAAAAAATCTGAATCACAAAAAGAAGATATAGTATTTTATATTTATGATATTGATAATATGAAATATTTATATATTTGTTGTGATTGTAAAACTTCTTGGAAAACTGAATAAATTATTTTTCAAATATTTTATTAATAAATATTTTATTTTTTTTTATATTTTCTATAGTTTCTAAACATTTTTTACAACTTATTAATTTATAATTTATTCTCATATTTTCTATATCTTCTTTAAAAAAATTATGTGGTTCATAAAAAATATCACAATTAATACATTTTATTAATGATGCCTCAATCATAATATATTATTTATATTTTTATTTATATATTTATAAGTAAATTATATATCTGGTGTATAATCATTATATTCATATTTACAATTACACCACATATCACCGTCAAATATTTGACATGAAGATTCATGTGGACGTTCTAAATTATCATATTCTATTTTACATAATGTATCTTTATTACATACAGATACTTCTTCTAATAATTCTACTGGTAAATTACCCTGTAATGAAATAGTTAATGCTGCAATCATTTTTTTTTTTTTCTCTTCATTCAATTCATTCATTTTATTTACACCATTTTTATATAAATTTTTTTCTACACTAACAACCCATCCTAAACTTGATCCTAAACAATAATTATCATCCTTATTTGAATACATATTATCTATCATATTATTTACTGTATTTTCAATATCATCATCTGATACATATTTCCAATCCGATTTATTTTTTTTTAATTTAATTGCAATTAATTGTTTTGCACTTTTTTTATCTGGACCAGGCGTGTGTGAATAATTATCCATTGGTTTGTGTTAATAGATTTAATAGAATTATCAATTTTAAAAATAATATATTCATTCATTATCCATAAAATTATATTTATTCTCAATATTGTTATAATATTCACAATTAAATTTGATTGGAAATTCTATATTTTTTATTTTATTTAAAGATTCAATTGATTTTATTTCAGGTACAAAATTATTATTTTTATGAATAAAACAAAATCCATCTATACGAGTTGAAGGATAGTTGTTTTCATGTGTTATATACCAATAATATAAACTTTGTTCAAAACAAGTATCACATAAATGATAATAGTATTTTAAATAAATATCACTATTTATTTTTGATTCATATATAAATATTCTATGTATTCGTGGTATTTCTATTTTATTATTATTCATTTTATATAAAATATTCTCATTTAATTCATTAAATTTATTTAAAATAAAAATATTTAATTTATTTGTCATATCTATAAAATTAATATTTTTTTTACATAAATAACATTCACATGGATTAGTTTCAATTAAATAATCCTCTTTACTATTTGTATTTTCGAATATATGTATTTTTTTTGGATTTAAATAATTTTCTATTGATTTAATAAACCGTGGTGGTAGATTTTCTTCAAATTCGTTCCATGATATTTCTTTTTTTTTATTTGATAAATATGGTTCCATAATTAATATTTTATTAACAGATAAATCAATTTTCTAAATATATTTTTTTCTCTAATGCAGATTCTATATCATATATAAATGTTATAAATACTTTCAAATGTTCTAATTCAAACATTTTTTTTAATTTTGGAAATGCTTCACTATTAAATTCTAATGGTTTATTTGCATTTTGAATCAATAAACTAAATATATATACATATGGATCCTCTTTACATTCTTCATATTGATTTTTATATGCTTTTAAAAAATTATGTTTTTCTATAGATACACCCATATCTTCTAATTCTTCTTCAATATATTTTTTAAATAATGGATAATCTTCATCAGATATTTCTTTTATTATTTTATTAATATTTTTAACTTTAATTTCATATTCTCGTGATTCTTTTGTTTTTTTTTCTAAAAAAACATTACCAGTTCTTTTTTTTTTCCTTCTTATTGAACCTTTACCTCCTATTTGAGTACTTTGTAAATTCATTTTATATATATAATATTTCTTATATATTTAAATATATTATAAGTAATATTATTCATTAAAACGCTTATGATATCCACAATATAGAGTTCCTGTTTTTGGTGCTTTACAACAATATTTACCTTTTACAAATGCAGGACATTGTTTTTTTGAAATTAAAAATGACTTATATGCATCATTTTCGGTTTTACTATCTAATACAATTTCCTTCTTAATTTCAAAATGATTTTTCTTTTTGGAATCTTCTTCTGTTTTTGTAATTTCTACTTCTTCTCCATTAGTTTCTTCTAATGTATCTACATAATTTTGTTTATAAACTTCATGATAATTATTGATTTTTAATAAATTATCCTTATTTTGTTCTAAAACTTCTTCTTCTTCTAAACCAAATTCATCTGCAATAAAACGACATGTTTTTTCTGTTAAATCATTCATATTTTTATTAAATCTGTCCATTTTTTTATCTTTCATTTTTTTTAATTCTTCAGCGCAAAATTCATTAACTTTATTGCTTAATGTTATTTTAATTTTATCTAATTCACCTAAAATAAAAGTTTCACATGATTTTTCTAATTCTTCCTTATCTTCCTTATTTAGAGATATATCGTTATATAATTCTTCCAAAATAGACTCTACCTGAGCATTCATAGTTTTAAGAATAATAAAAAAAAAATCAATTTAATATTTTTATTATTCATAAATAATTAAAAAATATAAATCTATTTTTTATATTTTTTTTATTTTATAATTTAAATGAATAAAATATTCAAACGATTTTATCATCCAGGTTACGGAAGTTTTAATAATAAAAAATTATGTCTTCCTTTATGTCCTACTAATACTATTACTAAATATGATAAACCCGTTTTAGGTAATAAAATTCAAGAATTACAATTTAAAAAAAATATTTTATCCTATAAAACTGATGATATTAATTATTATTCACATAAAATTGCCGATATTTTTCAAAATAATATAACATATTTACCTACTAGTCATAATACACCAATTAAAACTGCATTACAAAGTTGTAGAAATATAAATCCTAATAAATATATAAGAGTATTAGATAATTTAAATGTTACTAATAATGAAGGTATTTTTATTAATAATGATATAAATAAAAAAAATTTATTAAAATTAATTAATTTATGTGGCACTATTAAAGAAAAAAAAATTATAGAAAGTGCTATTTATGGTATATTTTCAAATTATGGTGATAGTATATATATTGCTAATGATTATTTGCAAGTTAGTAATAATCATGTTATTTTATCAAATTATCCTTCTGAAATATCACAAAGAGAAATAGAAAAATGTAGAATAATAGCTTATTGTTTATTATTAGGGAATTATCCTATTTTATTAGATAATAATATTAATTTTGAAGGTGAAGCAAATATTAAATATATACCTGCTCAAATTATAAATAAATCGCAAAATATAAAATATCAAATGTGTATTTCTTATAATTCTTCTAGATCTGATTTAAAATGTATAAATAATATAAATAAATATTTAGAAAAATTAGATTTGCCCTTATTGAAAAATATTAATATTGAACCTAAATTTTATTGTAAAGAGTATTTTTATCACCTTGATTGTATATTAAATTTTTCTGTTGATCCACAATTACAAATTTTTAAAAATATGAATGATTTTTGGGAAAATTATAAGAAAAATGGTACTTTAATTTATGAAAAAAATTGTATAGAAAATAAATATTTAAATATTCTTGATAAATTATTTGATAAAAAAATTCCAGTTACTAAAAAAGATGATTTACTTAGTCCTAATATGATTGTTTCCCCTAATCATATTATCGGTTCTTCCAATATTTCTAATAAAAATGAAATCCCCAACTTTTTTCATTTTATTCATCCGTCTTATGGAGGTGGTGGTGCCCATAAATGTTGTTCTAATGTTATTAATGTAAATAAAAGTATTTCAATAGAAGCATGGTTAGAATTTTGTAAAAAATTAGATATAAATGTAAAAAATGATTTTATATTAGGTATAAAATCTGAAATAAAACGTTTAGAAAATTTTTTTATATAAATAATATATATGACCGAACGTATTAATAACTCTATAAATTATATTTTAGACAATATTATCTATCCTATTTATGACTATACAACTTCATTATTTACAAAATGTTAATTTTAAATTTTTTTTTTTTTTTTT
>CEUJ01157140.1_pt1 | contig 11115 bp, 21 predicted proteins | sample 361531 | NCBI WGS metagenome assembly CEUJ01 (sample SAMEA2622842, study PRJEB7988) | marine metagenome | biome: marine biome (ENVO:00000447); feature: marine epipelagic mixed layer (ENVO:xxxxxxxxx); material: "saline water (ENVO:00002010), including plankton (ENVO:xxxxxxxx)" | depth 140 m | reverse complement strand
ATATCAAAAAAAATATTTTCAGTTTTGGAAGTTTGAATTTTAAAAGTCTTGTCTCCTAAAAAAGCGTTACCGGAAGTTTGAACAACTTGCCCGCAAATAAAATGCGGTTTAGATTTTGTAAAATCTTTGTAAAATTCTGTAAAATTTTCTTGTATATTTTCCCAAAAAGAATTTACAACTACAATATCTCCAATTTGTATAGACTCTACATCTGAAACATTCATGTTATAATCGTATTTTATTGGGAATAATAATAAGTTCTCAGAAATTTCTCTCTTGTTGAACTGTTTTGATATAGGACTCTTAGATATTTGCTGAAGAGAATTCATAATAACGTTAGACTTTGGAAATGTTTTCTGAGAGTAACAAAACCCCGAATTATTTTTTATAAAAATGTTATGATTCTTTTTAACTTGATTTCTACTTAGGCAGTAGTCTTCTCCGTCTTTTGCTTTGAATTCCTGAGTCTTACTTTGGTAGGAAGGTATTATGAACTCTTGACCTACAGGCAGACTGTTAAAATTTGAATAATAATCTGGATATTGATTAAACCCTACAGTCTCAATATATTGTAAAAATTTAACGTCACCTCTCATAATAAAACCTTCTACCTCAAAACTTATAAATATATTTATACAACTTACCTCAATCTTTATGAAAAAAAATGATAAAAAAATTAAAAAAGAGTTATTAGATTCTCTGGAAAAAGAATGGAGAAAATTTTTCCAAGCAAATCACATCTCAGTTTCTGATGAATTAATCGAAGAAATTGTTTCAAATTCTTGTCAAAATCTGGAAGATGATTCTTTAGATTATGTTGAAGAGATTCTGGAATTAGAAGAAGAGGGGAAAGATATTAAAAAGGGCCCTCCTAATTAATGTCTTATAAATACTATTATCATGCAATACGCAATAGTCACAATATCACATAAAAATTTATTATCGAAAATAATCCAATTTTTCACAGGTTCTAAATGGGATCATGTAGCTTTTTATATAGAGAGATTCTTTATGGATGGTGTTGAAAAGAAAGATACTATAGTTGAAATTAATCTTGGAGGGGTTCAATTACATTCACTTGAAACGTATAAAAAAGATAAAGATATAGTGATACATAAGAATACTCCAAAAATTAATTTAGGGAAAGCTTTAGGTTTCATTGTTAGTAATAGACACAAAAGATATGATTTTTTAAGAACTCTATTCTTCTTCTATAGATCCAAAGACGTAAATAGTAAAGAAACGTGGAATTGTATTGAGTTTATTGAAGAATTGTTCAGACACCAAGATATAGAACTATTCGAAGGTAAAAAGTTGACTCCAGGACAAATCAATAAAAAACTTTCCTCAAAAGACGACATCATCATCCGCAACAAATAATAAGTGGGCCCTCCCACTTTACTCTCGAAGGTAAATCCGAAATCCGATTTCAAAAGTCATATAAGTATATTTGATATATAAAAATAATTTCCAAAATAAACAAAAACCATTGACAAAACATTACAATATATGTTAGTATAATACTGTGATGGTAAAAACATCAAAAGGAAAAAGTATGAAATTTGAAAAATTCTTTAGTATGATATCGCAAGAGCATGCAGGCGAGGAAGTATCTAGAAAGGATTTGAGAAAGTTTGCCGAAGAGTTGGATATAGACTCTGAAGAAATTGAAAAGTTCTTGAGAAAGGCAATTGCTCTATGTGACAAATCTCCCAAAAGAGGAATATACATATTACCAAAGACTTCGAAATCCCCCTCTAAGAAAATTGAAATAGCAAACACATCTGAAGAGACCGAAGTAACTCCAGAATCTCTTGCATTCATTCCAGAAGTAGATAAGAACTATATCTCATGGGGACACTACAAGACAATTGAGAAGATTATTGAGTCTAGGGTATTTCACCCACTCTTTATAACTGGTCTCTCTGGTAATGGTAAGACAATGATGGTTGAACAGTCTTGTGCGAATCTTTCTAGGGAGTTGTTTCGAGTTAATATTACTATAGAGACTGACGAAGATGATTTGTTAGGCGGGTTCCGTTTGGTGAATGGTGAAACTGTCTGGTTTGATGGTCCAGTAGTAAAAGCAATGCAAAGGGGAGGGGTGCTCCTGCTCGACGAAATTGATTTGGCATCTAACAAAATAATGTGTATCCAATCAGTTCTTGAAGGGAAAGGTGTGTTTCTAAAGAAAGTGAATCGTTGGGTTAAACCTTCAGAAGGGTTCACAATCTTTGCTACTGCTAACACTAAGGGACAAGGTGATGAACTTGGTAAATTTGTAGGGACAGGGTTTTTGAATGAGGCGTTCCTCGAAAGATTCCCCATAACAGTTGTACAATCATATCCAAGTAAGTCAATTGAAAACAAAATTTTGAGAAAGTTCTGGAAGAATCAGATTGGTCAATTAGACGAACAAGCAGAAGTTATCACAGAGAATCTTGTAGAATGGGCGACAATAACTCGGGACAGTTTTGAGAATGGTGCTATAAACGATTTGATAACGACTCGACGATTAATATCAATTCTACAAACTTATCGTATCTTTGGGAGTATAGAGGACTCTATTAAACTTACGGTGAATCGTTTTGATGATATCACTAGGGATAGTTTTGTAGACCTTTATAAAAAGATTTCAGAGGTTGAAGAAGAAGAGGTTCCTGCTGAAGATCCTTTAGTTGTTGAGTCTGGTGAAACCAAGGCTTGGTTTGAAAATTAGAAATATATTGTAAAAACTTTGTAAATGTGAAAGGTGAATTGTGAATCCAAAACTTATTTTTATGGTGGAGATGTACAAGAAGATTATTCGAGAAAGAAGTATTAACGGTATTGCATTGTCAACGTTGGCAAGAGTCGGAAAAAAGATTTACCAAGACGAGTTCACGGTTGAGAGCAGAGAACCTTGGGAAACGTTTAAGAAGACCTTACACAGTGTGATATTTAACGATGAAGATATGTTTACGAGTTATTCTAGTAAGGGTGCTGCGTATGTCTTTTGTAAATTAGAATGTAGAAAGGGTGGAATGAGTTATCGAATCCCCGTAACATTTTTACAAGAATCTCCGCGAAAAGGGATGCAAATGCATATTGCTTTGAAGTCCACTAAAGAGTCCATTACTTTTGAATCTTTGAAAGCTACACAATTCGCAGATGAGTTTTGGATACCTAACAGCTTATTCTCCTACACGGAGAATGGGAATTTGGTAATTCCTGTTTGGTTTTACAATAATAACAAGCAACCGAACAAAGAATTTTGGTATCCTTTGTCAGAACAAGACCTGATGAATATTCAGAATGAAAATAATTCTCAGGAAACTCTTGACAAATCTGTCCAAGTATAGTATAATAATATTATAAGAGAAAAAATGAACGATAAATTTTATAGTCAAATAATCGACGAGGAATATTTGGAAAGTGTTCTGGGTGTTAGGGTTTATAAAAGACCTCTAGAATGTTCCGGAGACGTCCTGACAGAGGATAAATTAGACATATTGTTGAAACTTAAAGGTACGGAGAATAAAATGCGTGATATATTGTAAATACTGGACTCTGAAGTTGTCTCTCCTTAACTGGTTTCTCTCTCCTCTATCTCCTAACCAGTTATTTCTTACCTTACCTTTAGACTTCAGAGTCCTTTAGAAAATTCCGAGAATCGGGTTTACTTCTATTTTTTTATGTAGTTTCCTTTGAGAAGTAAATCCGGTTCTTTTTCTTTTTCCGGCGTACATTGTATTTATCGGTACGATGTTTGAAAAATTTCTCCCGCATGCGTAAATTTTTTTGCTAAAATTTTTTTGCTTTTGGAGGTGTTGAGGACTTTTCCACTTTTCCGAAGTTTTTAGAGTGCAGTGCGGCAGCCTATATGCTAGGATTTTTTTGCAAAAATTTTAAAAATTTCACGGTACTCATAAAACATTTCCAAATGTATATATAAGATTCGAAATTTAGCACGCGCGTACGTATAGAAATTTTCTTATTTGAGAAGAGGAAGATACCTACGACATAAGCCCCTACCCATGCTCTGCTGCCTGCTCCAAACACAGTTATTTGCGCATGTCAAGCTTTTTTTTATTTTTCTTTTTTTCGCAAAAACCCTTGACAAATCTTTTTTTCTCTTTCCCCTTGACATATAAATTTTTCTTCTTCTCCCAATTATTTTAAAAAAACCCTTGACAACTTGTACAAAATACGTTATAATAGTACTATAGACTAAAATTAGGAGTATACTATGTTCGAAAGACCTAGTAATTTTGAATCGTTTGTGCACATTGTGATGTCTTGTTTATCTAAGCATGGGGACTTTGTTCCTGTTGAGTGGATAAAAGAGCATACTGGCACTAATCACTATGACGCATTCCTGTCTCGTATGATGAGTGTAGCAAAGGAACGTGGACATACTTTGGTTATAGGTGAAGTACATATTTACTGTTTAAGAGGAAAATTTTCTTAAAAACCCTTGACAATAGTGTAGAAAAACGTTATAATAGTTATATAGGGTTAAAGGTAAGACCCAAGTAATTTTAGGAGATTGTTATGAAAGATGTTAGTTTTAATGATGCGTATGTGTTCCTTGACTCCCTTCCTTCTATTGAGAAAGATATTATGGAGTTGATGTTCAGTAGTGATATTCGAATAGACGATACGGACTTTGCTGTTATTGTTTCTCGTGCCCTTGGTATCGACGTTAAGAAAGCTGCTTACCGTCAGAGTCGTTTGATTACTAAGCTAAAAAGTTTCGGAAGGTGAGATATGTTTTATAATAGGGATATGGTTAGGAATCTTATTAAGGAGTATGCTGATAGGATTAAAGAGTCGGACAATAAATCCATCGAAACGGAGTTAATGTACTTGCTCTATGAATGCGAGCTCGAAAGAATTAAGTGGGATACTCCTTATAAACCTAAAAAGAAAGTAAAAAAAGTTAAATATTTTTCGAAAAGTACTTGACAAGACCCCTCTTTCCTGTTATAATATTAATATAAGGTTAAGAAAAAGGTAATAAGGAGAGAGATATGAAAAACTTAAAAGAATTGTACAGGAAGAATATTAAGAATGCTGTTTATGCTAACTTTAAGGAAGATAAAGAAGTAAGTAGAGAAGAAGTTTTCTATAAGAGTATGCGAGAGTATATGGTACTGAAGAGGATGGAATCATGATTAAGGAACTAGTTGATGTTATATATAAGGCATGTACTGCTTGTCCTAAGACGTTTCCCACAAGGAATGACTACGAGCAGATGACAAAGTACCTATCAGTTATGAAGACAGGGGAATTTAGAACTTACGATTTAGAATTAAGGAACTGTTCTTGCGGTTCAACATTAGCAACAGAGTGTGCAAAGGTATAGGAGATTGTTATGGAAAAGCCAACAGTATTATCGACAGATGAATTAAGACTAAGAGTGCGGGAGTATGGTGAGAGGTTGAACAACTCCGTTTCCTGTAAGGTGGAGTTTGATATCAATTTGAAAATACTCGACCACTTATATGCACAATTAATTAGGGCAATTCAAAATAATTCTTGAAAACCCCTTGACAACCCCTCGCATATGTGTTATAATAATTATATAAGATTAAAAAGGAGACATTATGGCTAAGAGTGAAACGTTATTTAAGAGTGGTTTTGTTAAAGGTGAGAAGGAATTCGGAATGAAGAAGGTCAACGACAGTGGCAAAGTCACTTGGTATGTTGGATACTTCAAGGGCGATTCTTTTGAGGAAACCTATGAATCTAGGTTTCGAAAGTTTGCTTGGATGACTTATGAAAGAGCTTTCGACAATCCTCATGGTCTAGGTTTGACTAAGGAGGGTGAGGAAGAAATATCTGTAGTTTATTCCTAAAACCCCTTGACAACCCCTCGCATATGTGTTATAATAATTATATAAGATTAAAAAGGAGATCATAATGACATTAGAAGAAATAGCAGAACACTTTAGAAAAGAACAAGAACGTAAAGAAAAGGATCATCTTGCTTGGATCGAAAAACGTAATAAAGCTGCTGATGCTAGAATTGCAGCAAGGAAAGCTAAAGAAGAAGCAAAGAAGTCTAGGACTGTAACCCCTAAGACATACAATTATAAGTATGATACTGATCCACTAGGTTATCAGACCGGTGATATGCCACGTGAGATGTGGTTTAGGGATAGGGATGACTACTAGAATGAATTCAAAAGAAGTAAAAGTGTTACGCACTGACGGAACACTTGAAAAGATTGTCAGATTTTATAATGATGGTACGATACGCCAACGGATACACTTCGATAGGTCAGGTGACATAACTCACAGTGATCACTATCCGAAATTGGCAGAGAATCGAGAACCTATCATCATTATATAACACTCTCCATAATCTCCTTTGTTTATGGTGCCTTTTTTAACCTTATAAGGACTCCTAGGATGTATCTACAGTGGATATGTTTAGGAGTCCTTTTCCTGCGCCCGGAAATAGTTGGACTTTTTTTCGAAAACCTCTTGACATAAGTCCGCTTTCCTGTTATAATATTAATATAGGGTAAAGAAAAGGGTTACTAAAGGAGATTGAAATGGAATGGGAAAAGATTGAAATGGAATTAGATGTGAAGGATATGTTGAATGTATTACCTGAGAGATATAAAGCAGTTGTTATTAAGAGGTTCTTCGAATCTAAGACTTTGAAAGCAATTGGTATTGACTTGGGAGTTACTACAGAAAGGATTCGTCAGATGGAAGCAAAAGCTTTAAGAATCCTGCGCAATCCAAAGAATTCGAAATCACTTAGGGAATATTATTTGAGATAATTTGTAAAAAGGTATTGACAAGAGGTCGGAAAATTGTTATAATATTAATATAAGGTTAAGAAAAAGGTAATTAAAGGAGATTGAAATGGAAAAGATTAAATTTGAAGATGCGAATTTGGAAAACATCGAAGTTGGTTATTTCGAAGAAGATGTTGATGGAGTTGAGGCCATGCTTTTTCTGAAAGACAAGAATTCTGGAAAGCAACTAGCAGGAGTATATGGATATCTAGATGATCATGAAATTCAGATTGGAGATGGTGGAATAGAGATATTTGTACCGGCAATGGAAAATGTATTTGATACGATTGATATTATACTCAGTCATATAGTTATAGAGCATAGTTCATTATCGAATTCGATGCAACGCAAATTAAGTGCAGTGTTTCATGAATTCATCGAAGATAATGTGATACTTGATGATTGTCCGGAACAGTATAGCTGCTTCCATCCTCTCAATTGTGATGAAGATGAAGAATATTAATTTGTAAAAAGGTATTGACAAGAGGTCGGAAATTTGTTATAATAGTTATATAAGATAAAAAAGAGAGAGGTTAAAAATGGAAAAGCAAGAGATTGAGAAGATTCAGAATCAGATAGCAAAGTCCCAGAAGTACTTATTGTCTTTTAGTGGGAATGAAACAAAGACATATGCAATCAAGCAGAGAATATTTAAATTGAAGGATAAGATTGGGGATACTTCTCCAACTTATGTGTTAGGTCCCTATGGTCCTTTTGAGGCAAGGTAGGAGAGTGTAATGATAGGAAAATCTTTAGAAACAAATTTGTTTAATGTTCTAGGAGATCAATTGGTATTCTTTGAGGGACATTCTGATTTAGGTGTCAAGGGATGGTTTTCTGGATGGAAGTCGGATATTCGAGGAAGAAAATCGTACCATCCTTTCTCGTTTTTCGAAAATGAAGAAGATATGAGAAAAGAATACGAGAGAGTAATATCCGGAGAAACAGAAGGATATCTTTAAAAAGGAGAGTCATGAGAGACATTTTATAAACAATTGAAGTAAACGTGTGTCCTATTAAGCATGTGACCTAGGAACCTATTGTATCGGGTCGAGAATCTGATATTAGAAACCGCCTCGGTCGGGTGCTGAAAGGATATATATTTCATGGCGAGTGTCGTTAGAGAGGCATCGATCCGTTTGTAGATCGACATCCCACACTCGTCATTTTTCTTTTAAATATTTGTTGACATTTGGGAGTACTTGTGGTATGCCATAATGTGTGTACTTTGTCAAGTGCTTTCGGAAATATTTTCGGAATCACACTTTGGAGCATTTGTCAAGCTATATTAGAGAAAATTTTTCGTGCGCACGCATGCGGTCCTCGCGATACATACAGACTAAACTCGACTCCTCCTCCTATATAAAAAAACATTTGGAGTATTAGTCTATATAAAAAACATTTGGAGTATTAGGAAAGCATTTCATATATTCAGAATAGTATTGGATATTCTAAAGAAGCATTTTGTATTGTTTATTATTTGTAATCATATGGACGACTAGTAGTAAAGCAGAAATTATGTTCTCTCTGCCATAACTCAACTGTCCAACCATTTAGTATTCTTTGCCAAACTTTTCTTTGTTCTTCGTCTTTCTCTCTTTTAACTTGGTCTTCATAGAACTCTACTAACTCTTTTACTCTTTCTGTTGTCATCATGTTATATCCCCTTTTCTTATGTTGTTTACTATTCTTTTCATTACCTAATCAAAAAACTTAGCTAAAGGTGGACCTCCATTCAACTGTTTAGCCTTTTTAGATATATCATTATACAATTCTTCTAGTTGTTCCAGTTTAATTTTTTTAAGTTCATCATCACTTTGATATTGTATACTTAATTTACTACGGTCTTCTGAATTTAATCCCCATCCTATTATTATTTCTCTTAGTTCTTTTTCTTTTTTATATACTTCTCTTTGATTTTGTTGATACTGTCTTATTATACGCATTTCTTCTGGTGTTTTAGATTTCCAGAATTCTCGTCGTACTTTTGTTCCTTGTCTAGAATGTGGTTCACCGACGAATAAACCACTAGCATATCTATGATTATCTTTCCCTGCACCAAAACCATTTGCCGAATTTGTCCTATTAAGGAATTTTGGATTGTTTTGTACGTCATAGAATTTGAGAAATAATTCTTCTACTGCATACTTAACCTCGTCTTCTCTTGCGCAATAAGCAAGTATCGTTCTATCCCACTCTTCTATTGGATATTTCCCTTCTATAGTTGGATGATTACCTTCTAGAAGTTTTTGGAAGTCTATTCCAGATCCAGTATATGAATCATCTATTGTACCTGCATGACTTCCTATGTAATATTTTTTCAATACTGGATGATACCATTGGTATATAAATGCTTCATCGGACTCTGGGAATTGTTCTTTGATGTTTTCTAATAAGTCTTCTAATGTGTAATCTATTGATTGTTTCATAACTATATCCTTTTTTACCTTATATTATTAGTATAACATAAAAGGATATACTTGTCAATAGATTTTGGGAATTTATTCTCTATGATATTCTAATAAGCAAAGCACCCTGAGTCTTATAAGTTCTCGAAATTGTTTTGTCGATTCTTTATCGTGTATTACTTTGTCTATCTCTTGTTGTAATTGTTCTATATGGTTCTTGAGTTGTTCTTTTGTGGATTGTTTTATTTGTTCTTCTGTAATCATTGGGAGGGTGCTAATGCTTTTTGTTTATAGTTTACTTACTCTTACGTCCATACCTTCTATTTTGTCTTTGTATTTGTTGAGGACTTTGAGTACTTGTTTAGATGTTGATTTACCTAGTTCTTCTAACATGTCTAGGAATGCATTTGGACCTTCTGGGACGAATGCTATATATGAATCGATTGGATCGTAGTTGAACTTACCTTTCTTTTTGTAAAGACCTATTTGGTATGAACCCTTTCTTAGGAATACGTTTCTTGTTACCATTATATGCATTCCTTCGTCTTTGAGGTCTATTATATAATCTCCGAAGGTTGTCTTTCTTGCTCTTTTGGCAGTTCTGAAGTATGTTTCTACGTCCTTCTTCTTTAATGGTTTCTTAGAAGTGACTTTCATATGTCTTTTTATTTTAGCTTTTGGAAAGACTATTTCTGGATTTGATATGTCTAGGGAAGTGATTGACCTGTATCCTTTGTTGTTATAGTATAATCTATAGTCTTTACCATCTAACATAGCATCTCCAGAGAATATGACCGTGTATTCGTCTTGTCCCTGTTTTGATAGTTGTTTTGTTGGGCCAGATGGTGGTTGTATTGTAAGTGTTAGGTCAAATACATCAAAACCTTCTACTGAATGAAATCTTACCTTGAGTCCTATTGTAAAACTCATTTTTGGATTATTCAATTTTTCGGACATTATCTCGAACTTTCTTCCTGTTACCTTTTCTAAGTGTTTGAGGTATACTGAGGAGTCGAAGTTGTCTTGAATGTGTTTGATTGCTGCTGCTTTGTTCTTGTTCATCTCTGCCCAGAACTTGTCAGCTTTGTCTTGTTGGGACATTTTCTTGACATTACCACCACTCTTGAGCAGGTCATATGCTACATTGACCTTTTTCATCATCTCTGTTGAACCACCTTTATCTGGATGGTGCTGCAGGGAAAGTTTTCTCCATATCTTCTTTACGTCTGTGGCAGTGTATCTACCAGTCAGACCGAATAGTTGTTCTGCTTCAGAGGCAGACATTTCAATAAGGAAATCATCAAGTCGGTATTGCCTTTTCATTTTGTTTATCCTAGTTTCTTTTTTAGCATGTCCTTCAGTTCATCTTCTCTATCATGTACTGACATCTTTCCGTCTTTGTATAGTTTGAGAAGTTGTTCTTTTACTTTGCCTAGGTCTTTCTTGACCTTGTTGAGTAGGGACTTTTCGTCCTTTGCCATTTGTTTTCTTAGTTTGAACCTATGATTACCAAATGCCATGTATGAATTCTCTGGAGTGATATGTACTGAATCTCTGTCGTATTCAATGGCAATCTTTTCGATTTTTGGATGTGTCATTATAGAGATTCTCAGTTTGAGAGGATCATTTTCTATTATCCCATTTACGAATTCACTTTTCTTACTACCAAGAGTGAGAGTAATGAAAGTTGTTTGTGGTTTTCCTCTACTGTCAAGTGAAGAACCTCTAGCAGTTGCACCTGCTGTTGGGAAAAGACCTTTCCATATAGCAATAATCTTATTGGTGATATCTTGAGCATGTTCTTTTACTTGCTCTGGTGTAAATTCCTCTTCTGTTATTGTTTGAGGATTTCTTATCTCTTGTAGGATTTGTGCTATGTCGTTGATAGTTTTCTTTTCCATTGTTTATTCCTT
>CEUJ01064440.1_pt1 | contig 11125 bp, 14 predicted proteins | sample 361531 | NCBI WGS metagenome assembly CEUJ01 (sample SAMEA2622842, study PRJEB7988) | marine metagenome | biome: marine biome (ENVO:00000447); feature: marine epipelagic mixed layer (ENVO:xxxxxxxxx); material: "saline water (ENVO:00002010), including plankton (ENVO:xxxxxxxx)" | depth 140 m | reverse complement strand
TTTTTTTTATTTATTTTCTAAATTCTTTAATTATTATATGGTTTAAATAATACTCTAAATATTACATTTAAAAATATTAATATATATCCAGGCCACTCCGCATCGTCTGGATTGTACTGATTTTTTAAACTACTATAATTAATACCAAATCCTTTAAAATTATTTGTTATATTTAAATATATTATCATTATTATATGAAATCCTATCAATGCCATTATAGGTCCAAGTATCCATAATATATTATTCATACCACCTTTTTGCCTATTTTGTTTCTTTTTATCTCTTCTATCCATTATATTAATATAAATAGATAATAATTTTTATTTTCCTGAACTACCAATCCCTTTTTCTCCACGTTCAGTCATTTCTAACTGATCCACAATTTTTACACTTGGTTGTTCATGACAAGGACCTACCAATTGAACCAAACGATCCATTCTATTAATTTCATATGCTTCTTCACTCATATTATCTAAAAGTAAAAGTAATTCACCTGTATAATCTGGATCAACTAATCCAATACTATTTGATAATCGCAGTGGAGTTTTTCCACCCATACTACTTCGTGGAAAAATCATATAACTTGAACGTTGATTATTTCTAACACCAGTACATTTAATTCCTGTTCCCACTTTGAAACTTTTTGCTTTACCAGGTACTGTAATTTTTTCAGGCATAAATAAATCTACACCAACGTCTTTTATATAATTCACATTATGATTCGCATATTTTTTTTTTAATTCTTCATCATTTTCATCAATAATAACGGTTTGATAGGTTATACTCATTTTATATTTTATTGTTTATTTATTTTTAAATCAATTTTATATAATATATTTAAAAATAAAAACATTTTTTTATAAAATGTCAAAATTAGAAATAGATTTTAAATTTTATTCTGATTATCATTCACATTATTTAAACAAAATTATTCATATTTTTTGTATTCCCTTAATATGTTTTAGTTTATTTATATTTCTAAATTATATACCATATTCTATACAACTTTATGACTCAAATTATACTTTTTTAAATGTTATTTTTTGTATTAAATCTAGTTTTATTTTATATATTTCTTATATTTTATATTATTTATATTTATCACCATTTTTAGGTTTTTCTTGTGGATTATTTTATTTATTTATTCTTATTAGTTCCAATTTATTTTATTATTATGTAAATAATGCTTGGATTTATTCCATTTTATTTCAAACTAGTAGTTGGGTCATACAAATTTTAAGTCATAAATTCATTGAGGGTAATAGTCCAGCATTTAAAGATGGATTTATACAATCTTTTTTAACAGCACCATTATTTATTGTTGTTGAAATAATTGAATTTATTACAAATAAAAAATGTATTAAACGTATTGATAATAATAATAATTATGTTAGAATATCCGAATAATATTTATTAGAAAATTGATTTTTCTATAATTATTTATTATAATAGTCTAACACTAATATGCCAAAAATTCAATCACATCCTAAGGGTTGGAATAAACACGTTCATTATTGTAATTTAGGAGGTCAATGTGGGCAAAGTTGTCCATGTTGTCGTGCAGAAGTATATTTAAAAGGTATTGATCCTGATGCAAAATGGGGTGCTTGTACGATTTGTTTGAAAAATAAAAAATAAAAAAATAAATAAATATACTAAGAATATACTATTAAGATTAATCATAATAATTTTTTTTATATTTATCATCAAAATTTTTAATATATTCTTCAAAATCGTTCATAGTAAAATCTTGGGGTTCGCTATTTTCATCCATACAAATTATAAATATATCTCCATAAATTTCTTCATTAAATGGTGGAATAATACATCTATTTTTTAATTTTCCATTATTTTTACTATTTATTCCATTCATAATTACTGCATTACATTTATCTGGTTCTCGTAAAATTTGACCAATAAATGTTAATTTATCTTCTAATAAAATACTAATATTATTTGTATCTTCTGTCATATCAAGTGTTTTTTCTTCTGTTGTACCATTTGTATATATAAGCAGACCTGTTTTCATTAAAACCATTTTAATTTTTTGGTATAAAAAATCAATTTAAAATAAAATTTAATAAATTGATTTATAAATATAATAATATAATTAATATAATGGAACAAGAAAGACAATTAGCTAAAAATATCATAAAAGATTTTATTGGACCTACATTTGTTGAATCTATTGAAAAAAATTTGTTTGAATTTTCAAAAGAATCAAAAAATATTTATATGAATAAATTAAAATATATTTTTGAAATTATTAATCCTAAATCTAAAATTTATAATAAAAAAATTATTTCTGATATTAAAAAAAAAAAATTAACTCCATATCAATTAGTATATAATAAACCATGGGAATTATATACTGAACATTGGAAAGATATTGTAGAAGAACAAAATAAAAATGATAAAATTGTTATTGATAAAACAGCAGAATTTACAACTACACAATTTACTTGTTCTAAATGTAAAAATAATGAATGTAAGACTTATTCATTACAAACACGTAGTGCTGATGAACCTACTACAATTTTTGTAAATTGTATTAAATGTAATAATACTTGGAAAATGTCTTAAATCTAAAAACTTCTGCCCCTTCTTCTACCTCTGCCTCTACCTATACGACTTCTACCTATTCTACGATTTTTTTTTCTACCTAAAAATATTTCAGCTATATTTTGAAATAAAACAACAATAGCATTAAAAATATTCCATGATTTTTGTGGATATGCTGGATAATTTTTAGGATTGCAGTTTTTTTTATCTTTTGAATTACAATTTTTTAATGCTTCTTCACAATCTGTTTTTTTTATTTCTGATAATTTTTTAGTATGATATAATAAAATATAAATAAATGCACCTATAATAAATGAAGAAATAATAAACATTATATTTAGACTGTATGTATTTGTAAAAATTAAAATGAATTCAATTATACAAACTAATAAAACACTAAAAATTACTATAATATAAAATTTATCATTTATATATTGTGATAATGTTTCTTTATATTTATAAAACAAAAATGTAAATAATATAAAAATAAATACTACCGTTAATATTACTTTTTCATATAATCCTTCCATTTTAAGTAATGTATATAAAAATGAATTGGAAAAACCTGCAAAAGCTACTAATAATAATAAAATTATATGTGATATAACTATATTTTTATACATATAATTAAATATCATTATTACTGCAAATAAAATAGCAAAAGTAATTAATAAAATAATATTTATATTATATTTCTTAGTTACATCTAATACCATTTTAAAAGGAATAATTTCTGAAAAATACATCATAAATATATGAAATAAAACTAATGATAATATAACATATAAATATGTATTTACTATAAGATTATCACATGTATAATTTCCATTTTTAAATGCATTTCTATATATTATTATTGATATTATTATAGCAGTTATTAAAGGAACACTATAATTTCTATTTTCTATTAAAATCATATTTAGATTGTTAGTCATATTATTATATTATATTAACTTAAAAAAAATATTAATTTTCTATATTAATTTTTATATATTAATTATTTATTAATTATTTATTAATTATTTATTAATTAATAACACATACACGATAATAAATATAAATTCCTGAATTTTTACTATATTTTTTAAATTCAAATAATTCTCCAACTTGCAATCCATAAAAATTTGCTAATGGATCTGATAATAATATTTTAGGTAATTTATCTGTGTCTGATATATTTTTTAATTCACATATATTTTTAATTTCATTTTTATCTGAAATAACTCTAATATGTTTAGGAATTTTATTATGTTTTGTAATATTAAATAATAAATTAGAATAAGTAAAAATTTGAATATTTTCAATATCTATTTTTTCAATAATTTTTTTTTCTAAAATATAATTATTTATTTTTAATGGTTGTGTCAAAATAATAATTAAATTTATATCAATTATTTTAGAATTATTTATTTCATATAATTTTCTTATATTTTCTTCAACTTTATTAATATTATTTTCAGATTTTGTTTTATAACTTTTACTTAAAAAACTTGTATTATTTACAAAATATATAAAACAATATTTATTTTCATTATTCTTCTTATGACCCATTAATTCTATACTATTAAAATTATTCATTTCATTATAATCTAAATTATCATAATTTTCATGTAATTTATATCCTCTTTTATCTAACAAACCGTCTGGTTCTATAATTGTTTGCATACATTTTTTAAAATCATTAATATCATTAAATAGAATTTCACTCATTTTAATTTTTATAAAAAAAAAATCAATTTATAAATTTATTTAAAAGTATTTTTTGCTGTATCCATCATTGTATCCATTAATCCTGTACTTTTTCCAAATAATGTTTCATAACAATCATTTGTAGTCCATAAACATTTATCATCTTTACAATCTCTACCTCTATATTCATGAAAATTAAGAGTAAAACCATCATCTGTACATTTAGATAATATATTAAATAATCTAGGTTGAGAATTCTCACTTGCTGAATATCCCATAAATACTCTTACTAATGCCCATATACATGGACATAAATATGCTCCTAATAAATATAAAATAGGTAATCCTAATACATCTTCTCCTGATAATTGAACCATTTTCCATTCAACATATACACAATAAAATGATACTATCATCATTATAGGCCACCAATTAAAAATAAATGTCCCAATTGTCATTAATCCAATTTTAAAACCAGCAACTCCCATAAATAAAAGTGGATTTCCACCTTTTTGTTTATTACCACCACCTTTTTGATTATTATATAAATTTTTATAATTTTCAACTTCTTTATTATATTTTTCAAATAATGTTTTTCTTATTTGTCCTATCATACCTCCACTTATTTTATTTTCAAAATCTCTCAAAAATTTTTGAAATTTATTTTTATTTTCACCTCCTAATAAACTTGTTTTCATTTCTTCACATTCTAATACTTTTTCTTTTAATAATTCTTTACATGTTTCTTTATTAGTTGAAACAATTGTTTCTTTTTCTGTTTTCAATCTTAAATTTTCTGTTTTTAAATCTGCTATTTCTTTTGATTGTTTTTTTTTATTTTCCATACATGTTTTATATAAATTTCCATGATGTTTTAAATTATTTTTTAATTCATTTTTATCCATATTATCTATATTATCTATATTATCTATTTTATTGATATTATCTATTTTATTCATATTATTCATATTATATATATATATATTAAATATTTTATTCATATTAAATTTCTTCACATTCTTTTTTTCTTGAATAAATTTCTTTTAATGAATCCGCTTTTATATTATTTAATTTTTCTAAACAATTTGGTTTAATATTCATTTTTAATTTTATTAAATCCTTATATTTCATTTCCAAATTTTCATTTTTAAATTCTAAATCTAATTTTTGTTTTTTTAAATCATCTATATATTCCATTATTTCTTCTCTTGATTTAATTTTTTTTTTCTTTTTATATTGTTTTATTACACCTTTTATAGAATTTAATATTACTCCTATATTTTTTTCTCTTTCACTTATTTTTAATTTATATTTATTTTCTAATTTTTCTATCTCATTTTCATAATCTGTTTTTAAATATTCTTCATCCATTTTTTCATAATAATTTTTTTTTAATTTTTTTATCTCTTCTACTAATTCATTTATTTTATCTTGAATTTGTTCTCTTGTAAATATTATACAATTTTTTATTACTCCTGTTTCTTTTCCACCATAATTATTACATAAGTCATAAAATTGATTTAAATATAAACTATATTGTTCCGTAAATAATAATTTGCACTCTAATTTTTCCTTATCCATATTTCTCATTTTTATTTTACAATTTTCCATATTTTTATTATTACCACCACACAATGCCTTATATTTTGTTTTATGTTCTATTTGATATTTTTTAATTTGTCCATTACATACTTTATGTAAAGCTTTTATTTCATTATTTACTTTTGTAATATTTTTTCTGATTGAATTATTTTGTTCTGTTAAAAGTGTTATTTTATCTAATAAAAATACTATTTTATCATCATGTAATTGTTTTATATTTAATTTATGTTCTCTATCTTTTTTTAATTTTGATAAAATCTCATCTAATCTACTTTTTTCTTTATTAAATTTTTTATTCATTTCATTTAATTTTTCAGTATTCATTTTTATTAATTCTTTTTTTTTCTGTTCTGTATCATATTTTTGTTTTAATTTATTATTTGTATGTTCATTATCTGTATTTATTTTATATTGTTTCATATATTCTTTTTCTTTTAAATTTAAAGTATCCATTAGGTTTGTTTTTTTTATTTTTCCCGCATTTGTATCTTTTTCATTATCAGAAAAATCTATATTTGCAAAATCTAATTTTTTTAAATTTTCATATGTTATTTCCCCTATATGTTTTTTTTGAATATCTAATATTTTTTTTTTTAATATTTCTATTTTATTTTCTAAATTACATATTTTATCAATAGTATTTAATTTCATATATTATATATATATATAAGTTTTTCCAAAATATTTAATTAAATTTATTATATAGATTATTATTAAAATTATAAAATAACAATAATTATATTCTGAATAAATTAAATTTCCATAATATTCACAAAAATTATTTATTAAACCTTTTTCTCTTTTTACTTTTCTTAATTTACATTCCCAATAACCAAATGTACATTGTCTATAATCAAATATCCATTTTAACGTCATAAATATACTTAAATATATTGACGCCCTTATTATAAATAAATCATTAGAAAAAACACTATATACTAAAAAAATATATATTGCCATTATTAATATAAAATGTATATCTAACATATTTGTTATATTCAACATATTATTTCATATATTATAATTTTATCCATTTCTCCTTTTTTCTTTTTTATTATTCTTTATTGTTTCCTTCTCTTTTTTTTCATTTTCTATTATTTTGATTTCTCTTGTTTTTTCTAATTCTTCCTCATATATACCACCTAATAACCATGGTGGTGTTGTAGGTGCATATGCATTTTTATCTGAATATACTTTAATTGAAGGTTTTCCACCTTGTTTTGGATCCCAAATACTATTACCTACATTCATTAATGAACCGTCACTATTAATTCCATTTGAACCATATTGTTTTGGCATTTTATATAATGTATTATATTTTATTTTTATATAATATACTATTATATGACAGATTATAAAAAAAAATATTTAAAATATAAAAAAAAATATTTTATTGCTAAACAACATTTTTTAGGAGGTATAAATAAAAAAAATACCGTTGATTTTGTTATTTATCAAGATTTTGATTTAGCATTAATTCCTTTTTCTTTTCCTGCTGAAAAAATTGCTTCTAATAAATCTGTTCAAAAAGAAATTGATATGATTTTTGGTTGTAGAAAATTTGATTTAAATGGTAAAGTATTAAATAATTATTTCTCAATAGTTAGAAAATATTTAAATATGTATAATAATAAAATTACTATACTAACTGCCAATACACAAAAAAATGTTAAAACTATTTTACAAATGTATGATATTACTTTTAATGGAGTTATTTTTTCTATAGAAGATGAAAATAAAAATAAATCTAAAAGTCAAAAAATAACCAAAGCTAATTATGTTGAAGAACAAAACAAACCTTTTATTTTTATAGATGATTCACCAAAAGAAATAGAACAAATGCTACCCGTAGCACAAAAATTAAATAGTAAATTATTACAAATAAAACGACCAAAAAAAGGTGATACTAATTTTAAAAATTATGGTATGTTTAATCAAAAAAAACTACAATATATTCAAAATCTATTTAATAATTTCTCATCTTCCGAAATTATGTTAGATTAATTATATTTTATTTTTACAAATTAAACATTTTTTATCAGAATGCATCATATTTTTATGATATATTTTTTCACATTTCTTACATTTTCTACATTCCTCATTTTCTTCTATTTTATCTGCCATATATCCACAATTTCTTATTTTATTATTACAACTCCACATATATATATTTTCATGCAATTTTTCCTTACAAAATAAACCACATTTACATAATGGAATTGTAGGCATATATACCATTAATTTATTACTACATCTACTAAAACATGTATATAAACATTTTAATTTATTTTTTTTTTCAGTCATTCTAAATAAATCATATAAATTTACACATATATTATCTAACGTAGCTCCTTGTAATCTATGAATAGTACATGAAAATGCACTTTCTATTTGAGCAAATACATCTATTCTATATTTATTTAATATACACCATAATGATTGAATTACACATTTTTCATATGATAATTTTATTCCTGGTGGTGCTTTCATTATTTTTTTATTTAATTCATTTATTCTATGTTTTACTGCTTCCACAGATATTTCATAATTTTTTTTATAACTATCCTTTATTAATCTAATTGAATTTCCCGAATATAATGTAAATATATTTATTTTAACATCACAAAATATATTAATATATTTAAATATTTCTTTTAATAATTTTGTTGTTTTTGTAACTTCTATTAAATAATTTATTACTTCTTGTGAATAATATAATTTTTTATCTTCTTCTCTAAACGTACTACAATATTTTTTATTTACATTATTTTTAATTTTATTATAATAATATTCTACATTTGGATCTTGAATATTATTTATTATATCTACTAATTCTATCTTTTTAAATTTATAATTCTCTGATTCTATATTTTTAATTGTTGCAAATTCTGATGTATTCCAATCTTCATATGGTTCTTTAAACACTATTTGTTGATTTATAAAATAATTATCAATACATTCTATTTTCTCCTGCGTAATTATTTTATCTTTAATTTGTTTATTTAATGTTTCACATTCCTCATTTCTATAATTTCCTATTATTGTTTTTTCTGTCTTATATACCGATAAATACAAATCAATCAGATCTTCTTTATTATTAACTATATATATGGACTTATTATTACGTTGTTTATATAATAATTGATACAAATCATAAATAAATTTATTTAAATCTAATGAATCATCATATTCTTCAATACTTTTTATCATAAAATTATGAATTGTATGAATCTCATTATTATCACAACGCATATTTTCTTTTAAATTTATTTCACTGTTATTTAATATATCTAACTCATCCGAATTTACCGGATTTAATTGATTTCTATCTCCCAATAAAATACATAATCCTATACGATTCTTATTTGATTTAATAAAATCTAATTGACTTTCATTCATCATTGAAATTTCATCAATCACAATAATATCATTTGTAAATATTTTATTACTTTTTTTATCTACAATTTTAAAGAATTTTTTACCGTCATTTGTATATTGACATTTTTCTCCTAATAATGTACTTGTTGTACAAAAATCCACATTTTTAAAATGTTTCTCTAATTCGGTCTTATATTTTTTACATCTTTCTACTACATTATTTGTAGGAGCACAAAAACATATATTTTTATTTTTTGTTAATTCATGTAATTTATCAAATATATGTAAAATTGTAAATGTTTTTCCTGCTCCTGCTATACCGGATACAGTAATTATTTCATTTGAATTTATATTTTTCTCAATATATTCTAATATTTTTTCTTGATCTTTATTTAATGTATATTTTGGTTTTTCATCCAACGATAATACCTCTATTTTATTTTCTATTTCTTCCATTTTTTTTTCTTTTATCTCTATTTTTTCTACTGTTTTTTTCTCTACTTCTATTGTTTCTTCCTCTACTTCTATTGTTTTTTCCTCTACTTCCCTTGTTTTTTCCTCTACAACCATTGTTTCTTCTACTTTCTTCATTTTTTCTTCTATTTTTCTTTTTTTTTGTGGTGGTTTATAAATTGCTAAATTTTTAACTCTATTTTCTATTTCTTCCATAATTTTATTTGATTCTTCTATTTTTTCTTTTTTATTTGGATTTCTACGTATATATTCACATTCTTCATTTAAATCTAAACCGTCATTATCTATATCTATCCACATATGTTTATTTGCATTTTCATCAATTCCAGAAATTTTTATTTGAAAATTCATTAAAAAAAAAAGAATAAATTTCAATTTTGATATATTATTTTAAAAATTTTATTTCTGCTGCAATTGGTCTATGATCTGAATACATAACTTCATTTAATTTTATGTTATTTATTTTATGTCTTTCTGTAATTTCACCACTTGAAACAATAAAATCTGAATACATATTCCACGCACAATCTAACTCGGATTCCATACATGCTGTTATATTTTCTGTTACTTTTTCTTTATCGCCGTATCTAAGAGTTGGTATTTCAGAACTTTTAGATATTTTAGATTCTCCAAAACTTTCAAAAAACCTTTTCATTTGTTTGACTGTTCCTTTCTCTTCATTATGGAAATTTGAATCACCCGCAATTATCCAGTTTCCTGTGAGATGACCTTTAATGTGGTTATATACTTTTTCTGGGTCTAAAAAATGACCTAACCACCAATTAATTAATGTAAATTCTTCATCTGTTATTTTATTCTTAAATTTAGTAATAATAATAGGTCTTATATCTGGCGTGTGTGGTGGATTTTTTTTTAATTTAACTAGGTCTATTTCTGACATACTTAATGTAATATTCTCTTTGATTTTTTCATCTTTTATTTTTATGTTTTTAGATAATTCATATTTTGAATCGGTGGTTTCATATGAAGCAGAATAATTAATTTCTATTACCTCTAATTTTACTGAATTATAATATGTTCCTACATGGAAACCGTTATCAAAACCGTCTATACATTTCCATATTGAAATTCCCTCATCTGTATCTATTATATCTGTATCTATTATTATATCTTTTATATTTGATTCTTGAATACATAAAATATCATTATTATTCCTAAATGTTATCAATTTAGGTGTAATTTGATTTACTATGTATGTTTCTGGGTGTTTAAATATATCGTAATATATATTATAACTCATTATTCTAAGGTCCGATTGGAGTTCTGGTATATTAGATAATAATTGTATTAATGAGTTAAAATAACACTTATTTCCCGTATTTTGAATAGCTTTTGGTTTTATGTCATTTAATTCCACATCCGCTTTTGCCCAACAAACTAAGTTTCCACTTTTAGAGTC
>CEUJ01177118.1_pt1 | contig 11128 bp, 8 predicted proteins | sample 361531 | NCBI WGS metagenome assembly CEUJ01 (sample SAMEA2622842, study PRJEB7988) | marine metagenome | biome: marine biome (ENVO:00000447); feature: marine epipelagic mixed layer (ENVO:xxxxxxxxx); material: "saline water (ENVO:00002010), including plankton (ENVO:xxxxxxxx)" | depth 140 m | reverse complement strand
AAAATAAGATATCATATTGAAGAATTTAAATTATTACTGATATAATATATAGGGTCAATCAGGTGAAGTTACGGCTAACTCCGTGAGGCTCGAAAGAGAACAGCGGTAACCAGTATTTTTTCAGGTTGATTGGCCCTTAAAAAGTATGTCTAAAAATTCAAAAGTATTAGCATTAAAATATCGGCCACAAACATTTAATGAATTAGTTGGTCAAAAAGTTATCGCTGAAAGTATATTCAATTCCATAAAGAATAATAAAATTCCAAATGCTTATATGTTTTTAGGTATACGTGGAAGTGGAAAAACTAGCACTGCTCGAATTGTTGCAAAGGCTTTAAATTGCGAGAAAGGTTTAGAAAATTTATGTGCTAAAGATTTTTGTACTAGTTGTAAATCTATCATTGAGGGTAATAATATCGATATCTTAGAAATTGATGCAGCAAGCAAAACCAGTGTTGATGATGTGAGAGAATTAATTGAATTTTCAAGATATAAACCAACCTCCGCGAAATATAAAATTTTTATATGTGATGAGGTTCACATGTTTTCTAAATCGGCATTTGCTGCATTATTAAAAACCTTAGAAGAACCACCAGATTATTTAAAATTTATTTTTGCAAGCACGGATGTAAAAAAAATACCTGTAACCATAATTTCAAGATGCCAAAGATATGATCTCTCAAGAGTAAATTCTGAGGAGTTGTTTAATTATTTAGTAAAAATTAAAAATTTAGAGAGCGGAAATATTTCAGATGAGGCAATTAAATTAATAGTAAAACTATCTGAAGGATCAGTAAGAGACTCTTTATCTTTACTCGACAGAGCTATGCTTGTTAAAAATAATAGCAAAGAACTAGATCTTATAACTGCACAAAAAATTTTTGGTTATTTTGAAAAAAGTTTAATTATAGATTTAATTGAATTTATAATAGACGCAAATGAAAGTAAAACACTTGAGTTATACAGGAAAATATATAATTCTGGAGTAGAGCCAAAGGTTTTCTTAAATGAATATCTTGAAACACTATACTATCTTAAAAATATAGAGTTTATAAATTTAGATGGAACAAACTTTGATTTAAATGATCAAGAATTTAATAAAATTAGATCACTATCAAGAAAAATTTCTAATAAAAACTTACTTTTGCTATGGCAATTTACATTGAGCAATCTTGAGAAGATCGATATTATTAAAAATCAGCACCAGTTCATTGAAATGTTTTTAATACGATCTTTATATTTAAAAAAAATTCTAGCCAATGAAAAAAATTATAATAAAAAATATAATGATGAAAATTTACATCCAAAAGATCCTGAAACAAAGAATAAAACCAAATTACAAAACGAAATTGTTAATCAATTAAAAAATGTTGAACAAGAAGAAAAAATTATTTCAGATCCTGAAATTAAAAATAAGATTGAGGGAATTAGTATTAATAATTTTAAAGACCTTATAAAACTTTGTGAAGAAAAAAAGGAACTTAAAATAAAATATGAACTTGAAAGTAATCTAAAATTAGTAAGTTTCGAAGACCAAAAAATTGAAATTTCATTTAATTCAAATCTAGATAAAACCTTTGTGAAAGAATTAAGTGCTTTACTACAAGAATGGACTAATAAAAGATGGATTATTGCTTTATCCAAAAAGGATGGATTGCCAACTCTTAAGGAGCAAAAAAAAAATTTACAATCAAATTTGATAAAAAAGAAATCTGAAACAAATTTTTCAAATGAGATCAAGAAAATATTTCCTGACGCAGAACTTAAAAATATAAAGGAAGATAAAAAATAATGACAGATTTTTCAAAGATAATAGAAAAAGCAAAAGAGCTTGAAAAAAAAATGAAAGAAAGCCAGGAGGCTATAAAAAAAATTGAAGTTTACGGTAGCTCAGGAGGTGATCTCGTAAAAGTTACTTTGAATGGCGAAGGAGAAATGATTTCGATTGAAATTTCAGACAAACTCTTAAAAGAGGAAAAAAAAATTATTGAGGATTTAATTAAAGCAGCTCATAATAATGCAAAGTCATCCTTAAAGTCTAAAACAACAGAAGAAATATCTAAATCTGCAGGCAATTTTGGTATACCAGGTTTTAAGTGGCCACTATAGATTAAATGCAAAACATATCTGAAATAGAGGAATTAATTAAATTGATATCAAAACTTCCTGGTCTTGGACCAAGATCTGCGAAAAGAATAGTTTTAAAGTTAATTAATAACAGAGAGGAATTGATAAGACCTATGGCTAAAAATTTGGCTGAGGTTTATAAAAACATTTCAAGATGTAGAACTTGTGGATCTTTAAAATCAAATTCTATTGGTTGTAATAACTGCGAAAATATTACTCAAAAATACAACAAAATATGTGTAGTTGAAAATTTAGCCGATCAATGGAGCATAGAGGCATCAAGTGTTTATCAAGGGTATTTTCATATTTTAGGAGGAACAATTTCGTCAAGCAACACAAATAAAGACGAATTATTAATAGCTTCATTAGTAGAGAGAGTAAAAAAAGAAAATATTGAAGAAGTAATTTTAGCTACCAGTGCAACTATAGAGGGTCAGACAACAGCATTTTATATACAAGATAGTTTTAAAGAGGTTAAAGTAAAAATTTCTAAGCTTGCCCAAGGTTTACCCGTTGGTGGAGAAATTGAAAATCTAGATGATGGTACTTTAATCTATGCCTTTAAAAATAGAAATTCATTAGTAAAAGACTAATTCTTTTTAATTAATCTATTTAAATGTAATAAAGGTTCTGTATAGCCTGATGGTTGATCTTTTCCCTGAAATACTAATTCACATGAAGTTTTAAAAGCAATTGATCTATCATATTCAGGAGACATTTTTTGATACAATTTGTCATGCTTATTTTGTTGATCAACTACTTTTGCCATTTTTTTCATAATCTCTAAAACTTGTTTACGACTACAAACTCCATGATGCAGCCAATTTGCAATCTGTTGAGATGAAATTCTCAATGTTGCTCTGTCTTCCATCAATCCAATATTATTTAAATCAGGAACTTTTGAACAGCCTATACCTTGATCTATCCATCTAACTACGTATCCTAAAATTGTTTGCACTGAATTAGAAATTTCTTTATTAATTTCTTCTACAGACCAATTAGGTTTTTTTACAACAGGTATAGTTAATAATTGATCTATTTTTGCTTTTTCCCTTTTATTTAATTCAACATGTTTATCAAATATATTTATTTGATGATAATGCAGAGCATGAAGAGCTGCTGCTGTTGGGGACGGAACCCATGCACAGTTTGCACCTGCTTTAAGATGAGAAATTTTTTCTTTAAGCATGTCAGACATTTTATCTGGCATAGCCCACATCCCTTTACCAATTTGTGCAACACCAGAGAAGCCACACTTTAATCCAATATCAACATTGTTATTTTCATAAGCATTAATCCAAGCTGAAGATTTCATGTCGCCTTTTTTAATCATAGGTCCAGCTTCCATAGATGTATGCATTTCATCGCCAGTACGATCTAAAAATCCAGTGTTTATAAAAAATACTCTATTCTCTAACGTTCTAATGCATTCTTTTAAATTAATAGTAGTTCTTCTTTCTTCATCCATAATACCACATTTAATCGTATATTTTTCTAAACCCAAGATTTCTTCTACTTTTGAAAACAATATATTTGTAAAAGATGTTTCTTCTGGCCCATGTTGTTTTGGCTTAACTATATAAATTGAACCTGTTCTTGAATTATTTTTATTTTGTAAATCATGCATCGCGCATAGGGATGTTATAAAAGCATCTAAAATTCCCTCAGGTATTTCTGAACCATCTTGTAATAGAATTGCAGAATTTGTCATTAGATGACCAACATTTCGATTTAAAAGAAGTGCTCTTCCGTGGAGGCTATCTTTTTCCCCATATTTATTTATGAAACTTCTATTAGGATTTAGTTTTCTTCTTAATTTCTTTCCATCTTTTTCAAATTCAGAGATAAGATTTTTTTTCATAAGGCCAAGCCAATTTCTGTAACCAATAATTTTATCTTCTGCATCTACAGCAGCAACCGAGTCTTCATGGTCGCAAATTGTTGAAATCGCAGCTTCTATAATGATATCTGAGATACCAGCAGGATCACCTTTTGCACTAAATGCACTTGGATTTAAAATAATTTCAATGTGAAGATTATTATTTTTTAAAATAATTGCAGAAATTTTTTCTTTATTTAATCTATATCCAATGTATTTATCTGTATCTTCTAGTTCTGAAACTCCTTTATCTGTAAATAATTTTAATTTGTGTTCATTAATTTGAATTTTATTTAATTTTTTCCAAGATGTATTCTTCAATTTGAAGTTTTCATCTAAAAATTTCTTTGTATATCGAATGACCTGAAGGCCTCTATCAGGATCATACCTTTCGCTTATTGACTCTTCAGAAGATACAACGTCAGTTCCATACAAGCTATCATATAAACTCATCCATCTAGCATTAGCTGCATTTAATGCATATCTAGAATTCATTATTGGAACAACAAGCTGCGGTCCTGCAATATTTGAAATTTCTTTATCAATATTTTTCGTTTTTATTTTGAAATCAGTTCCTTCCTCTTTAAGATATCCAATCTCCTTAAGATATGATTTATACTCATGTAAATTAAATTCCTTTTCAAAATTTTCTAAATGCCATCTATCTATATCCATTTGAAGTCTTTTTCTAAATTTTAGTAATTCTTTATTCTTGGGGGCAAGTTCATGACTAACCTCACTCAGTCCTTTCCAAAATTTTTTTTCTTCAACCCCCGTTTCTGGTAAGACTTCTTTGTTCACAAAGTTGTATAGATCCTCAGAAATAGAAAGATTTTCTGTTTTTATATATTTTTTTGACATTTTGATTTTAAGTATTTTGTTTTAGAAAAATTTTGTATACTAGTAAATTGGTAAAAATGAGCCACTTTATTGCCTTTATTTTGTAAAATATTGAAAAAATGAAAAATTATCTAAATTTTGAAAATGAAGTAAAAGAACTTGAAGCAGAACTTGAGGCATTAAAAGATCCTTATAATAAAGAAGGTATTTCAGAAGTTAACACCAATGAAATTGCTTTATTCGAAAATAAAATTAATAATAAGTTAGAAAAAATCTATTCAAACCTAGATCCATGGCAGACAACCCAAGTTGCAAGACATGAAGATCGACCAAAAGCAAAATTTTTTATAAAAAATTTGTTCGATGAATTTATATCTTTATCAGGTGATAGATTTTATGGAGAAGATAATTCTGTAATCGCAGGCTTTGCTAAATTCAACAATCAGTCAGTTCTAGTTATTGGACAAGAAAAAGGAGAAAATTTAGAAGATAGACTGGATAGAAATTTTGGAATGATGAGACCTGAAGGATATAGAAAAAGTATTCGATTAATGGAGCTTGCGAATAAATTTAATATTCCTATAATAACCTTTATAGATACACCAGGAGCTTATCCAGGAGTTGGAGCCGAGGAAAGAGGACAAGCAGAAGCAATTGCGAGATCTATAGAAAGTTGTATGAAATTAAAAGTTCCAAATCTATCAATAATTATTGGAGAAGGTGGATCAGGCGGAGCAATTGCTTTAGCATCAGCAAGTAAAGTTATTATGTTAGAAAATGCAATTTACTCAGTAATATCTCCTGAGGGCTGTGCAACAATTTTATGGAGAGATCCAAAAAAAACCCTTGAAGCAGCAGAGGCAATGAAGCTTACATCAAACCAATTAATTGATTTAAAAATAATAGATGAAATTATAAGAGAACCAGTAGGTGGCGCGCATAGAGATAAATATAAAATTCTAGAGAATGTTCGAAATTCAATAATTAAAAACTTAGAGTACTATAAAAATTTAAGCAACGATGAAATAGTTCAACAACGAAAAAACAAATTTTTGCAAATTGGAAGAGAAAGTGGTTTTTCGACCAAACCAGAAATTTCAAACAATATGTCACTTAAAAAAAGTGATTTTACAAATTTTATTGAGAAATTTTCTAAACAGAAAAAAATTTTATCAGGTGGAATTTTATTGTTTTTATTGATAGCTGGTCTGTTTTATTTATTATAAAGCTCCACAGCAATGCTTATACTTCTTTCCTGATCCGCATGGACAACGTTCATTTCTACCAATATGTTTTCTCGCAAGATTTTTTAATTTATTTTTGATTTCGCTTTCATCTTCTTTATTTGTTTCATCAGGCTGATTTGATACAATCTTAATATTTAATAATAATCCAATAAATTGTTCTTTTAATTTTCTCAATAGATCCTCAAATAAATTAAATGACTCTTTTTTATATTCAATCAAAGGATCTCTTTGACCATAAGATCTTAGACCAATTACTTGTCTAAGTTGTTCCAAGTATTGTATGTGCATTTTCCAGTTTTGATCTATTAATTGAAGAAATATTCTTTTTTCAATCTCTTTAGATTTTTCTTGTCCTAAATTTTTAGATCTTTCTTCTCTCTTTTTTTCAAATTTATTAATAATTTCTTCCTTTAAAAATTTATTATCTTTGTTCTTAAGATTCTCAATTTCCTCTTTTTTGAATGAAGCCCCTAAAATCGCCAATAATTTCATTTCAATATCATTATTCCTCTCTTTAAATTGAATTAATTCCTCAAGAGTTTGCTTTAGAAAAATATCAGCAAATTCATAGGGATTTGTACTCTCCATTACTTTGTTTCTTTGAGAAAATATCACATGTCTTTGATCGTTTAAAACATCATCAAATTTTAGTAAGGATTTTCTTATATCAAAATTTCTTGCTTCTACTTTTTGTTGAGCTCTTTCAAGCGCCTTATTTATCCAAGGATGATCAATACTTTCTCCGTCTTTTAAACCAAGTTTTTCTAAAATATTATTCATAGACTCTGACCCAAAAATTCTCATTAAATCATCTTCAAGACTTACAAAAAAAACTGAGCTACCCTCATCACCTTGTCTGCCAGATCTTCCTCTTGCTTGATTATCAACTCTTCTACTTTCCATTCTTTCAGTGCCTATAACGCATAAACCACCTAATTTTTTTATATCTTCTCTTAAAACTGCATTGGTTTCTTTACCACCAAGTTTAATATCTACTCCTCTTCCAGAAATGCTAGTTGTAATTATGACTGAATTTTTCGACCCTGCGTCTGCAATTATTTCTGCTTCTTTATCGTGGTTTTTAGCATTCAAAACTATGTGATTGATTTTTTTTTTGTTGAATAATTCTGAATAATGCTCAGATTTATTTATACTACTTGTGAATACTAAAAGAGGTTGACCTTGATTATATTTTTCAAATACGAGATTTGTAATTGCATTATCTTTTTCTCTTTCAGTTCTATAAATTTGGTCATTTAAATCATTTCTAATCATGTTTTTATTAGTTGGAACTGCAATAATGTTTAAATTATAAATTTCATAAAACTCTTGAGCTTCTGTTATCGCTGTTCCTGTACATCCACATATTTTTTTATATAACTTAAAGTAATTCTGATACGTAATAGATGCTAATGTTTGATTTTCAAATTGAATTGATAAGTTTTCTTTAGCCTCTAAGCTTTGATGAAGACCATCGCCAAATCTTCTTCCAGGCATTTGCCTTCCTGTCTGCTCATCGATTATAATAATTTCATTATCCTTAACTATATAATCTTTTCCATTTATAAAGATATAATTAGCTCTTAAAGATTGATTTACTAGATGAACTAAAGATAGATTTTCAGGATCGTAAAAATTATTATTTTTTAAAATACCAGCTTCAGAAAAAATTCTTTCTACATTATCAATTCCATTATTAGTCAAAAGAACACTTTTGTTTTTTTCATCAATATCAAAATCTTTATCTTTTAATTTTTTTATTAATTTATTTACAACAATATATTGATCAGTTTTATCTTCTGCTTGTCCAGATATAATTAATGGCACTCTAGCTTCATCAATTAAACAAGAGTCAATTTCATCTACTATTGCATAATTGTGACCTCTTTGAACCATCTCATCAGATGAAAATTTCATATTATCTCTTAGATAATCAAAGCCTAATTCACTGTTTGTTGCATAAGTAATATCACACAAATAATTTTTTTTTCTTTCCTCATCATTTTGTCCAGAATTAATATATCCACATGTGACACCGAGAAAATTATAAATTTTTCCCATATTTTCAGCATCCCGTTTTGCAAGATAATCATTTACTGTAACAACATGAACTCCTTTTTCCTCCAGTGAATTTAAGTATGCTGCTAATGCAATTGTAAGTGTTTTACCTTCACCAGTTTTCATTTCAGCAATTTTATTTTGGTTTAATACTATTCCTCCTATTAATTGAACGTCAAAGTGTCTTTCATTTCTAATTCTTTTAGATGCTTCTCTTACAAGGGAATAGGCTTCAGGAAGAATATCTATTAATTTACTCCCGGTACTTAACTTAATTCTTAGTTCCTGGGTTTTTTTTGGGAAATCATCAATACTTAATTTAGATACATTTTCCTCTAATTTATTCACCTGATTGATAATTTTCGTTAATTTATCTAATTCTTTTTGATTAGAAGATTTGAATATTTTTGATATTAGTTTTAGAGGACTAAGCATATGTTATATTTAAACAAATCTTATATAATCATATAATTAATTTTTTAAACACATGGTTTTTATGAAAGAAAATTATCAAATAAAGTCAAATTCTATTGGTTTTTATCAAGATCTCGAACATTTAGATGGTGTTGGTATTTCAGCTGTTTGTGCAAATTTATACGCTGGAGAAAAAAAAAGAGACGATATTGTAATTTTTTACTTTAGGAATGGAGCAAGTCACGCATCTGTTTATACACAATCAAATATCAAATCTGAAAATATTAAGTGGAATTTATTTAACACCAAAGAAAAGGTATATGCTTTACTTGTTAACACAAGGAATGCTAACGCGTTCACTGGAAAAGATGGATACAAATCAATAAATAATATTGCATCGGCTTTATCTGAATTGCTAACCAAAAAACAAGTAATTGACGAGGAAGATCCAAAAAAAATAAAAACAAAAAATATTATTTTTGCCTCTACGGGAACAATCGGAGAAGTCTTCCCTGAAAATAAAATTATATCTGCATTACCGGATTTAGTTGATAAAATTAAATATGTTCAAAATAAATATATTTGGATGAAAGCGGCAATGGGCATTCTTACTACAGATACTAGACCAAAATTATCAATGGAGGAATGCAAGATTGCAGGTACGCCTGTAAAAATTTATGGTTTATCCAAAGGTTCAGGAATGATCCATCCAGATATGGCAACAACTTTAGGATTTATTTTTACAGATGCAAAAATTAATCCTAATATACTTAAAAAATTATTGAAAAAAAATATACAAAATACTTTTAATGCCATAAGTTGTGATGGTGACACAAGTACAAATGACATGGTAAGTATATTTTCTACAGGTCGTGCTAAAAATAAAGAGGTAAAATCTTATAAAGACAAATCTTTGATTGAATTTGATAAATCTTTAAATTCAGTTTTAAAAAACTTAGCCAAGAGTGTAGCCGCAGATGGTGAAGGGGCATCAAAATTTATAGTTGTAAAAGTTGAAAAATGTAAAACTGAGAATGAAGCAAAAAAAATTTGTTTCTCTATAGCTAATTCGCCCTTAGTTAAAACGGCAATCGCAGGTGAAGATCCTAATTGGGGCAGAATCATCATGGCAATAGGTAAAGCTAAAATTAAACTAAACTTAAATAAATTAAATATTAATTTAGGACAAAATAAAATAATTGAAAATGGTAAATTATTTAATAATTATAATGAATCTGTTCTTGCAGAATATATGAAAGCATCAGAGATAAAAATTAATATTCAAATTGGAACTGGAAAAAAAGAATTTGAGGTTTATACAATGGATTTAACAAAAAAATATATAGAAATAAATGCAGACTATAGATCTTAATCAATTGAAAAATAAAATTTAATACTTAAGTCATTGCATATGATTAAATACAGACTAAATTGCAAAAGCTGTAATAATATCTTTGATAGCTGGTTTTCATCTTCTAAAGAATTTGAAAAATTGAAAAAAATTAAACTAATTAATTGCAATATTTGCAATTCTTTAAGGATAGAGAAATCAATAATGTCACCAAGAATTTCGCAAAACAAAACTATTAATGAGGAAATACCTTCGAAAAAGATAAACGAAGTGAAATCAAAAATTAAAGAGTTTCAAACATATATTAAAAACAACTTTGAATATGTGGGAAAAAATTTTTCCTATCAAGCTAGATCTATTCATTACGGAAACCAAAAATCAAAAAAAGGAATTTATGGTAGTGCAACAAAAAAAGATATCAAAGAACTTAAAGAAGAAGGCATTGAGACATCAGTGATACCCTGGATACAAGATAAAGAAAATTAATTTTTTTTGAAAATAGTTATATAATTTACATCTGTATTGCTATCAATCTCCCATTTATCATGAAGGATATTGAATTTTAGTCCATTTAAATTCAACAATCGAAAATTGTGTTTGTTGCAAATTTTTTTTAAATTTTCAGGTTCAACAAATTTAAACCAATCATGAGTCCCCACTGGTAACCAATTTAAAATATATTCAGCACCTACAATTGCAAACAGATAAGACTTTAGAGTTTTGTTAATTGTCGCAACGAACATTATTCCATTTTTCTTTAATAAAGATGCACTTGATTTTATAAAAAAATTTACATCATCTACGTGTTCAACAATCTCCATATTCAATATAACATCATATTTTTTTTTAACTTTTAAATTTTCTGGAGAGCAACACAAATATTTTATTTTTAAATTGTCTTTTTTTGCATGTATTTTAGCTATACTGATATTTTTAGCAGATGCATCGATGCCAGTTAATCTACCTCCAAGCCTGCACATAGGCTCTGTGAGTAAACCGCCTCCACATCCTATATCTAAAATATCCAAGTTTGAAAAAGGTTTTTTTTTATTTTTAATATTAAATTCTTTTATAATTTGATTTTTTATATATTCTATTCTCACTGGATTAAATTTATGCAGTGGCCTAAATTTTCCTTCAGGATCCCACCATTCGTTAGCTAAATTACTAAATTTTTCTATTTCTTCCTTATTTATTGTGTTATTAGCCATA
>CEUJ01077508.1_pt1 | contig 11151 bp, 9 predicted proteins | sample 361531 | NCBI WGS metagenome assembly CEUJ01 (sample SAMEA2622842, study PRJEB7988) | marine metagenome | biome: marine biome (ENVO:00000447); feature: marine epipelagic mixed layer (ENVO:xxxxxxxxx); material: "saline water (ENVO:00002010), including plankton (ENVO:xxxxxxxx)" | depth 140 m | reverse complement strand
ATTGTTGCAGATACCCTAGTTGAAGATCCAGACGATGCGTTGAACCCGATGGGTCAACCGTCCAATCGACAAGAGGCACTCAACATGCTTCTGCGACTCAGTGGTCGCAATCACCGTGTGTGGAGTGGGACCGCTGTACTCAGCGGGGATGTGGTACAATCCTGGATCTCTTCAGCGACGGTTTCCATCGATTCCCTTTCAGATGATGTACTGGAAGCACTGATTGTCTCCGAATCCTGGAGAGGTAAAGCCGGAGGATACGACTTGGCTGGTGCCATGGGTCAATACGCGCAAATTATCAACGGTGACGAGGAAACTGTACTTGGCTTGTGCCCACAGACATTTGACTATTTACGATCCATGCTCGAGTGACAAAGCTCACGGACACGATTGACCTCAACCTCGTTTTCAACACGTCCATCTCGCTTGAATGCGGTGCCTACAATCAGCGCGGAAGCCAATGAAAAATCAGATACTGTTTCGTGGCGAATACCTGAGCCGACAATCAGATTCGCATCTGGCACAACAAGCTGAATACGTTCGAGGTCTTCCTTTCGAGTGGGGTTTCCTGTCCCTGAGCCCGAAATAATCAATGCATCAGCCAATCCTCGATTCCAAGCATCCTTCGCTTCTTGTTCTAGGGACCATTCGTCATCAAATGGGGTGGCGTGCTTGACACCAACATCGGCGAGAATAGCGACATCTGAATTCAATGAATCACGGAGGCGAAGCGTCTCAGCAGCACGTCCTTCAATCAAACCTTGATCTGTAATCATGGCTCCAATGTGAACATTGACACGAATAAATGACGCTTCCGTAGCCACTGCGATTGCCAGCGCAGCCAATGGGTCATTGCGGAGTACGTTGACGCCTACGGGTACCGGACTCAACTGGACGATGGTACGGATAATTCGGGTCATGGCTGAAATCGTCACTGCTTCGACTTCCTTTTGGAATGGCACATCTCCAAAATTTTCCACCATGATGGCATCGACACCTCCAGCAAGAAGTGCATTCGCATCGGCGACAGCGAATCGTTCTACTTGGTCCAAATCACCGCAGTATTCTGGTGATCCAGGTAAAGCTTTGAGGTGAACCATTCCAATGATTCCATTTGGGATCGGTTTTCGCATTCAATCACCTATTGCTCTGCCTGTAACCAGCGCCAGCAGGAACGCAACCCTTCCTCTAGACTTTGATGAGGTGACCAACCAAGGACCGTAGTGGATTCTGAAATGTCGGGTTTTCTTCTTCTGGAATCTCCGGGATGGCCAACCTCTTCGTAGATTATTTCAGAGTCTGAACCAGTGATTTGCAAACATAATTCAGCCAATTCTGCTATGCTAACTTCCTCAGTATTCCCGAGATTGAATGCTGCGCCCGCCAAGTTTGAACCGTCAAGTCCAGCATCGAGTTCACCGGCCAATCGGATGCCTTCGACCGCTTCCTCTACCCAAGTGAATGAGCGTGTTTGCGAACCATCGCCATGAATGGAAATGGGTTTCCCCTTGTGACATTGCTCAAGGAAGATTCCCGTAACCTGGCCATAAGCATCACCTGGCAATCGGGGACCATAGGCATTGAATGGCCGAACGATTCTCGCATCGAGACTGTCATTGCTCACGGCATGTTGTACAAGGATTTCTCCAAGGTATTTGCTGGCTCCATAGGAATGTCTACCGTGCTTGGCTGCTGATGAAAACAAGCTGTTGGATTCATTGGTTAACGGCATTTCCGGCTGTTCACCGAAGGCTTCCGGTGAAGATGTGAATACAAATCGGGCCCCACGAGTGATTGTGAAATCCAGAGCAGTTCTCAATGTGTCGAGATTGACTTGGACGACAAAGTCAGGCCGTTCATGGAACCATCGTGTTCCGTTGATTGCAGCCAAGTGATAGACACAGTCTACGCCTCCCAATTTATCCGCAGCCTTCTCATAATTGGCACGGATTGCCGCATCGCCCATGACCAGATGATATCCGTCCATGCCTGTGCATCCTTGCAGATTTTTTTTCTTTCCACGAAACATGTCATCGATGACGACAACCGAGTGCCCCATCATCACCAGTTGCTCGGTGAGGTAACTGCCGAGGAAGCCGGCACCACCAGTCACAATGCAACGCATGAAGGGTCAGATACGGTCCTCCCTCAAGGAGATGCTCATCCACGATTTACCACTTGGAGTTGGACGACTCCATCTGTCAGAGTCATCATCACATCATCGCCAGAGTTGATTTCCAAACAGGGATCTTCATCGAATCCATGAGCATAAGGGACGTTGAGCAAGGATGCCGCAGGCAATGTCAATGGGCAGACATCACGGTTGACGATTGCACGAGGTCCCATTCCAGTGTATATGAGGCCCATGAGAATAAACGGCGCGACGGTTGAACCGCTGCCCTTGGGATAGATGAGGATGGTATCGGATATGGCGATACCATCCAGTGGGTGCCCCGGCTCTTCGATGACACCGGTGTCTCTGTTGACATAACCGAGGTATGTGATGGGTACATCTGTAACCAACGCTTTGCCTTGTACATTCCAATCGGTTTGTGAGGGCAAACTCCGTCCGAAGGATTCGAATCCTCCTTCTTTGACGACCTTATTGGTAGACAACGGCTTGGCAGCTTTTGCATGCAATATGGGCCGTTCTCCGGCAGATAGTGTAGGGTCAAAGGCATGAGATACACAATCTTCGATGCGCATGACACTGGTTGGCATTCGGTTGAGTCCACTCGTGAGATAGTGTTCGGCCTTGAGCGAGTTTGTCAGTAGGTGATTGTAACGGGTACGATTGTAGGGGGTGACTTCCGGACATGTATCTTTCAAAATCACCGCTCCAGCTTCCTCGAGAACGGCCAATGTTCCTTCTTGTTCGAGCAAGTCATGGTTGTGTCCACTTGTGAAAACCCACAATCGTTGGTCGGGAATTTTCTGACCCAGTTCCATATGTGTGCGAACGGCTGCTGCGGTTGTACGAACTTCTCCAATACTGGCTTGAGGGCAACCGATGACGACCAAATCAACTTGTCCGGTTGGTGCCAAATCTGTATATCTGTCCATCAGTTCTGATTCAGTGAATACAAGGGAACCTTCCGGCTGATATTCGGGAGGAACTGGAGAAACTCCCTCTGCCCATAGCATCGGGCAACCATAGTTGGCAGCGGCGGCAGTCAGGGCTTTTTTTTGCTCAAATGAAACATAATCTGGGAGACCGGTGATGTGCGGCATCATCCCCCAGGGCAATTTCCAGTGGGGTTGGATCTGTTTCCCGATCCAATCACCAAGAACGCTCCAGTCAGCGATGTATGAGAGTTCACAGTCGACTTGAACATGGATGTTGGGGATGCGATTCGCTTCCAAGTGTAAACCCCATTTTGGCGCCCATCCAGTCAGTGCTGTGGCAAGTGCAGATAATCCACTTTCACGGTTGGTCACGAGCGATGTATACGAGTTGGAAAAGGCCACTGCATTGCTTTCAGCCCAAGATCCAATGCCTTGATTGTCAATTCCTCTGTCGTAAGGTGTGCAGGATAATGTGGCCTCGATTCCCAGTTCAGCGTATGCTTGGACAATCTCAAATTGGTGTTTGAGAAAATTCTCCACTTCAATGTCCATCTCTTGCATCTTTTCTTTATCGCAACCCGCACTATTGAGTGTAGTCGGAATAGCCACAACACCCTTTTCATCACCGGCTAAATCAGCCAGAAATCTTCGCAGCCCATGCCCCCCGGTCAATGGAGATACCCCGCTCACGTGCGCGTGCGCGCACGATACAAACGACGTCGCCCCTGCGGTTGAAGCCAGGTCAATGACCAACCGAGCAGCCTTCTGCTTGGTCGGACCATGTTCTCCGGCCAACATGGACGCGAGCGAATCTGGGATGTCCATTGCCAGCAACCGGACACTACTTGTCCATGAATCTGCGGGTGGATTATCGCCTTAGCGGCGCGATGCCAGAGGTTGTCGCCAACCTTGACCGAACGCTCGATTGGATACGCGGGGCGCCGGGCACAGTTGCCAACGCTTGTGCTCATTGGCATGCAGGCGAGCCAGGATTTCTCCAGTCAGCGGAGATGGATTCCGAATGCCTCTCTCAATCCAGTCCTCTAAAATGGGATCGAGTACAGTGTATGCTGGCAAGTTGTCCTCATCTTTTTGATTCGGAGCCAATTCTGCGGATGGTGCTTTGGTCATCGTTGATTCAGTAATTGGTGGATTACCGGTCGAACGTGAATTGATGGCTTTCGCAACCTCGTACACTTCGGTTTTGTACAGGTCCCCGAGTGGAGCATATCCGCCGTTCATATCGCCATACAATGTACAGTACCCCATTGCCAGTTCACTCTTGTTTCCTGTGGCAATCGCCATCGCACCACGTGCATTGGCTGCTCCCATCACCAATGTCCCTCGAATTCTTGATTGAAGATTTTCTTTGGCGACGGGATGTCCCGATTCCAGTTCATCATCCAATGTTTCATCAACACTGCTATGAATATCATTGATTGGCAAGATTTGCAACTCCATCCCCAGAACTTCAGCAGTGACTTTTGCATCTTCGATTGAATGGTTGGAGGAATGTCGAGAGGGCATCGCAAGACCAAGTACATTCTCTGGCCCTACCGCATCACAAGCAATTGCAGCACAAACAGCAGAATCAATACCACCACTCATGCCGAGTACAATTTTCTCAATTCCCGATTTATGACAATAATCGGCCAAACCCATGGTAACGGCCGACAACAAATCATGCCCCTTTGGGGGGAATGTCGGTTGTTCATTCGGGGCGACAATTTCCAACTTGAATGAGTTCGCATCGAGTGGTATCCATGAAGCTGCATTGGGGCGGTCAATATCGATTAGGAGAATGCCCGTGCTCCAAGCAGGTCCCTGAACAATGGTTCCATCGGGCCAACCTGCAATACTCCTACCATCAAACAAGAGGTCATCGTTTCCACCCACTTGATTGCACAAAAGGAATGGATGCCCCAGTGTCGAAGCTGCTTTTCTCACTAGTTTAGCTCGAATGCCTTCTTTGGATAAATGATAGGGGGATGAAGAGAGGTTGACACTTACGGCCAACGGCTCACCTTGGTGTTGCCAGGTGGCCAGTTGCTCGATTGGATCGGCTGCATAATCCGAGGGCACCTCGCCAATGTGTTGCCAAGCATCTTCGCAAATGGTGATGCCAACCGATGCCCCTGGTAAACTTCTGTCGATTCCAGGTCCATCATCCGCTTGGAAATATCTCCCCTCGTCGAATACATCATATGTGGGGAGTAATTGTTTACGGCCGACAATTTTCGGTATCCTTGAATCTGCAACCCGTACCACGCCATTGAAGGGTTTGTGTCGATTTTTTTCGGCGGATAGTGGCGCCCCAATCAACAATGGAATTGGGCTCTTGACTTCCATTGAAGCGGCCTCACATGCAGCAACAAACGACGTATCCATCAGCATATCACGTGGAGGGTAACCTGAGATGATCAATTCGCTGGTCATCGCCATATCTGCACCTGCCTCGGCAGCTTTTGCTGCCGCCTCTTCGACCAATGCAACGTTGCCGACGATATCGCCGACCGTCGGGTCCAACTGCAACAACGCGATGACTGTCACAAACGGTCCTTTCACTGCGTACCATTCAACGTTACGTCGATGGCCTGAAGGACTGTAACCCCTCCAGAACGGGTATGGGAGAAGCCCGCACGATGCAAGATTGGCTGGATGGATACGGTGAAAGTCACCAGAATTCTTTGAACAAAAAGATTCACTGGATTGCGGTCCCTCTGATTTTTCTGACCATCGTGGGTCTACTTTGGAGCGTCCCCGTTCCCGAAGTTTTGGCCATCAATGAGTGGGTGAACTTTGCCACATTGATGTTGATCCCAGTCTTCATTTTCTATGCCAGATTGTCCTTGTCTCTCACCTTTGGGATGACGCTTTGGTGTGTGTTCTGTTTTGGTGTCTGCTATGCTTATGAATCCTCAATCGAGTCCTCTGTATTGCCTCTTTGGCAAACCTGTGTAATCGTTTTCGTTTTGGCTTGGATCGGGCAATTCTACGGTCACAAGGTCGAGGGTCAGAAACCCTCCTTCTTTGAGGACTTGCAGTACCTCATGATTGGCCCTGCATGGTTGATGTCGTTCATCTACGACAAGTTTGGGATCAAGTACTAATTAATGGCACGCAATACCGTACTTTTTGAGTCGCCAGTAATTGTAGGGCCACGGTGTCAAGAATCCTGCAATCCACATTGGAATAATGACCTGCAATGTTAGCATGGCTCCTCCTGTCAGTATGACATCGGTGACGTTCATTGCGGCTTCCATGGCAATCATCGAAATGAGTGACATGCCCATTGCAGTTCGCAGTGCGTCTTGGAAGGGCAATTGTTTCAACAGAATCACGGTTTCAAGGGCAATCGAAGTCAACAAACCGTTCATGATAGCGAGCATCATGATCGCCATGGTCGACCATCCGGAATCGGTCCAAACAAATTGGAAATAAGCGATGGTTCCCAAGTCGCCAATGCTACAGCCAATCAAGCACCACATCGTATTGTATGCAGATTGGCCCCAAACCGAACCATCTCTCCAGTGGAATTCGGGTTCACCAATCGTAAATCCTGCTCCAGTAATCGCAGCTTCCAACGTTTCTGTGGAAACACCATCATGTTCGATGACAGCCTGCCCAACTTCGACTTGCAGTTCGCCGATTCCATCCACTTTTTGCAGAGCGTTCGTGAGGTTCGTCACGCATCCTTGACAAGACATCCCACCGACTTCGTAGGTCACCGTCTCCATGCACCTCGCGGACCATCGGTAGTGTTTGAACCCGCCGCACCCTTCAAATCGGGACCATAGGTCCCGCGAGACATGGCAGTCCCCCGTGCTGCAGGCGACCTTGACCCTGTAGCCCTTGAAGAGTCGTTGATTTCGACTTGGCAAGAGGAGGATACCTTTGGTCAGCAGGTCAACTCCCGAAAAGATGGCAAGCCATTCATTTTTCTTGAAGGCCCTCCCACCGCAAATGGCAAACCTGGTATTCACCACGTTGTGGCTCGAACCTACAAAGATCTCGTATGTCGGTGGAAGGCAATGGAGGGCCACTTTGTCGAACGCAAGGGTGGCTGGGATACCCATGGTTTGCCGGTTGAAATCGAAGTTCAGAAGCGATTGGATTTGATGAGCAATGAGGCAATCGAGGCCTTTGGGATGGCGGAGTTCAATGAGGAGTGCCGCAACAGTGTCTGGACCTATGAGCAGGCTTGGAGAGAGATGACTGAGCGTATGGCGTTCTGGGTGGATCTCGATGATCCGTATGTTACTCTGCACAATGATTACGTCGAATCTTGCTGGTGGGCATTGAAGCAAATGTTCGACAAGGATTTGTTGTTTAGAGGTCACAAAGTTCTACCTTACTGCCCACAAACAGGGACCTCCTATTCGAGTCATGAAGTCGCACTGGGCTACAAGGAAGTCGTAGAACCATCTGTCTATGTCAAATTCAAAATGGTCGATGATGATGCTTCTGTTCTCGCTTGGACGACCACCCCATGGACACTACCAGGGAACGTAGGCCTTGCAGTTGGCCCTGATGTCACATACGTTCGTGTTCGAATCGATCAACCTGCAGGTGAAAACTGGGAAGGTCGTGGCGGTGCGAATGTCGGTGAAGAAGTGATTCTTGCCAAGGATTTGTTCAAGGAAGTCATCCGACATCACGCCACAATTCTCGAAGAATTCCCCGGATCTGATTTGGTTGGCAAGGCGTATGAGCCCTTGTTCCCAGGTGCAGTTGCTCGAGGAGATTCACAAACCGCATGGACCGTCCTTGAGGCGGATTGGGTCACTACCACAGACGGCACAGGTGTAGTTCACACCGCAGTCATGTACGGTGAAGATGATTACAACCTCGGTATGGAAGTGGGCCTGCCTGCTCAGCATACTGTGGGCATGGATGGAGCATTCCTATCCGGTACACATTCTGAATTGGATGGCCGCTATGTCAAGGAATGTGACGACACCATCATGGACATTCTGATGGAATCCAATTTGCTCTATCGTGAGAAAGAATATGCTCACGAGTATCCACACTGTTGGCGAACAGATCACCCGTTGCTCTACTATGCGATGGATTCCTGGTTTGTTCGAATGACAGCAGTGAAAGAGCGCCTCTTGGAATTCAATGACCAAGTAGAATGGGCACCTGATTGGGTCGGTGAAGGCCGATTTGGTGAATGGTTGCGCAACGTCAAGGACTGGGCGATTTCCCGTGAGCGATACTGGGGTACTCCTCTGCCCGTTTGGCGTTCCGCCTCGGGTGAGATGAAGTGCGTGGGCTCCATTGCAGAGCTCCAAGAAGAAGTGGCCAAGGCCAATGCTGCGGGTCAGCAAAATCCGGAGTGTCCCGATGATGTTGATTTGCATCGTCCCATCGTTGATGATTTCATCCTCGTCTCTGATTCGGGTGAAGTGATGCACCGTGAACCGTTTGTCATGGACTGCTGGTTCGATTCGGGCTGCGCCTCCTTTGCACAGTGGCACCATCCATTTGACGACCCAGAGAAGTTCGAGAATAACTTCCCGATCGACTACATTTGTGAAGGCGTAGACCAAACTCGTGGTTGGTTCTACACGCTGCTTGCCGTGAGCACTACGGTGTTCGATTCGATTTGCTACAAGCGCTGCTTATCGCTTGGATTGATTCTTGATGCTGAAGGCAAAAAGATGTCCAAATCCAAAGGCAACATTGTCGACCCCTGGGATCACTTCAATCGGGAAGGTGCGGACGCAACCCGTTGGTACATGGTGACTGCAGGTGCACCGTGGAACCCGCTCAAGTTTGATCCAAACGGGGTTCGAGAGACTTACGCCAAGATGTTCCTCACCCTTTGGAACTGCTACAAATTCCATGCAGATTATGCAGCACTCGACAACTTCGACCCCGAAGCCAACGAATGTCCTGTAGAAAACCGGTCCTCTTTGGATCGATGGATTCTCTCAAAATTGAACTCCGTTGCAGCTGACTACCACGCTCAATTCGAAGGTTGGGACTTCCACAAGGCCTGCAGAGATTTGGAAGAATTTGTCGTCAACGATTTGTCCAACTGGTATGTTCGTCGAAGTCGACGCAGATTGTGGGATGAAGGCGACAGCACAGACAAGTTGGCCTGCCAACATACGCTACACGACGTCCTCACCATGCTTTGCCGCTTGATTGCCCCGGTGTCACCGTTCATGGTCGATGTCATTCACCGCAACTTGACTGGACAAAGTGCCCATCTTGCGGATTGGCCTACTCCTCAGCACCTGGATGCTGAGCTTGAATCTCGTATGCAATTGGTTCGCAATCTCGCAGAGGCAGGTCGCAAGGTCCGTGTTGACAATGATCATCGCCAACGTCTCCCTTGCCAAACCGGTTGGTTGGTCGGTGCGAAGAATATCGATGAATTCTATCCAATCTTGGCGGAGGAAATCAACGTCCTCGATTTACAGACAGAAAATGACTTGGATCGATTCCAACGAATCGAAGTCGCTCCGAATCGCAAGACCTTGGGTCGCAAGTGCCGACAGGATTTGCCCAAAGTGATGGCCGCACTGGCAGAAGCCGATCCTGAGGCACTCTGGGATGATATTCAGAATGGTCGCTGTGTGATTGCTGGATTCGAGTTGGAACCAATCGATGTCGAAGTCAAGCGTGTTGAACGTGAAGGATTTGCAGCGATGACTGCAGAAGACAGCGATGTCACCTTGGTTCTCGACATGACAGTGACTGGCGAATTGCTCTCAATGGGTCTGGCTCGAGAGATTATTCGACGAGTCCAACAGAAGCGCAAGGAACTGGACCTCGACGTGGATGCGACCATCGCACTCAATGTATGGTTGGATGAAGGCAACCCCGAATTGTTGGGTGGAGATTGGGATCACATTGTCTCAGAAGTTCGTGCGAAGACTGCAATTCTCGACCAAGGGGGCCAGGCTCCTGAAGATGCTGATTCATTCGATGTCGATGGAATCGGTGTCCATTTCCGCGTAGATTGATTTCTTATTAAGTGGGGTTTGGGGACTCGAAAATCCAAATTTAATAGGAAAGTTTAAATATTAGTTTGCTAAGTTAGCACTTATGTTTTGGAAATCGAAAAAAAAGAAATGGCCGAAGATTGACAGTTGCTCTGAAGTACAGACATTTGTGGATCAGATGTGCCTCGAGTACGATGTCCCCTCGATCAAAGTCATCGTCAAATCGAAGAATTGGGTTGAATGGTTCGCCGGAGTAGGAGTTTCAGCCTGTGCTTTTTGGCCAAATGAAGGTGAGCCAGATGCAGGCTTTGGTAGATACATTGTCTTTGATGGCCAAACCTGTAGAATCTCGGGTAAGGACAGAAATGTCCCCGTCAAAATCAACCACAGGGAACAGGTTGTAGTCAGAATCCACACGGTGATTCATGAGTTCATCCACCACTATTTCCATCATCACTTCGGCGTCAATACAGATGGGCATGGGTCGAGGTTTAGACAAATGGAAAAGAAAATGAATGCTGAATATGGGATTTATTTCTTCTATTCTTGGTCAAATTATGCCATCATATTCCACAACTTCTGGGGTTTTGGTTTCGGAAAGAGAAAACCAAATGCTGCAGATAGGGGGTGGATTTGAGGTGAAAAAATGAGTGAAAAAGAGAATGACGAATGGATTGAAAAAACTGTGACTTGCCCTGATTGTGACAGGGGTAGAGTTGCCCACTGGAAGGAAAGAAAATCAGGTAAACCAGCTTGGAGATATCACTTGCCTTGTACGACCTGTGGTGGTCAGTATGAGTCGGTGATTTGTCAACCAAAGTACTGTGAAATTGAGGGTTGCAGTAATCTTGCAGAGTTCCAATGCCAGGGTCACATATGTGTTGGAAATGGCTGGGTCTGTGTAGATCATTGGGTTGAGGAAAACATCGGATTTAGCCAGTCGGGATTCGCATGTATCACATGCTGGCACGAAGTTGGCTCGGGTGGGCATTGAGGTAGATTTTTCATATAATTGTTGAATTTGGGGTAAATTTACCCTATGGGTAAAATGAAATCAACGATAAAAAATGAAGTTATTAACTGAATTTCAAAAAAATGAACCAAAAACCGACAGTTTCATAAAGGTAGG
>CEUJ01170763.1_pt1 | contig 11214 bp, 9 predicted proteins | sample 361531 | NCBI WGS metagenome assembly CEUJ01 (sample SAMEA2622842, study PRJEB7988) | marine metagenome | biome: marine biome (ENVO:00000447); feature: marine epipelagic mixed layer (ENVO:xxxxxxxxx); material: "saline water (ENVO:00002010), including plankton (ENVO:xxxxxxxx)" | depth 140 m | reverse complement strand
TTAAAATTAAACAACTATGTTGTTTTCAATGAAAACTCTATTAATTAGTCCAAATATAATTGCGGTAGAAAATATTGATGAACCACCAAGACTTAAAAGTGGAAAGGGAATGCCGGTTAATGGAATAAATCCGAGAATAGTGAATAAATTAATAAATATCTGTACTCCTAATAGAACTAATAAACCAGAAAGTAGATATTTTTCAAACTGTACTTGAGTTCTATTAATTATTCTATTTACTCTGAAAAAAAATATTATCCAAAGAGTAATAAGAAATAACCCACCTAGAAACCCAAAATTCTGTGAATACAAAGAAAATATAAAATCTGTTGTTTGTACTGGTACAAATACGTTTGTTGATTGTAATTCTGTAAAATAACTTCCAAGTAGACCACCAGAAGATATTGAAAGCCTGCTTTGTTGCTGAGAGAAGTCTTCACCAGAAAAAAAATCAGTTATTCTGGATATTTGGTAATCACCAAAAAAATTAAATTCTAAAAATATAAAGAAAGAAAAAAACAAAAACATTAATCCTAAGATTGCACTTCGCAATTTAATATCGGATAAAAAATACATGATGGCAGCTACTATCAAAAGCAGCATTGTGGTTCCTAAATCGGGCTGTACAAAAATTAAAAGTAAATTGACTATTACTCCAATTACACCAAGTAACTTATATGATTGCGAACTAAGCATTTTAGCTATGAATAAAACCAGAATTATTTTTGTGAATTCTGAGGGTTGAATAAAAATAGGTAAGCCAAGAGGCTCTAGGTCGTACCATCTTCTAACTCCTAATATTGGTCGTGTGAAAAGTAAACCAAATAAAATTGAAATAGAAAGGAAAAATAAAGAATTAATTAAGTTATATAAATTTTCAATTGAGAGATATGTTGTCAAAAAAAATACAGCTATACCTATTAATGAAAAAAATATTTGTCTTGTGAGTATATTATCTGTTTCAAACTCTATTAACCTTACTGATGTAAATAAAGTAAACCACGAAATAACACTAAACAACATAAATTGAAATAAGATGTATAAATTTGTTCCTTCCGGTCCCAATATTGTAATTTTTCTATTTATCATTCTGTAATTTCTCCAAATTCAACCGGAGTCAATTCATAACCCAATAAGTGTTGAATAATTCTCCTTGAAACTGGTGCAGCAACAGCGCTTCCAGAACCACCTTCATCCACTACAGTCACAATTATGTGTCTTGGATTAGTAATAGAATCGATTCCAACAAACCAGGATGTATTATTTTTATCACCTGCATTTTGCGCAGTTCCAGTTTTACCACCAATATCATTCACTTTATTCCCAAGTTCACTAAATGAAGCATATGCTGTTCCACCTTTATTTGTTACTGAATTTAAGTCTTTAAGTAAAAAAGAAACAAATTCATCACTTACATTTATTTTATTATTCATTTGTTTAGTAGCATTTTTATTTAATCTTGGTGTTATATTATCTCCCATTAACAAAGTTCTGTATGCATTTGCTACTTGGAGAGGGGTTGTAGTTATAGCTCCCTGGCCAATTATTAAGTTCATCAAATCTCCACCTAGCCATCCCTCTTCCCTAATTAAACCTGGTCTGGAAATTTTCCATTCCTCAAAAAGTTCTCTATCTGGGATAATTCCTACTTTTTCAAATGGTAAATCAATATTTGTTTTTTCACTAAAACCTAATTCTTTTGAGTACTCTTGAAGTATTGATTCTCCTTCAGTATTACCAAAATTACGCCAAATATTTAGTGCTATATCCCAAAAATAAACATTACAAGATTGTTTAATGGCTTCTCTTAAATTAACTTTACCGTGGCCATCTAGTTTCCAGTCGTTATAAACTTGTTGAGAACCATCATCAAATCCAAATGATAAACTTCCTTCACAGTCAAATAAAGAATCCTTATTACTCACCTCTTCAGGAAATATGTTTTCACTTAATGCAAGCCAGTAAGCAACTACTTTAAATACTGATCCAGGGGGATAAAGACCCTGAATAGCAAAATTATTAAAAGCCTGGTCTCTATCTAATTGTTTAAATTCAAAATCGCTTATTCCTGATACAAAATTATTAGGATCAAAATCTGGTAATGACACCATTGAAACCACTTCCCCTGTTTCAATATCAAGAACAACAACTGCGCCTCTTTTAATTTCGTTTAATGATTCAAAGCTTTTGTTTGCCAAATCAATACCTTGTTGGAGTGATTCTTTAGTAACAGACTGCGTAAAGGTATCTATAGATAAAAATAAATCTTTACCTGGAATCGGTTGTTTGGATTCAATAATCTCTGAACCAGAAAATATTAATTCTCCTGGTATACCAGATAGAAGCTCTTCATAATATCTTTCAATTCCATTTTTACCAACTTGATTATTTCCAAATGCATTCTTAAATTCCATAGATTCATCCTGATTAGGTTTACCTAAATATCCGATAGTATGTGCATAGAGCTCATTTTCAATATACTGCCTTATTGGTACATCAATTATCAGAAATGCATCAAAATTCGTTAATAAGTTATTCCTGACTTCATAATCAACAGAAGAGAGGTTTACGACGGAATACAAAATCTCTTTACTTTCGAATATTTTATTTATTTCATTAACTCTTATTTCAGGAAAATTATATTGAATTATTTGTTTGTAATCAGATACATTTTCATTTGTTATTTTTCTCAAATTTATAAATAAATATGGTTCTAATACTGTCCCGGCTATTTTTTTTCCTTTAGAATCGTATATTTCTCCCCTAGGTGCTGAAATATAGAACTTTTCTAAATTTTGCTGATCAATAATTTGATTTGTTGATTCAAACTCTCTTGTTTGAAGTTGAAAAATGTCGATTAAGGCAATTGATAACAATACAATAAATATTATAAATGTAAATTTAAGTCTGTTTTGATTAAACATTTACTCTTAAAACTCTTTTTAAAAATAGGAAAATTAATAAATTTACAAATATTGATAACAGGTAACCAGATAGCCAATAATTTATTTCGAACTCAATTATTAATGGAGCTTTGTATATCAATAAACACAATGCAATAGTTACTATGTAAATAATATTTGATTGTCTGTATTTAGTTACTAAAAAATTTGATAGAACCACTATGACTATAAATATAGCTGCGTAAAGACCAAGGTAGTATGTACTAAAAAACGAGTCATACAAAATTCCTGTTAAAAAAATTGGTAATACCAAATTTTGATTAAACATAACTATTCCAATGTATAATAGTGAAACAAAAAAAACGTAAAATCCATAATCCAGTGATATAAAAGTATTAATGTAATTTTCTAAAACACATAGAAAAAAGAGAAAAAAAGAAGTTGAAATTTGCCTAATAACTCTCATTTATTTTTTGGAATAAACAATTTAGTTTGAAAAGTAAGTAGTTCTTTTGTTTCAACAACAATTGTAAGTTTGTTATTAACTGTTGTTTGGTTATAAGATTCTAGGTCTATTAATGGAAACTTGCTTATATGACCAAATAAAATGTCAGAGTAAACTGTGCCAACTTTTGTATTGGGTGGAACATCTAAAGAGCTGAATAATAATTCTTTACCATTCGAACTAACCTCAAAAATATTGTTATTTTCATCTAGAGTTCTGAAGTTAAAATTTGTTGAATTAAAGGACTCAAGTATTGAATAGTCATTAAAAACTTCTCCTAAATAACCAACAATATAACCTGTCTCATTTAATACTATATCCCCTGGCTCAAAGTTATAGTTTCTTCCGCCTAAAATTAAATACTCATCAGTTGAGTTTTTTAAAATTAAACCAGTTGCATAATATGTTAAATCAAAATCAATTACATTTTTAATAAGATATTCATATGACTCAATATCATCAAGTAATTCTTGATTTTCTAAATAAAGCACCCTTAAATCAATAAGCTCCTCTTTAAGTCTTATATTTTCTGCAACTAAGTCAGCTTTATTTGAGGATAAATTAGAAAATTCACTTTGAAGTAAGCTATCTGGTATTTGAAAATTAGATATTAAATTTACATGATCCGGAATGAAGCTTGATAGTGATTTGTTTGAAAAATAATCAACAACTGTCAATAAACCTGAAAGAAACAAAAAAAGAAAATATATTATATATTTTCTGATTCCTACATATTGTGAGCTTTGCATGTTAATTAGGTTTTGGTGATAATTTCAAAACACTTTTGTAATCTTGAAATCTCTCCAAGCAAATGCCAGAACCTATTACAACAGAGCTGAGCGGGTCGTCGGTGTTATTAATAGGAATGCCTAATTCTTCTGCAATTTTTTTATCAATTTGCTTCAAAAGAGATCCACCACCGGTAAGCCATGCTCCATCCTTGTCAATGTCAGATACCAAAGCTGGCGGTGTTTGTGAAAGAGAGATTCTAATAGCCTCAATGATATCATTAACGACTGGCTCTAATGCATTTCGAACATCGCTTGCTTCAAGCAAAACTTGTTTAGGAATGCCTCTTACTATATCTCTCCCTGTCACAGTTACTTGGGGTTCTTTATCATATTGAAATGCTGATCCAACTGCATGTTTAATATTCTCGGCAATACCAGTATCAACAAGAATTTGATGTTCTCTTCTTAACCACTCAATGAGAATTTCTGTCATATCTTCACCACCTACTCTCACTGAATTGGCGTTAACTATGTCGCCCATTGAAATTACAGCAATTTCTGTGGTTCCTCCTCCAATATCTACAATCATATTTCCATAAGGTTCGAAAATATTTAATCCGCTACCAATTGCTGCAGCCATAGGCTCTTCAATTGTAAACACTTCGGATGCTCCAGTTGCATGTGCTGCAGTCTCTATAGATCTTTGCTCAACACTTGTGACACCATTAGGTACACAAATTACAATTCTAGGTCTTGAGTATGCTCTACCTATAGCTCTAGAGAGTAAAGTTTTTACTAATTCTTCAGCCATTTCAATTTCAGAAATTACACCATCTCTTAACGGCCTAACAAGTTCAATAGTGTCAGGAACTCTTCCGATAAGTTTCTTTGCCTCTCTACCAAGAGTGATTATTGACTTATCATTCTTGTTAACTGCGAGAAGTGTTGGCTCATCAACTACTACTCCCACTCCCTTTACATAAATAAGGGTATTCGCAGTTCCCAAATCAATAGCAATGTCATTACCGCCAAAAAGAGTTCTACCTAAATTAAAGTCAACCATGTACTAATAGAATAATCTAATAGTTGTTGTTTTTAAATACTTATTTAGTTTCCAAAAAATAAGGAAAGTTCCCTTTCGGCACTTTCGTCTGAATCTGAACCGTGGACAACATTTTTGTCTAATTCTGTTGCTAAATCTCCTCTTATAGATCCAGGTGCAGAATCGCTTGGATTTGTAGCACCCATAAGATTTCTGATTTGCAAAACTGCATTTTCGCCTTCAACCTGCATTGCAACAACTGGGCCACTTGTAATAAAGGAAACTAAATTATTAAAGAATGGCTTATCTTTATGTTCTGCATAATGATGTTCAGCCAATTCTTTTGTAATAGTCATCATTTTAACTTTTGTTATTTTAAATCCTTTTGCTTCAACGCGAGAAATAATTTCACCAATTAAGTTTCTTTGTACTCCATCGGGCTTTATCATAAAAAATGTTTTCATGTTTGTTTCCTTTTTTTATACTCTCCAATTAAATATAAACTACCTAGCAAAATAGAAGGATTCTTATTTAATGAAAAAGAATCGAGAGTAACTATCTTATAATCAATACTTTTATTATCTAAAAAATATTTAAAGTCATTTGGACTTTGCTGATTAAAAAATGTATTTTCCTCAATTAAATTTACTTTGTAATCTTTTTTTGAATTTAAAAAATTGAAAATAGTTTCCAAATCTTTACCCGTTTTAAAACCCAAATACAAATATGTATTCTTCGAATTATATTGTTTTTCGTAGTCTTTTAATAAATGTATTACTCCGTCTAAATTATGGGCACCATCTAATATTTTTACAGGGTTTTTATTGATAACTTCAAATCTACCTTCAATTGAATACAGGTCCGAATCGGAAAAATTCTTATTAATATTGCAATCAAGTAATGAAGTAACTGTTTTAAGAGCAAGCATATAATTTTTTTGATTAGTATTAAGGTCTTCTATTTGTATATTAAAAGATCTCGAATAATCTTTTAAATAGTAGCTAGATTTGAAATGCTTATAATTTTTTTCAACAGTTTCAATTAATTCGTTGGATAAGTCCCCGATAAATAAATTATTGATATTGCTCGAAACAAATATTTTTTGATTCAAAACATCAATGTCTTTGTAGCCAAGCAAGTCTTGGTGATCCTCTCCAATATTTGTAAGCACAACATTTTTACTTTGTATTATTGAAGTGGTATCTAGTACTCCTCCAATTCCAGCCTCACATATGAAAAAATCTAGTTCACTTTCCAAAAAACATATACTGGCTAGAAGAAATAGAGTTTCAAAATATCCTAATGTAGTATTGGTTGTTTCTTCAAATTCTCGAATATCATTCAAATATAAATCAAAATCTGCATCATTATTAGTCCTTATCCTCTCAACAAAATTAACTAAGTGAGGAGAAGTAAACAATAAAGAGCTGTACTGCTGCTCACTAAGTATCTGGTATATAAATCTTGCTGTCGAAGTCTTACCATTAGTTCCAACTACAGCAATTGTTCTATCTTTTAAACGATCTAGCTGTGATATAGAAAAAAATTTATTCAATACTTTAAGATTCTTATTGTTGGATTTACCAATTTTAGAATCTAAATATTCTTTTAATTCCTTCAATTATTGAGCGATTTTAAAGTAGAATTTATTGAATCAATTTGACTATTGATGTTTTGTACATTTTGTTTTTCATGTTCAATCAATTCTTCTTTTGCATTATGGATAAATTTATCATTATTAAGTCTATTGTTTGAAATCTCTAATGACTTACTTAATTCATCTATTTTCTTATTGAGTCTTTCAACCTCTTTTTCAACATCAATATATTTGCTTGCTAATAAGCTAAATACATAATCTTTAGATTGAAATGTAAGCGTAATAGCATCTTTTGACTCTTCTTCAGTTAAAGAAATATTGACGTTAGCAGTATTTTCTAGCTGATTAACAAACCAAGATGGATATTTTTTTGTTGAATTTAGATCAATTTTTAAACTATTTTTTAGATTATAAGTAGATTTGAAGTTTCTAATTTTTATTATTATATCTTTCAAATTTTCAATTTCATTTACACCCTCAAATCCTATATCAAATTTAGACGGCCATTTGTTATCAATGAGATAATCATTATTAAAAGATGCCCAAATTTCTTCAGTTATATGAGGCATTGCTGGGTTTAAAAGTTTCAACGATTCAAGAAAGACAGATTTTAATACTGTTTGAGTTTCAATTTTTTTATCTTCATTTGTAAATAAGTTTTTTGAAAATTCAAAATACCAATCAAATAATTCTGACCATAAAAAATTATATACAAGCTTATAAGCATCAGAAATTTTATATTTTTCAAACAAATCATTAAATTCATCTAATGTTTCATTAAATCTAAAAATAATCCATTTATTTTCAATTGATAAAACATTTTTAATTTCAAGTTGAGTCAACTCATCAGTGTACAAGTGAACAAATTTTGCTGCATTCCACACCTTGTTTCCAAATTTTTTTGCTGAAACTGTCCACTCTTCATCAAATGGAACATCTTGTCCTGGATTTGCCTTTTCAATTAGTGAGAACCTTAAAGCATCTGCTCCATGCTTTTCAGAAAGTTCTAGTGGATCCATTGTGTTACCAAGGCTTTTTGACATTTTTCTACCCTGTGAATCTCTAACCAAACCATGAATAAGAATTTCTTTAAATGGAATATTATTTGTTGTATATAAACCCATCATTATCATTCTTGCGACCCAGAAAAAAATGATGTCGAAACCAGTAACAAGTAGAGTTGTAGGATAAAAGTTTTCCAGATCTTTTGTTTTTCTTGGCCAGCCTAGAGTGCTAAATGGCCATAAAGCAGAAGAAAACCAAGTGTCTAATACATCTTCATCTTGTGTTAATTTTATATCATCTTTGAGATTGTATTTTTCTCTAACATTAGATTCACTAATTCCAACATAATGATTTTGCTCATTATCATACCAAGCAGGTATTCTGTGCCCCCACCACTGCTGCCTAGAAATACACCAGTCCTGTATATTGTACATCCATTCAAAATAAGTTTTTTCCCAATTCTTAGGAATAAATTTTATTTCATCTTCCTCAACAACTGCTATTGCCTTTTTAGCAATTTCATCAGTTTTTACAAACCATTGCTCTGAAACCATAGGCTCTAAAATTGTTTTAGATCTATCTCCTTTTGGAATTTGAATTTGGTGATCTTCCACACTTTTTAATAAATTTTGATCTTCAAGTAACTTGACTATCTTTTCTCTAGCTTCAAATCTATCTAAGCCCCGTAATTCTTCCGGTATAAAATCATGATTTTCAATATTTCCATCAAAATCCAGACATGTTATGAATTCTAAGTTATGTTTTATGCCAATTTGATAATCATTAAAATCATGTGCTGGCGTGATCTTCACACAACCAGAGCCAAATTCTAAATCTACATAATCATCAGCGATAATCTCAACATCTCTATTAACAATAGGAATGGTTGCAGTTTTTCCAATTAGTTTTTTATATCTGTCGTCTGAAGGATTAACAGCAACTGCTGTATCTCCTAGTAAAGTTTCTGGTCTTGTTGTTGCAATATCTAAATATGAATCTCCTACTTTGTATTTTATGGTCCATAATTTTCCTAATTCATCTGATGATGTAACTTCTAAATCAGAAACTGCAGACTTTAATTTTGTATCCCAATTGACCATACGTGTGCCTTTATAAATTAAATTATTTTCATAAAGTGAAACAAAAATATTACTAACTGCATCAGATAATCCCTCATCCATGGTGAATCTTTCTCTAGACCAATCACAGCTCATTCCTAAAGCTTTCATTTGATTGGTTATATTATCGCCAGATTTATCTTTCCACTCCCATACTTTTTCAAGAAAATTTTCTCTTCCTAGATCATGTTTAGATACCCCTTTATCTTCTAATTCTTTTTCAACAAGAAGTTGAGTAATAATTCCCGCATGATCCGTTCCTGGAAGCCAAAGTGTTTGAAAACCCTGCAATCTTCTGATTCTCGTTATTACATCAATAATTGAATGCTCTAAAGCATGGCCCATATGAAGCGATCCAGTAACATTGGGAGGTGGAATAACAATCGAAAAGCTTTCTCCACTATTTCTTGGTTGAAATTTATTTCCCTGTTCCCAGTTCGTTTGCCATTTTTTTTCTATAAATAATGGATCGTATTTTTCATTCTGCATACTTTACATTTTATGCAGTTTTATCGTCTTTTGACTCTTTCAAAACCATTTTTGGTGAAATATCATCTAAAACATTTTCTTTATCAATGATAATTTTTGATATGTCTTTTCTTGATGGTGATTCGTACATCTCATCTAATAAGATTTTTTCTAAAATTGATCTTAAGCCTCTGGCGCCTGTTTTTCTTTCAAGTGCTAAATCTGCCATAGCCTCAAGTGATTCATCAGTAAATTTTAGGTCTATATCATCCAACTCAAACATTTTTTTGAATTGTTTTGTTATCGCATTTTTTGGTTTTGTTAATATTTCAATCAGAGCATCTTTACTTAATTCATTTACATTAGTTGTTACTGGTAATCTTCCTATAAATTCAGGGATTAAACCGTACTTTATTAAATCTTTTGGTTCTACAAATGCAAAAAGCTCTTCCTTGTTAAATTCTTTTGCATCAGACATATTCGTATTGAAACCAATTGTATTCTCACCAAGTCTTTTACTAATAATTTGATCTAGTCCATCAAAGGCTCCACCAACAATAAACAAAATATTTGTAGTATCTATCTGTAGATATTCTTGTTGTGGATGCTTTCTACCACCTTGAGGAGGTACCTGAGCGGTTGTTCCTTCTAAGATTTTTAACAAAGCCTGCTGGACTCCCTCACCGGAGACATCTCTTGTTATAGATGGATTATCAGATTTTCTCGTGATTTTATCTATTTCATCAATATAGATAATACCTTTTTCAGCTCTTTCTATTTCATAATCTGCTGCCTGAATTAATGTAAGTAAAATATTTTCTACATCTTCACCAACATATCCCGCTTCAGTAAGCGTAGTTGCATCAGCAATTGCAAATGGAACATTTAAAGTTTTTGCTAAAGTTTGTGCAAGTAATGTCTTACCACTGCCAGTTGGGCCTAGAAGTAAAACATTGGATTTCTGAATTTCAAGGTCATTATCAACTAAGTCGCCTTTATAAATTCTCTTGTAATGGTTGTAAACAGCAACAGATAGAGTTTTTTTTGCATCTTCTTGGCCAATAATATATTCATTAAGTGATTGATTAATCTCTTTTGGTAAAGGAAGGTACTCTTCGGGACTTGTATCTAGCTTTTCTACTTTTTCTTCTTCAATAATCTCTACACAAAGTTCAATACATTCATCACATATATATACACCGGGACCTGCAATTAATTTAATAACTTGCTTTTGAGACTTGCCGCAAAAACTGCACTTCAATGCCTGAGATGAATCTTTGTTTGCCATTTGTAATTACCCTGTTTTTTTAGCTAATTTTTTTCTGCTAACTCCCTTTGAATTAGCACTTCATCTACTATACCGTATTCTTTTGCTTCTTGCGCAGTCATCCAAAAATCTCTGTCCGTATCTTGTGCAACCTTTTCAACATCTTGCTTGGTAAAATCTGCCAACAAAGTATTGAGTTGTGTTCTCATAGATACGATAAGATCAAAATTTCTCTCCATATCAGCTACAGTGCCCTCCATTCCACCAGATGGTTGATGAAGCATGATTCTAGCATTAGGTAAACTATATCTTTTGCCTGGTGTTCCTCCAGCTAAAATTACTGAAGCTGCAGATGCTGCTAATCCCATACAAACTGTTGATATATCAGGTTTAATATATTTCATTGTGTCATAAATTGTGAACAATGACGTTATTGACCCACCTGGTGAATTTATATACATAAAGATATCTTTATCTGGGTCTTCCGATTCTAGGTGAAGTAACTGAGCCATAATAGAGTTCGCTACGCCGTCATCAATTGGAGTTCCCAAAAATATAATTCTGTCTTTTAAAAGCCT
>CEUJ01178907.1_pt1 | contig 11231 bp, 10 predicted proteins | sample 361531 | NCBI WGS metagenome assembly CEUJ01 (sample SAMEA2622842, study PRJEB7988) | marine metagenome | biome: marine biome (ENVO:00000447); feature: marine epipelagic mixed layer (ENVO:xxxxxxxxx); material: "saline water (ENVO:00002010), including plankton (ENVO:xxxxxxxx)" | depth 140 m | reverse complement strand
AAAAAAATTGTTTGGTGATTTACTTTCTAAAGACATTAAATAAGAACAAATGCATTTTCGATTAAGCCAAAGATTATTTTGAATGTTTATTTATTTTCTAAAAATCAATCATATATCTAAGCAAAAGCCTTATTCTTTGATTGAAAAAATCATTTTAAAAATGCTCTCCAAAATCTAGCTTCCATGGAAATTCTTGTTTGTTTTGAAAAGTTTGGTGCTCCACCATGAATGCAGTATGGGGAAAACAAAAGAACTTCATTTTTTTTTGGCTGAGGTCTGATAATATTTAAACCTCCATGTCTAGTGTCCGTAATGCAAGGAACTGTGTAGGATACCCCCTTTATTTTGGCATTATTAATTCTTTTTATATCTTTTTCATTCCATCTATGACTATATGGTATTATTCCCAGACTACTTTTCTTATTACTTCCCGATACAGGAAAATAGGTATTAATGGCATTTCTTAATCTATCCAAATAAATATCTTTATGAGGTGGGTTATTATCAAAAAATGAATTTAATTTTTGAGGTCTGGCAATTCTAATAAAAAATCGCTCGTATTTTCCGCCAGGAATACGTGGTGTCACTTTAATTCCACAAAGCTCTGTTATTCTATTTTTAATTTTATCTCCAAATTCATCTAACATACTAAAATTAAAACCTGTTCCGTGCTCTGAGTTATTCTTATACACTGTTTTAATAAAATTTAAATGTTCTTCAGCAGTGAAAAATTTATGATAATCTACAAGTTCATTTCTTTTTAGTGTTATTCCACTTATTTTTTTTATTTCATTCAATATGATATTTTGTAAGCTTAATCTCAGATCTTCACATTCTTTTTTTGTTAATAGTTCTGAAAGTGTATATCCTGTATCCTCAAACATTGTATTTTTTGATAAATCATCATCATTATCTATTTCAAGTTTATCTTCACCCCAAACATTAGTTCCCTCAACATTAAAAGAGTATGGTTTATGTTTTAAATTAACTTGAACTTTATGCATGTTCTTTTCGCATTTATTTCTGATAGGAGACATTGGATTTTTAGAATATTCATAGATTTTATTTGTTATTGATCACAATGTTGAGTTATCAAATTTAGTTCGTAGAAAATTTAAATTGGCTGTCGAATTGTTGTATTTAAACTTATTTAATATCAATTTAATGTATTAAAATATGAAAATTATTAAAATATCAGAAAAAAAACTTTTTCAAAGAATAAATATTGATAGAGAAGGCTTTTTAGAATCCATTGATAAACCAAATATATTTATAGTAAAAGAAATGTTCTCTGGAGAATTTGTTAGACGTTTTAGAAAAAGCACATTTAAATGGGGGCTCAATACAGAACCTAGATGGAGGCCTCTATTTGATAATTGCAAAGATTACCACAGGTTGCATGATAATTATCCGAAAGCTTTTGTTAAACAAAGATTACACGGATTTTATTACCATAGTTGGTTAGATAATAATGCAGTTTTTGATAATTTTATTAAAATTTTTCATTTAAAAAATATTCTTGGTGGATATGACACTGGTTGTTTTTTAAAAAATAAACCTTCAGACGGGGTTGTCGCTAGGATAATTGTTCATCATTATCCTAGAGGAGGTGGTTATCAATCAGAACATGTTGATCCTCATCATAGGCACTCATTAATACAAACACTCATAGTTGCTTCCGATTACGGAATTGATTTTACAAAGGGTGGTGTCTATGTCAGGCCTAATAAAAATAGAATATTTTTAGATAAATATACCGAAGTTGGAGATATGATAATTATGTCAACTAAATACCCGCACGGAGTTGAAAAAGTTGATAAACAGCATAATTATTCTTGGGATATTAATTCTGGAAGATGGATAATAATGCCTATCTTTTTGTTTTCAGACTATAAAAAGTTCAAAGCTGTGAAACCAAAACAGTTATAAATCAATAAAGTGTGTATTTTTACCAATGGGAATAGCCTGGAAAAAGATTGGGTGTCTATTAAAACCCTCAAAAGATAAACCTTGGTGGGCCTCGATAAGAGCTAGTGGGACATGTGCAATCCCAAGGCCACAATCAAACCTATTTGATATCTACATTACGGGCGTCGATAAAAAAGGGAGATCGCGAATTGGCCATGCAATTTGGTCTCCTACAAACCCAGATAAACTGTTAGATATTGCAAGTGATCCTTGCTTAGATCTTGGAGATATTGGTACTTTCTCAGAAAGTGGAACAAGCTATCCATCAGTTATTAAATATAATGGTAAATATTATATGTTTTTTACTGGATGGAAATTGGGTGGCACCGTTTCATTTTATAATAACCTTGGTCTTGCAGAGTGTGATAAGTCCGATGGTAAATTTATTTATACTTCTAGAGCTCCAATATTTCCTATGTCAGATGATGAACCCTTTGGGATTGGCTCATGCAACATTAGCTATAATAGTAAAAGTAAAAATTTTAATTTATTTTATACATCATTTCGAAGCTTTATTAAGAAAAATAATATAAATCATCATCGCTATATCATTAAACTTATGAAATCAGAAAGCCTGAAAATATGGAATAGTCATTCCACCAATATCTTAATTAATAAGACTTCTTATGATTCAAAAATTTGTAGACCTGCCCCTTTTGAAGACAACAAAATGTTATTTTGTCAGCGAGGTATTGATTCTAGATACCAAATTTACTTTGCATCAAAGATTAAACAGCATTGGGTAAAATCACCAAAACCAATAAGATTAGTCGGGAAGAGTGAAAGTTGGGACAATAACGAACAATGCTATCCTTTTATATTTAGTTATAAAGACACAAACTTTTTATTATACTCAGGTAATAATTTTGGAGCAGGAGGATTGGGAATAGCTTATCAAAAAAATGGAGATTGTAATTAAGATTACTAACAATATTAACAAAAAAAGCAATCCTAAAATATCTGTGATTATCCCTGTATATTTATCACAAGATAATATCCAAGAGTTAGTAAAAAGAGTTAAAGCCGAAATTATGGTAATCTCTGACAATTTTGACATTGTTCTTATTGATGATGGAAGCCCTGATGACTCATGGGAAAAAATCGTAATAGAAGCTGATGGTGACAAGAGGGTTAAAGGCATAAAATTGAGCAGAAACTTTGGTCAGCACCATGCCATCTATGCTGGTTTAAAATCAATTGATGCTGATTATTACATAATAATGGATTGTGATTTACAACATAATCCTAAGTTTTTTAAAACATTATATCATGAAGTAAAAAAAGGAAATGATATTGTTTATTGCCGAGTTAAAAAAAGAAAACACAATATACTCAAAAACTTCGCTTCTTGGCTTTTTTATAAAGTATATAATGCTATTAATAAAGATATTTTATTTTCAAGAGATAGTTTTTTAATTAATTATACAATGATAAGCAAAAGAGCTGCAAATCAATATCTAAAAGTAGGAGACTTTAAAAGGTTTCATCTACAGATACTTAGATACATCGGATTTAATTCATCAGTTATTGATATAGACCATTATAATCGATACAAGGGAAAATCTTCATACACCTTTCTCAAATTGCTCAATTATTCTATCGACGAGTTCATTTATAACTCAGATACGTTTCTTAAAATTTTTATTTACATGGGTTTTATTACAAGTAGCGTTTGTTCAATTTTTATTATATATACTCTATATAAGTACTTAGTTATGGACTTAGTTCCTGGATGGACAAGTATAATACTTACAATATCATTCTCAACCGGAGTAATATTAACTTGCATAGGAGTTACTGGACTTTATGTTGGTAAAATTTTTGAGCAGGTAAAAAATAGACCTACTTTTATAATTGCTGATAAAAAAAATTGCGAAGAATAACCTTAAACTATCTATTTACTTAACTTTGAAAAATAAAAAAATTCTTTTTCTTGGTGGTGCACATCATCAATGTGGAATTATAAGACTTGCAAATATTTTGAATTTTCATACTATTTGCGTTGACAATGTTCCCGATAACCCTGGACATAAAATTGCATCCAGCAGTAAAATTATAAGTACAATGAACAAAGAGAAGGTTTTGAACTATGCGCATGAAATGAAAATAGATGGTATTATATGCTATGGGACAGATATTGCACTTAATACTCAAGAATACATTTGCAGAAAACTTGAATTACCTGGGCCACCAAAAAATGCTACTAGAATTTTATCTAAAAAGGATATTTTTAGATCATTTTTGAATAGTAAAAAATTACAAATGATTGATTATATGGTCTTTAATAAACGTATTAGAAAAAGAGACCTGAAACAAATAAACTCATTTTTTGAAAATAGTATAAATGGCCTTTTAATTAAACCAGTGGATTCCTCAGGTGGTAAAGGAGTACTTCATATCACCAGTAAGAAAAACATATACAAATATATCGATATTGCATTCAAATCCTCCCCATCGAAAACGATAATTTTAGAAAATTATATTTTAAATGACGGACGACAATTATGCGGGGATGGTTTTATGTTAAATGGTGAAATAGTTTTTATAGGTTATGGGAATGGATGTTTTTATGATGATAAATATGCTCCTTATGCTGAATATTTTCCATCATCCCTCACTAAAGAAATGTTAAAAGCAGCTTCAACTAAAATAAAAAAAATATTTGATGCTTTAGGATATAAAGATGGTCCATTTAATTTAGATATTATATTTGATCATAAAAATAATCCTTATGTAATAGAACTTACTCCTAGGCTTGGAGGAAACTTTTTATCTGAGGCGATATATAATTCTTATGGTGTAAATCTAGACCAAATAATAATTAAATATGCAATTGGAGAAGAAATAATAACTTCGGATTTTAAGGGTGGAAAGACCAAATATATTTTTAATTATATGCTTCATTCAATGATAAGAAAATTTTTTTTTAAGAACAGATTAAAGCTAAATAAAAAATTAAAAAATCCAGTAAAGCTTGATTTTTTTATAAAAGAAAATACATTAATTGAACCTTTTGAAAATGGAAGGGATACATTTGGTAATGTAATGTGGGAAACTAAGAACATGGATTCCTTGATAGAATTAGAAGATTTTTTTAGAGCTAATCAAATAATTTAATAGATGGGAATAAGTTATAAAATTTTTGATACGGTTACACACCCAACAATAAATGGTAAATGGATTGATGGAAGAAAAGGTGAAAACTTTAATGATTTCAAAAAGACAATTGGGGGGTCTCCGATTAGAAGCGTATGTGCAATTGGTTTACCAAATATTGGAGAATATTCTCATGAAAAATTTTACAAAAAGTGTTCTGAGCAGGGAAAAATTTTTGCAGTTGGAGCTATAACTAAGGATAAAATTAAAAAAATTTTAAAAGAAATTGAAATTATGCATAATATTGGATTTAGTGGAATAAAAATTCACCCAAGGCTTTTAAAACACGAATTTTCGGTTGACGAATTGGCCTTAATTTTTTCCCATTGCTCTGATTTAGATATAACAGTCTTTTTATGTACATATTATCAATGCAAAATTAATAATTTTCCAAGCCAGGATCCTTTTTGGGTTATTGTAAACAGCTTGAAGAGATGTCCTGATGCACGTGTTGTACTATTACATGGCGGCGGAGTTAGAATTTTAGAATACGCTGAACTAGTTCGTTTTAATAAAAACATCATACTAGAACTTTCACTTACGCTTACCAAATATACTGGTTCATCCATTGATCTAGATCTTAAATATTTATTTTCTAATTTTGATCAAAGAATATGCTTAGGCTCAGATCATCCTGAAATGAATTATCAAAGTTTTTTTAATAAGCTAGATTATTTTTTTGAGGGCCTCCCAAAAAAAAAGATATCAAATATTTGTTATAGAAATATTGAGAGATTCCTGAAAATTAAATAAAAAATAAAATTATCTTAAACTGAACCTTAGTTTTAACTTTCAATGAAAATGATCTGTCAGTCACTAGAGCCATATGATCGTCCGCACCAAAATTTGTATTTTCTAATTAAAATGCGTTCAATCATACATGCCCTTTTGTCTTAAATTGATTTTTTTTAAAAGTGGGGAAGAAAGGGATGAAAATTGTTGTTAAAGGATTAAGCCAAATCTTCACTTTTTATAAATATAATAGGGCATGCCTGTGGAACCACTGTTAGGACAACTATTAAGATTAGGATGTTATTAAACATTTGGAATTTAAATAACTATAACCATGAAGATATAGCAAGTTTGTGCTTAGGACGGTAAGTAAATTTCGCTATAAAAATGCTAGTGTAGTATTCAAAAGGTTATGTTGACTCCGGTATTAAATATAATTTTTACCTTAATTTGGTTTTTTCTTTGTACATGGTTCCATGGCTTTGTGGACACGATTATTATTTTATTTTTTTTATCATTTTGTCAACTTATTTTTTTGGATAATGGCTATAATGATCATTTCGAAACTGCAGGTCTTATATTAGTTTTTCTGTTAGGTTTATCTTGGCTGTTATCTGGAAATAATTATTTAATATTTTTTATTTCAATAGTTTTTATTTCCATTAATTTTCAAAAATCTAGCAATATTTATAAAGTCGATTTAAAAGCCTTAAAAAGTAGTTTTCTACTTCATCCAAATAATTCTGTTCTTATGCTTATTTTAATATTAATTACAACTAATTCTATTGCGTTAGAAGATAAAACTTATGTTTATGATTCTATGCATCCCAGCTATGAGCATACTTTAGGAAATTCTTTTTCAAGATCTATATTCAATAGCCCAGACTTATCTTTCCAAGGTAAAAATATTCAATGGCATTTTTTAAGTACTCAATTATCAAGGTTAGTTCGTTTAATAGGGTTTGATTTTTTTAAATCAGTTTACTTAATCACTCCATCTATTCTTTTTATTTTAATTTATCATTTGTTTACATACTTTTTAAGAGAAGGGTCAAAATTTCACTTTTCTGCAATTTTTCTTTTTCTCCCAATAGGTGATGAATCTATTCTTTCAAGATTTATCTTGTCTTTTAGCCCAAGTTTTTCTGTTGGGCTTTTACTTCTTATTATATCTTACCATTATTTAAAACATAAAAAATATATGACTTATTTTTTTTATTCTTCTTTACTTATGTTAACAAAAGGGTCTTTTTATCCAGTTTTAATGGGATATATATTTTTAAAATATTTATTTACTTCATCTAAAAATAAAAAGACCTATATTTATATTTTTTTTGCAAAAATATTAATTTTTAGTTTTACATATATTATTTTTTATAACAACGCCCATTCATATAACCATTGGTACCTGATTGGTTTTTTGTACGATTTCTTAACAACAAATAATATAATTAGTGTCCTTTTATTTCTAATAGCTCTTCTTTTTATTTTCTTCAATTATTTTAATAAAAAAAATACCTTACTTAATTCAGACCTAATTGTTTTAAGCGGATTATTAGGGTCTCTTTTAGTATTTGAATCAGCAGAAGAAAACCATGCCCAGTTTTTAATTGCTGCATATCCATTTATCATATTAAGTATTTTAAAAAGAAATATTTTTGAAAATAAATTTATTTTATTTATTTGGTTTTTTCTTTTTTTCAATAATAATCAACCGTTTAAGACGAGTATGTTTAATTTTTTTCAAAAACTAAACTATACTGGGCTAACCGAAATTTATTTCAAAAGCGTAAATCTTGGATTTAGCTACAATAATGAAACAAAAGAATTATATTCAAAATTAAATAAATTAACTGACAAAGATAATTCATTGATATGGTTCCCAACATTTTATGAAAAAGATTCTGGCTTATATTGGCCAAAAGATGGATTTTTAAGATCTGCTATAGCTGATAGACAATTCTACATAGAGAACATGAAATATAAAGGCATTATTATGGAACCTGATTTTTCAAGGAGAGTGGCTAACTCTTTTTTTTGGTACAAACAGTTTGTCCAACCTTCTGATGAAAATAAAAAAAAATATAATCGTACATTATTTTTGATTGAGAACTATAACTCCAAAATAAACAATTTTAAAATAAAAAATAATTCGAAAAGGAAAAAAATACTTTCTTTTTTAGGTTTTGAAAAAAAAATATCATGGAATAATATTCGTGAGATAAGACTAAAAGAACTAAATAGTTATTTGAAAGAAGATCTTTACATCAAATTAGATAATAAAATTACGCATATTATACTTGAAAATGGAGATACCTTAGTAAAAAATTCAGTTTTAAAAGAAAATTTCAAATTAGTTTTCAATAACAATACAGGGCAGATTTGGGAAAGAGCTATTCATCACAATAACCTTTACCAATAATTCTAATTCTCTCTTATTCTCCTTTATTTCAAAATCTTTATTTAAAATGAGAGTGCTTTTAGGATTTTAACCTTTGAGAATTATTTCTAATATTTGTATTAAATAATTACTTATTTTAATAATGATAAGATTATAAAAAATAACCTATTTCCATACCTGATAAGCAAGTAATATTTATGAATTTCTTCTTAAAAGTAATAATTACTATCCCAATTTCAATATCATTAGGGGCTTCAGTTTATTTATATATTATTTATGGTCAATTTTCAATTCAACTAATTGTTTTTTTTCTAGCCTTAACTTTTTTTTTATTTAAAATAAAATAATTGTCTTATATAAATTCTTTTTAAAAACTCATATAAATGATTTTAATGTTTTGAGAATTTTCTTGACAAATCCTTTTATAAAATAATTCTCATTTAAATGAGAAGTTTCATCTCCAACTACAAATACGGAATCTAAATTATCATAATGATTAAAATTAAATTGATCAATTAAAATAATTGAATCTCTATTACCTGTTAAACTTAAGCTTTCTGTAATGAAATCTTTAATATCCAATTTATATTCATTAGTAATATGTTTTCTGTGAGGATGACTTACAATAAATAATTTTTCCAGTTTGTCATCAGTAAAAACATTTTTAATATAATCATTTATAACTTCTACTAAATAATTTTTATTTTCATTTGAAACTCCTTCTTCTAAATATTTAAGAATAGATTTATGCCCGCAAGGGTATCCACCTTTTTCTGCATTTTTATTTAATCTTATTACAAACTTTCTATGATTGATTAATTTTTTTATAGCAAAATCATTTGAATTAAGAATTCTGCAACGTTCAATGTAGTTACTTGCTGAATAAATTCTTGGTGTACCGACTGGATCTGGTTTTACTAAAACTTTTCCATCATGTTTATATCTAAGATTTTGATATCTACATAATTCGTCTCCAATATCAGTCTGATCCACTATTAGAATTATAAAATCAGGGAAAATATTAAATTCATTTCTGAGTTTTGTTAATTGAGCAGTTAAAGGACTAAAACTATATGAGCTGTTTCCAGCCAAGATAAATTGTAAATCATAGTTTTTTGCAAAATTCAATAGCATATTTTTACTTTTCGTAATCTCAAATTGAGCACCCCATGAATCTCCATGAATTAGTATTTTTGTAGATCCGTTTCCCAATTTTCTAAATATAAGAGAATTTAATTCTTCAGTATCCTTAAAATCTTTAGGATGGACGGAAAGATGGTGTAAGGTTTTATAGTGAAAGTCATAGAAGTCCGAAACTTGTTTATTATAATTAAGTCTATGTAATTTTTTTGAAATAGTTCTCTTAGAAAGTATTTCAATTGTGAAAATTGTAATTAGTGTTGAAAATAAAATTAAAAAAATTTTTTCTTTCATATCTAGATCTAACTATCATCCAATTAACAAAAATCCCCACGGAAGAGGGATTCTAATTTATGATTTATATATTATGTTCTTAAAGAAAGTATAAGCAGCTAGAGCCACATCATTACTTACTATAAAACGACTTTCACAGCTTAAGGAATTAAATATAAAAAGAAAGTATTCTTTCATTTTGGCTCCTTTCTATTTACCTATGGATTATATTTATCAAAAATAGTAGGAATTTAAGGACATATATAAAATTTCCTTTTTGTGGTTGAAAAATACTTCATCAAAATAGGTAGAGTTATTAATACTAATATAATAATTAGCTTTTTTTTTAAATGATTGCTTTGTCTACACAATTAAGATCAAATGAAAAAGTCTAGATGGAATAAGAAAAAATGTTACAAAAAAACATACGTATTTAATCAATTTTTATAAAACAATCTTTTAATTCTGATAAATGGTTGATAATATTAAAAAAATATTTTTATAAAATTTTTTATGATCAAAAAAAAATTACACCGCTTAAAACAAAGAATCATCTGGTATTACCAAAAATTTACTTTTGATCCTCATTTTTATTGGGAAAAGAATGGTGGTAGGAAGTATTTTAATTCTTTTCATACGTCAAAAAGCAGGAACGAAGATCAGTTTTTAGATTATATAGGAAAGTATAAACCAAAAAGAATTATAGATATTGGATGTGGATATGGAAGATATTTAAAAAGTATAAGGAATGAGTTTCCAAATATTGAACTTTATGGATCTGACATAAGTCATACTCAAATCAAATACGCAAAAAAATATCTATCATCTTATAATGTCAACCTTTTTGTTTCGGATAGCACTAAGTTTAATTTTCAAGATAATTTTTTCGATTTATCAATTGGATACTCAATTTGGGAACACATTCCTTACAAAAATTTTGAAATAATTTTTAATGAAATATGTAGAATTTCTAAAAAAGGATATTTTTTAGAATTTGATAGAACAACAAAGAATAAATATGCCAAAAGCAATCCTCCTCATCACATATTCTCATACGATTTAGATTCGAAATTCAAACATAACTTAATATCAAAAAAATTAATTAAAGGAAGTTTGGGAGAATACTTATTTCATTTAAATTTCAAAAAGGATAATAACTAAACACCATCAGTAGGCATAATCACTGGACGTATCAGCTTAAACTCACCTGTAGACTTATCTACTTATACATAAATCCATAAACTGCTTAAGAGTGTTTAGTAAATTGTAATATAAACTTTAAGAAATACATCAATCTTTAACCATCAAGCCCTGCATTCGTAAGGTTTTTTTTCGTGGGATGATTGGTAGATTTATAACTAATTAGGAGCAAAAACAATATGCCACATGATGCAAATAAAAACACTGAAATAAAAAAATTAAAGAAGATTGCCGATTATTTACAAAGCAAGGAAGATATGGTAGAAATTGAACTATATACAAATAAGCGATATGAAGTTGAAGAATATTATGTAGTAACTATTGGTGAAAACTATGTTGGTATTAATAGAACAGGTTTTTA
>CEUJ01014501.1_pt1 | contig 11232 bp, 9 predicted proteins | sample 361531 | NCBI WGS metagenome assembly CEUJ01 (sample SAMEA2622842, study PRJEB7988) | marine metagenome | biome: marine biome (ENVO:00000447); feature: marine epipelagic mixed layer (ENVO:xxxxxxxxx); material: "saline water (ENVO:00002010), including plankton (ENVO:xxxxxxxx)" | depth 140 m | reverse complement strand
ACTACTAAAGTACTTATTACTTTGTTATTAGATTTAGAACCAATTGTGTTTATTTCTCTGAATAATTCCTGGCATAAAAAATTTATTTTTTTTCCAGGATGATTTTCATTTTTAATATGATATTCAAATTTTTCAATATGATAATTAATTCTGGAAGTTTCTTCAGATATATCATATTTGTCTGAAAATATAGCTAATTCTCTATAAAGCTTACTATCATCCAACTCAAAGTCATATTGACTTAATACTATCTTAATTCTTTTTTTATAATTTTCAAAATGTTCTTTTTTGTTTTTATCTTCTAATTTTATCAATTTAGAATTGATATTCTTAATAATTTTGAGATTATTTTTTATTTCTTTTTCAATTTTTTTACCTTCACTTCTCCTAGATTTTAACAAATCAGAAAAAGCTTTTTCAAAAGTATTTAAAATTAAATTTTGATTTTTTTCATTTAAATCAAATTCTTCTGATATTAGCTTACTTAAAATATTATCAATAGAGACGTTTAATGAAACATTACTTTTGTTAAATTTTTTATCAATTGGAACAATTGATTTGTAAAAACTATCAAGTTTATTACTATCAATTATAGTATTATTTGATTTCAAATCATTAAGTTTTATCTTACAAAACAATTGAATAGACCCTCTGATAAAATACTCTTTACATTTATCATGGATTATTTTTTCAAGAGAATTAATTGTACTAGGGATTCTTATATTTAAATCAAAAAATCTGTTATTAGTTGATTTAATGTTTATTTCAATAGAAAAATTTTTATTTTTTCTATCTGCTAAACCAAATCCTGTCATGCTTGTTATCATTATAATTGCCTTCTATTATACACTTTCTAAAAAGGCATTAATATTACACACTAAAATGTTAATCTGCAATATGAATAATTTTAATATAAAAATTGTTAAATATTACTTATTCCTATTAGAAATTTTTGAGAATATCCTAAGTCATCATTTTGAGGAATTATATAACAATAACCTATATTATATTTTTTATATTTTATATAAAAACCTAAATTGATTTTTTCTAATGAAGATTTTGACATTAATAATGAAAAATGATCATTATAAAAATAACTAGATCCCACCATATAATTTCCATTCAAAAAATTTATATCAATGCTATTATTAAAATTTTTGAAATTAAAGTTTGAGCCAAAAATTATTTTTGAATCAATATTATTTTTGTATCCAGTTGTCCAATACGTTTGATTTAGAAAATCTTTAAAAACTAAACCAATTTTTATTTTTTTATATTTTTTAATTATTCCAAAATCAAAAGAATGTGACAATGATTTTTCATCTAGAATACTCAAAATATCAAATTTAGTATTTATTCCAACATTATAATTTTTAAATTTAAATGGCTTTGATAGTAACAACCCTATATTTGTATGTGAAAATGTAGTAATCATTCCATAATCAATTTCATTTACTTCTACATTTCCATTTTGGTTAAAATCTTCCCAAGCATTTGAAGTATTAAAAATATCATCTATTGATGTTCTTAATAAACCTATATAAATGTTTTCTAATAATGGTGTATGTATTGAAAAATACAATTGTTGATTTTCTAATATTCCATTAAACTTACTTCCAAGTATTGAATACATATGATCCATTGAATTAGAATTACATGCAGGATTTAAAAAATTATAAATATGATTGTCGTTTTCAAATGATGCTACAAATGAATTAGTCGACATTTTAAAATCATGAGAATGATCAAAAATATTATTAGAAAATAAAAAATTAATTGAAATGAATATAATTATTAATAGCTTCATAAAAATTTTGATTAATCCTTATATTTTTTTATTAATTCGTTTAAAATATTTAAAGCCTCAATTGGAGATATATCATTAATTTTAATTTTGTTTAATTCATTTATAAAATCTTTTGAAATATTTATATTATCATCTTCCATGTCTTTAACAATTGATTTTATTTCATCATTTGAAATTAAAAATTCACTATTTTGTTTTTTAGTTAATAGTTTTAGATATACTTTTGATTTTGATATTATTTGATTTGGAAGTCCTGCCATTTTTGCAACATAAATTCCATAACTTTTATCAGTACCTCCAGAAACAATTTTTCGTAAAAACACAATGTCTGATTTTCCAGAAGATTCTTCAACCAAAACATTTAAATTATTAGCATATTTTAAATCTTCTGCAAGATTTACAAGTTCGTGATAATGCGTAGCAAATAAAGTTTTTGCTTTTATTTTATCATGTATAAACTCTGTAATTGCCCAAGCAATTGAAAGCCCATCATATGTCGAAGTTCCTCTTCCAATTTCATCTAATAAAATTAAACTTTTTTGAGAAGCATTATTAATTATGTTTGCGGTTTCTTGCATTTCAACTAAAAATGTTGATTCTCCTTCAACTAAATTATCACTAGCCCCTACTCTGGTAAATAATTTATCTACAATACCAATTTTTGCATATTCTGCTGGTACATTAGATCCTATTTGTGCCATAATTACTATTAATCCAATTTGTCTTAAATATGTACTTTTTCCTGCCATGTTGGGACCCGTGATAACAGATAAATATTCTTTTTCTTTTAAAAATGTATCATTAGAAATAAATTGATTTTCATTCATAAACATTTCTTCAATTACTGGATGTCTACCATTTTTAATTTCAATATTATAATTTTGAGTAATTTCTGGACGTGTGTAATTATTTTTTACTGAAATAAAGGCAAATGATGAAAAAATATCTATTTTAGATATAATTGAGCAATTATTCTGTATTTTTGAGATATAATGCATTATTTCATTACATAATTTTTGGAAAATATCATTTTCTAATGATGATATTTCATGTTCAGCATTAAGTATTTTATGTTCAAATTCTTTCAATTCTTGCGTGAAATATCTCTCATTATTAACCAATGTTTGTTTTTTTATAAAATTGTCTGGTACTTTATTTGAGTGAATTTTTGTAACATCAATATAATATCCAAAAATTTTGTTAAATTTTATTTTTAAACTTGAAATATTAGTTTCGTTTTTTAATTTTGTTTGATATTCTATCATCCAATCATTAGCATCGTTTGATATTTTTCTTAATAAATCTAATTCTTTTGAAAAACCATCTTTTATGAAATTACCTTTTTTAATGCTAATAGAAGGTTCTTTTTTTAGAGTTTTAGTAATAGTTTTAATAAGACCTTTGGTATCAGATATGCTTTCAATAAGAGATAATAAAAAAACTTTATCTTTTGATAGCATAAGTTTGAACTGATTTAAAAATTCTAATGAATCAGCAAGATTTATTATATCAGATGGATTTGCTTTGGAGCAAGAAATTTTTGAAATGATTCGCTCAATATCATATGTTTTTTTTAATTCGGTTCTTGTCTTTTCTATAAAATCAAAATCATTTTTAAATTCCTCAACCAAATCTAATCTTTCATCAATTAATGTTTTATCAATAAGTGGATTTGTTATCCATTTTTTTAATAGACGACTTCCAGATGAAGTGATTGTTTTATCTATTGAAGAAATAAATGTTCCTTTTTTCTTATTATTATTGAGTAATGATTCAAATAACTCCAAATTTTTAATTGTATAGTAATCTAACTGCATTGAATTAGTATATGATAAAGATTTTATATTATCAATGTGTAGAGAATTAGAAGTAAAATTTTCTTTTAAATAATAAAGTAACATACCTGAAGATATCACAGATGAATTTTTATGTTTTAAACCAAAACCTTTTAGTGATTTTACATTGAAATGATTACATAATATTTCAGTATTAAAATCAAGATCATTAATCCAATCTGGTATAGTATTTGTATATAAATGATTTAATGATCTAAAGTTTTTAAATAACTTTTTCTGATTTTCGATTAAAATTAACTCAGATATATCATACTTTGAAATTACATTATCTACATCTTTTTGGTCAATTATATTTGAATAAAACTCACCTGTTGAATAATCTAAAATAGAAATACCAATTCCATATCTATCATAAAATAATGAACATATGAAATTATTTTTATTTTGTTCTAAAAATTTTTCTGATACATTCATACCTGGAGAAACTATTTCTACCACTTCTCTTTTAACTATTCCCTTTGACTGTGATGCATCTTCCATTTGTTCACATATAGCAACTTTATTACCTGCCTTTAAAAGTTTGTATAAATGTTGTTCTAAAGAATGATGCGGAAATCCAGCCAAAGCAACAGATGCTGCTGCTCCATTTGCTCTTTTTGTCAATGCTATACCAAGAATTTTAGATGTTACTTCGGCATCTTTTTCAAAAGTCTCATAAAAATCTCCCATTCTAAATAAAATAATACAATCTTTATATTTATCTTTAATAGACCAGAACTGCTTCATAACAGGGGTAGATTTATTTTGGTGTTCTTTAATCATTTTATTAATTCTCTGGTATTACCATTACGAAATGTAAATTGTATTTTATCTAAATATTCTAGAATTGGTATTGCATATTTTCTTGATATATTAAATAAATCTTTAAATTCAGATACATTGATAGTTTGATTTTTATCAAAAAATTTAATTAAGTTATTTTTTAAAATTTTCAAATTACTTTGAGATAAAATAATATTTTGACTTATTCTTACAATTAATTTTTCCGTTTCACATATTTTAATAATTTTATTTAAGTCCTTCTCTGTTTTAATTCCTATTTTTTTCATTAAATCAGATATTGAAGAAGTGTTAAATTTTTCACTTTCTAAAATATCTAAAAGTATTTCTTTAAATTTTTTATCTTCATTACTAAGATTAATCTTGTGTTTGTATAAAGCCCAACCATCAGTTTTTCTTTCAATCAATTTATCCTTTTCTAGCATAATTAGTAACATATCTAAAAAATCAGGACTTATCTTACTAAGATTAGTTAATTCTTCTTTATTTATACTAGATGCATATTTATGTTTATTGAAATAATTTTCTGTATCCTTAATTAATTTATCTTTAATATTTTGAAATTGCTGATTAGTTAAAATCCAATGTTTATTTAGATGTGAAAAATCTATTATGTTATCATTTCTTTTGATAAAGTCTAAAAGCTCATTTTTTGAATAACCTGCTTGAATACACAAATCATTAAAAGTAATTGGATTATAACGATATTCATTAATTATATGCTCTAAAAAATTGATAGTTTCTGTGTTATTAATAGATGAAATGAAACTCGACATTTCCGATAATTTTAATTTTTTATTAAAAAATTTATTTTTTTCATTTGAATGAACGAGTACCGTTCCACCAGCTAAAGTAAAAATTGGAGAATAATGACGTATGATAAACTTATCATTGAAAGTAGCTAAAATTGGTTTTTCAAAATTAATTAAAACAATTGATGAATCGGATTTTTCTAATTTATTTTTAGTAAAAATATAAATTTTTCCAATAACTTCCGCTGTGCCTAAATGTATGCGAATTCTTTGGTTTCTTTTAATTGGCTTTTGAATGTCATCAAGAGTTTCGATTTTTGCTATGATTGAAAAGGTGGGTTTAAAGAAATTATTTTCCACTAATTGATAACCTCGTTTTATATCTCCTTTATTAATATTTTGTAAATTAATAGCAGCCCTTTGTCCTATTGTGATTTTTTTTGTAGAAGTGTTATGGGTATTAATTCCTCTTATTTTTGCCAGTTTTGAAATTGGTTCGATTTTGACTTCTTGACCTAAATTTATACCACCTGATATAACTGTTCCGGTAACAACAGTACCAAATCCTTTTATAGAAAAAATTCTATCAATTGGCATTCTAAATGGACCTGAAGATTTTTTTATTTTATAATTAAAATTTTCTAACTTTTCTTTTAACTTTTTTATTCCAATATTTTTAATCGTTGATATTTCTAGAATATCTGATTTTTCATATTTTGAACCATTTAAAAGATCATTAATCTCTAGTTTAACTAATTCTAACATATCTGAATCAACTAAATCAATTTTATTAATAATAATAATTAGACTTGCAACATTAAGTAGTTTTAAAATGTTAAAATGATCTTTTGTTTGAGGCATTATACCATCATCTGCAGCTACTACTAATAGTCCTACATCTATTGATTGAACGCCAGATAACATATTTTTTATAAAATCTTGGTGACCTGGTACATCTATTAATGTAATGTGATCATTTAAAAATGCAATCCCTAAATCAATTGTCATACCTCTTGATTCATCTTCTTTTAAAGACCCTGAAAATTCATCAGTCAAACATTTGATAATGGATGTTTTTCCATGATCAATATGACCTGACAATCCTACTATAAGTTCATTCATTAGCCTAGTTCGTTGATTGAATTTGATAATAGATTTATTTGATCATTTGGTATTGCTTTTAAATCAATGAAAAAAGTATCATCATTAATATAACCTATGATTGGTGTTTTTAAGGAAGTAAACATTTGATAAAGTTTATTGACTGAAACATGTTCTGGTTTAAAAGATAAAGCAACACTTTCCATTTTTTCCGTTGGTAGTGAACCACTTCCTGCTTCAACAAATGACTTTTGGATTGATATATTATACTTTTGTTTAATTTGAGAACTTATTTTTAATAATGTTTTTTCCGCATTATCAAAAAGTTCTTTATTTGTCCTTATAAATAATTGTACTGCTAAATTTTTGTCTGTTACTTCTTTTGTTGAATAATATGTACGTAATATATTTTCTAAAATAGAAATTCTAATTTTATCGCATCTTACTGCTCTGTAAATTGAATTATTTTTAATTACATTAACCAAATTTTTATCTCCAGAAATCATACCAGATTGAGGCCCACCAAGTAATTTGTCACCACTAAAATTTATTATATTGGCTCCAAGATTAACATATTTTTTAATCATTTTTTCCATAGGTAAACCAAAAGATTTAAAATCAAAAATTGATCCACTACCTAAGTCTATAATTAATGGAATATTATATTTTTTAGATAATTTGGATAGTTCTTTTATATCAATATCATTTGTAAAACCAATGACCTTATAATTACTTGTATGGACATATAAAATTGCACCAGTAGAAGAATTAATTGCTTTTTCGTAATCTGATATATGGGTTTTATTTGTTGTTCCAACTTCAACCATAATACTATTTGATTTTTCAATTACGTCAGGTATTCTAAAAGAACCACCAATTTCAACCTGTTGTCCTCTGCTTATAATTACTTCTTTCTGATTACAAATACTATTTAATGTTAACATTACGGCAGCAGCATTATTATTAACAACGATTGTATCTTCAGTACCACATACACTATTAATTAAATTTGAAATATGAATATTTCTATCACCTCTTTTACCATCTAAAACATTAAACTCAAGATTAGAATATGGGTAATTTTGATTTATACCCTCGATTAATATTTCTTTTGCGATTGGTGCTCTTCCTAAACCTGTATGTAAAACAATTCCTGTTCCGTTAATTACAGGTTTTAAACTTTTAGATGTAGTAAATTCAATCGATTTGAGTATTTCATTAGATATATATTCTTTTGGATTATCTAAATGTTTATGATTTTGAAATTTAGTTCTTATTTCATTTAAGATGATATTAAGATTATATTTTAAAAATTCTTTCGGAACATTATTATACGAATTTTTGAATTGATTTATAATTTCATCAATTGAAGGAATTAATTTAAGAGCCTCACGGACTTTGTTTTGTTTATCATTCATAATGAGCAACTCATATTATTTAACATAATAACTCTTTTTCATCTATTGAATCAATTTGTTGAGGAAGGAGGTGTTCCTTAGCATATTTCAAATATAATTTTTTTGAAATCATCAACTTGAATAAATCTGGATCAATCTCATTATCTTTTACCATAAATTTTAAAATTCCTAAAGCTTTAGATAATTTATAAGGTTTTTTATAAGGTCGATCAGGAGCAGTCAATCCTTCAAAAACATCTGCTATAGCAATTATCCTAGCTTGTAGAGGTAATTGATCTGCTGTATATCCATTTGGATAACCTTCACCATTTAATTTTTCATGGTGGCATCCTGCAATATACGGAACTTCTTTTAAATGATCAGGATAACTTAGTTTATCTAATAACTCATAACTTAATGATACATGATTTTCCATTATTTTTCTATCTTCTTCTGATAAAGTTCCTTTTGATATTGTAAGAAAATCTACATCGCTGTCAGATAAAATTGATTCTGTATTATCATCAATTGAAATCTCATGCTTAGCAATTTCTCGTACTTTTTCTTTTAATTCATCAGACATGAATTCACCACCAATATTAGATTGTTCTAAAAATTTGAACTCTTCATTTACTTTGTTTAGTTTAATATTTAATGCATCTATATCAGTATCAGATTTATTAATTTGTTTTTTATAAATGTCTAACTCAATATCTCTTTTTAAAATTTCAAATCTTAACTTTATATGATCAATTTTATCATATAATCCCTGTAATTTAGTTGATTTGTTCATAATATGGTCTGGAGTTGCAACTTTACCAAAATCATGTAACCATGCAGCTACAAATAATTCATCCATTTCATCTTCTGAAAAAGAAAAATCTTTATATTTATCATTTGTATCTGAATTAATGTATTCTGCGATCATCATAGATATAAGTGGTACTCGGTTGCAATGACCACCAGTAACTGGATCTTTTTTATCCAATGCATCTACTACTAATTTTATAAATGATCTAAATAATATTTTTTGTTCTTCTATTAATAATTGATTTGTAAGTGCAACAGAAGCTTGAGAACTTAATGCTTCAACTAATTCAACTAAGTCATCTGAAAATGAAATAATTTTATCATCTTTTTTAGCATTAAGTAATTGTAAAACTCCAATAACTTTATTTTTATGATCTTTTAGTGGAACATTTAAAAATGATTTAGAATGATAATTATGTTTTTTATCAAAACCTTTTACTCCTGAAAAATCATATTCATTGTTATCATAAGCATCTTTTATATTAATTGTTTTACTTTTTAAAGCACATACAGCAGATACATTATTCAAATTTTTACTTCCATCTTCATTAAATAATTTTACAGGATAAATTGATTCTGGAACTGGATCAGATGAACCACCAAATTTAATTTGAAGTGATTCCGTCTGCATTATCTCAAAACTAAGTTTTTTATTATCATTAGTCATTAAATAAAGAGTACCTCCATCAGAATTAGATATTAGTCTAGCTTCATTTAGAATTTTTTCTAATAAGATATTGATATTTTTTTCTTTAGATAAAGAAATTCCAATATCTATTAGTTTACTTAGTTTGCTGGTATTTACTGATTTATTCAAAAACTACTCTTTTGTTTTTATTCTAGCAGCTTTTCCTTTTAAATTTCTTAAATAGTAGAGTTTTGCTCTTCTAACTTTACCTTTTTTAAGAATTTTTACGGAATCAATGATAGGAGAATGATAAGGGAAAATCCTTTCAACTCCAACACCATTAGATATTTTTCTTACAGTAAAGGTTTTACTTGTACCAGCTCCAGCTGATTGTGAAATAACTACACCATCAAATAGCTGAACCCTACTTCTATTACCCTCTGTCACTTTTACACCAACAGAAATTGTATCTCCAGGTTTAAAATCTGCAATATCTGATCTTAAACTGTCTTTTGTTGCATTCATTATTTTATTCATTTTTAACTCCATCTAATTTTCTTCTTTAAATTTTTTCCATAAATCCGGTCTATTTTTTTTTGTTTTTTCTTTTTTAATATCCATTTTCCAATCTTCAATATTTTTGTGATGACCTGATAAAAGTACATCTGGTACCTTTTTATCTCTGTACATTTCAGGTCTAGTATAATAATCACAATCAAGTAAATTAGATTGAAATGAATCAGTTTCTGCTGATTCAATATTATTTAAAACTCCAGGAATCAATCTAATTACCGAGTCTGCAATAACAAGAGATGACAATTCTCCTCCTGTAATTACATAATCGCCAATTGAATACTCATCAGTAACTATTTCATCGCGAACTCTTTGATCAATTCCTTTGTAATGTCCACAAATAAAAACCAGAGATTCATTTGATTTAAGTTTTTTTGCCTCATTCTGATTAAATACTAAACCATCAGGCGAGGGAAAAATAACTCTGGTTTTTACAGATTTTAAATGTTTTTTTACATCATCATAAGCCCTAAATATTGGTTCTGGCTTCATAATCATTCCAGTTCCGCCACCAAATGGATAATCATCAATATTACGGTGAGGTGGATCAGCATATTCAAATAAATTATATACCTTATAACTAATAAGCCCGCTATCTTGTGCTTTTTTAATCATACTATTTTCCATAATGCTACTTATAACATTTGGAAAAGGTGTAATAAAATGAATATTCATTATTCTAATATTCCCTTATGTAAAGTCATAACCAACTTTTTACTATTTTTATCAAAAAACAAAATTAACTGTTTTGCAAATGGTACCATTTTTTGACCTAGATTTGTATCAATAAGCAAAACATCATTTCCTTGAATTGGGACAACATCAACAATCTTGCCAATTCTATTTTCATTTTGATCAAAAAGATAACAATCTATATAATCTATAAAGTAATTTTCATCATTTTCTAATTCAGGAAATATATCTTTACTAATATAAAATTTCTCATTTGAGAATTTTTCTATTTCATTTCTACATGAACATTCAATAAATCTAATTAAATTTTTTTTAGAATTATAGTTTATATCCTTAATTGTCAAAAAATATCTATCCTGATTTTTAAAAAAAATCTTATCATCGATTTTAAGAAGTTTAGATTTTTCATTAAAAAATCTAATAGATACATTACCTTTTAAACCATGAGGCTTTCCAAGAAATCCAAATGGTATTAAATCATTTTTATTCAATTATTTCTAAAAGTGCTCTTTTTCCACCTGCTTTTGCTGTCGCCGCAGATAGTAAAGTTCTTAAGGAACCTACATTTTTTCCTTTTTTACCAATAACTTTACCAACATCACCTTCACCTACTTTAAGTTCATAAATTAAAGTATTTTCACTTTCAGTTAAATTTATTTCAACTTCATCTGGTTTATCCACAATTGCTTTAATCATGCCTTCTAATAGATCTTTCATTTCCATAGTCTTCTCCCTATACTAGTTGTTTTTTTACTTATCTTCAGTGTCTGAATTTTTATCTTCAGTTTTATTATCTTCTGCTGCTGGAGCCTCTGCTTCTTCTGCTGGAGCCTCT
>CEUJ01181088.1_pt1 | contig 11239 bp, 5 predicted proteins | sample 361531 | NCBI WGS metagenome assembly CEUJ01 (sample SAMEA2622842, study PRJEB7988) | marine metagenome | biome: marine biome (ENVO:00000447); feature: marine epipelagic mixed layer (ENVO:xxxxxxxxx); material: "saline water (ENVO:00002010), including plankton (ENVO:xxxxxxxx)" | depth 140 m | reverse complement strand
TATAAAATAAATTTAAATAAATTAAATTTTAAATTGATTTAAATATTATATATTATTATAATAAATAATGGAAACAAAACTTATATTAAAATCACAAAATACCGAAACAAATCCCTCTGATTGGAAAACTTATCATTCTTCCTTAATTAATAAGGGACATTATTTAGATACTTCGTTTGTGAATGGTTTAAGAAGATATGCTATTAATAAAATTAATACAGTTGCTTTTGAATATTCACCTACACCAATGCTTAGAGATTATATTATTTTTCATAAAAATACTTCTAATATGAATAATGATTTTATAGGACATCGTATTGGTTTAGTACCTGTAAATATTATTGGTGTAAAATATATTTTATTAATTTATAAAATTTTAATAGGACATCATTCTGAACTTAATAAAATATTAAAAACAATAGAAGATCCTTCAAAAAAAAATGAAAATATTAACATTTTAAAAAATAATTTAAAATTACAAGAAAATATAGATTTAATTTCTAAAATTAAATTTTATATTGATATTGAAAATACAAATGACGATATAATTAATATTACTACTGAAAATATTTTATTTCTATTTGAACATGAAATTAAAATGGACGATTTAAAACAATATAAATTATTATTAGAATTATATGAAGAATATAATAATATTTCAACTTCAATTGCAAACGATATTTCTATTCAAAATTTATTAAAAATCGTATTTAGTTATATATATGAAACACCTGATATTTCTCAAAAAGGAATCTTATTATGTAAATTAAAACAAAAAGAAAAATTAAAATGTGAAATGTATCTAAATATTGGAAATGGTGAAAAACATGCTAGATGGTCAGTAGTATCCCCTTGTACATATTCATTTGAATTAGATAATGATTTAATTTTAGAAATATTAAATAAGAAATGTATTGAAGCAAATTTAATAAATGATAAATTAAAAAATGATATTGGTGAGGACGATTATAAATTAGTTGAAAATTTTATAGAAACTAGATATAATGATATTTCAAAATTTACTTTAAATTCTGAATCAGTAACTTCTAAAAATGAATTTTTAACTTCAAGTGAATTCACAAATCTAGATAGTAATAAAACAGTAAAACAATATATATCTGATAAAGATATTTTATTAAATACATTTAATAAATGTGATTATCAAAGATATTATAAAGGAAAAGAAGAATATGAATTATTTAATAGAGAATTTATTTTAGAAATAGAATCAGTTGGTTTTTATGATTGTGATAAAATTTTAAATAAAACATTTAAATTATTAAAAAATAATTTATTAATTGAATGTAATAAAATAATTTATTTATTATCAAATTATACTAATTTACCTATTAAAAATGAAGATATTATTATATCAGAAAGTAATAAAATAGAAAATGGTATTGATATATTATTTATTAAGTCTAATCATTCTATTGGAAATATTCTAACCTCATATATTTATCATTTACATTATAAATTTTTATCATATATTGCATATAAAATGGTTCATCCCTTAAAAACAGAAATGTTAATCACAATTGGATTAGATATTGAAGATAAAACTAATAGTATTATAAATATATTTTCTAATTTAATTGATATATTTAATAAAATGGAACTTTCAACATTTAAATCTTAAATAAATAATTATAAAAATTTTATTAAAAATAAATAATTTTTTTTTTTTATATTTTATTAAGTAAATGGAAGACACCCTTATTATAAAAAAAATTTTTATAAACGATTATATAATTAACACTACATTATTAGATAAATCTTTATTTAATTTATTAGTTAAAGTTTTATCTAATAAATTTTATAAAACAGATAAGATAGATTATAAAGTAAATAATATTTTAAAAAAAATTGACAATATTTTCTATAATAATTCAGGACAAAAAATTTTTAATTTAGCATATCAACCATTTAATCAAGAAAATATAAAAGCAGATTATAAAAGCTTAAACTTTAATAAAAAATGGATTATTCCTGTTGTAAATGAAAAAAAAAATTTAAATCAAAAAATTTTAGAAATTACTTCTGATAACAAATATATTGATAATGATTTATTATTACGAGAAGAAGATTCTATAACATATTATAATGAAGACGAATTTACACCACATGAATCAGAAAATGATTTTAATTCTAATATAACTTTTGAGAAATTTTTTATAAATTTATTAGATAAAAGTTCCACCCCATTTGAGGTTTTAGATGATCAAAATTTATTTAGTTCTGATAGTTCATTTTCTAGTTCTTCAAATACTAAAGTTATTAGAGAAGCCGATAAACATACATATTATATTTATTCAAATAATATACCTGAACCTGTTGATAAAAAATATAGATATAATAAAGAAATTAGAGATACATTTAATCAAGTCAGAAATATATTAAAAGAAGAAAATATAAATATTACTAAATTTCTTATTCTAAATCCTATTAAATTACTAACATCCAATTATAATATTTTTATTGGCAATACCATGTCTTATTTAAGTGAAATTATGTATAATAATAATAATATTGATAATAATTTTAATAATTATATTGATAATATTATTAATAATTCACAAGAAATATTAAAAAACAATTCTTCTTTTGATTTAAAAACAGAACAATTAGAATATTATACAGTTGATGTTAATGAATTCCAAAATGAATATAATAATCCTAATGGTTTCTTATGGAATTACTTAAAAATAGCTCAAAATTTAGAAAAAATTAGTAATAATAATGAAATAAAAACAATTAAAATTCTTAAACATATTTATAATATTTTTGGTTATGATTTAAATAAAATACCTTTTTGTTATCTAAAATATATTAAAAATATTTTACAATATAATATATCTAATTATATTGTTGAAAATATTATTTCAAGCAATAATTCTTTATTAGATTTATTTAATCAATATAAATTACAAAAACAAGATTCAAATAAAAATGAATTAACTCAACTTATTCAAAAATTATATAATATTCAAGATATTCAAAATATTACACCAGATAATTTATACAAATATTTAGTTAATAATACTCCTGATAATGGTGCATTATTTTATTTAACACAATATATTGAAGAATATTTAAATAAAAATCCTAAATTACCTTCTAAAATATCATTAACAATTCAAGAAAATATTAAATCAGAAGAATGTAAAAATTATAGATTTGTAAAAACATATAATTCCTTAGAAGAATATAAAAATGATATTAATAAATTTGTAGAAGCTTCTTATTCTGAACAAAATTATTTAATTGAATATGCTGATTTAATTGAAATTTTAAATTCTGAATCTTATGTTAATAAAAATAAAATTTATCAATTAAATTCATTAGTTAAATTAGATAATGAAGGCAAAAATAAATTAGATGTTAAAAAAGATAAATTTACTGAAATTTCTAAATTAGATCTTAATGCCTTTATTACAGAACACAAAATATATTTATATAATTTATTATTTAATAAATCTGATTTTGATTTAGATATTTTATTTAATAAATTATCATGTTTTAAATATCAAAACAAACATTATATTCAAATACCTATTCAAAAAATACAAAATTTTAACATTATTTTTATTGTATCTAATAATACATATTATTATATTCAAGATGATAATGAAATACCTATTGAAAATTATAATGATATAGAATATATTAATAAAGAATATATCAAAAAATGTGAATCATATAATAATACTGAAATTCAAATAGATAATTTAAAAAATAAATATAATTTTTATGAATCATTACATAATTCCCAAACTACACATATTGAAAATACAAAATTATTTTTAAATAATTTACAATCTAAAAATGATTTTTATAATGATATTATTCATAGAACACAAGAAATTAAAGAATCACAAATATATTTTAAAAATTTACCCTTAATTGAATATACAATTATAAATTACAATAATACTTCATTATATTCTAATTTTATTGATAATTTATTAAAATTAAATACTAAATTTGATACAGTTTCTTTAGATAAATTAAAAAATATATTAAATCAATCAGATGAATTATCACCTTCTATAAAAAATATAAAAATAATAGATCAAAAAATTCGGCAATTACAAAATGAAGACTTGTGGGGTGCTGTTCATCGTTATATTAATGAATATGAATTATTTCATACTAATATTATTGAAAATCCTGATAAACATACCCGGGCCTATTATAAAATGAGAGAATTAATAATAGATGACGATATAATTAAAAAACCAAATTTCCGTTTAATTTCATTAGCAGAAGCACCAGGATTTTTTGTAAATTGTATTAAAGATTTAGTTAATGATTCAGAATGGAAGTCATTTACAATTTATACATGGTTACTTGACAAAAATACTACAAAACAAAAAAATTTTTGGCAATCCTTCAATGGTCATATTTGGGGAGCAAATGAAAGTGGTCCAATAAATAGAGACGAGATTACAGGAGATTTAACAAATGTAGAACAAATAAAAAAAATTATAGAAAATGTAGGAGAAAATAAAGCAGATTTAATAACTGCTGACGGTGGTATGGAAAAACCTGAGGATGTTGATTATATTTTAGAAGAATATAATCATTTTTCATTATTTTTAGGTGAAATTATTATTGCTTTATTTACACAAAATACAGGTGGTACTTTTATTCTCAAAATGTACGATATAAGTTATATTAATACTATCAATCTTTTACATATTTTAAATTTCTTTTATAATTCTGTTAAAATTATTAAACCATATACTAGCAGACCTTGTAATTCTGAAAAATATATAAAATGTGAAAACTTTAAGGGATTTGAAACTCTTGATTCAACAGTAATTGAAAAAATTAAAAATAATTTATTAACTATTTTAAATAATTCTAAAAATAATAAAAAAGATAATAATTATAAATATATTGATATTTTTAGTAATCTTAAATTAGATAATACAGATATATTAAAATTTAATGAAAGTATTGTAGTTAAAAGTAGAGAATTATATACTCAACACATTTACAATATATTAACTAGAAAAGACAATACTGAATTAACATTAATTAAAACATATTTTAATGATACTAGTAAAATTAGTAATGTTTTAGAAGATTCTGATGATAAAATGAAAGGTTATTTTATATCTAAAATAGAGAATAGTATTCGTTTAGCCAATTATCTTAAATTAACACACTATATTAAACCTATATTTATTAATTTTTATAAAAATATTAATAGTTATAGAAATTCAGATACTTTAAAAATATATCCACCACATTTTAGCGAAAAATATGAAATTGATAATGAAAAAAATCCTTATGAAAAAACACCTAAAATTATAAAATTTGTTAATAAATTTTGTATTCTTTTTAAAAAATTTGGAGATGATAAAATATTAGATGAAAAAATATTACGTGCGACTTATTTATTTATTACTCAATCCAAAATAAAAATTATTAATCATCCTTTAATTCTTTCTATTTCAAATGCTTTACAGAATTTTTCTGAATATAATTCTTCTGAATTATACAATATTTTAATAAATTTATGTAAAAAAGAAAATATTGCTACTACATTTAATTTATATAAAACAAATACCATTAATTTAATTATTAAATATCAAAATACTATTAGATATCTAATTGGTTGGTATTTATGTAAATATACCTATTTACCTATGTTTCCTAAATATATGATTTATGATAATGTTGAAGATCAAATTAAAGAATGTGGTATTAAAGTTAATTCACATCAATATATATGTTGTTATTCCGGTGATAAATTAGATAAAGAAGATTTTGACGATTTTATGGGTGTTGGTGAAAATATTCATAGAACAACCATAGATATTGACGAAACTACTTCTGATACAAATTTAAAAAATACTACTAAAATACAAAATATATTACAAACTGGTAATATTCAAAATATAATTAGTAATTTAGAAACAATAGAACATAAAATATCATTTTATATTTTACATAATATTTTTAAAGAAAAAGACGCCGAAAATATCTCTTTATGTTTATCTAATATTATAAATAAACCTATTGATATTACTGATGTAACTAATGAATATTATACTTATTTAGATTTACTAAATAAACAATATTCAAGTATTCAACTCATTTCAAGCAAACAAAAAATTGAAAAACGAGAAGATTATTTACAAGATATATCTTATTGGGGTTTTTCTGTAGTAGATAAAAAAAAAATATATTCACCTGCATTACATATTAAACCTACTGACTTAAAAATATTTACTAATCTTTTAATTAAAAATATAAATAAAACTCTTTTATATGATAAAAATAAATTAACAATTCGTACTAAACTAAATATTGATACTTTTATTATACAACATTTATTATATTTATCATTTTCTGATTATATTTATAATAAATATTTAAGTGTAATACTATATACTCTTTCTTATATAAATCAAATTAAAAAACAAGATGTTTTAAAAACATATACTACTAATGAAAAAAATTTATTTAAATATTTATTAGAAAATACTAATGAATTTCAAATTTTTAAAAATGAATTAATTAATAAATTTTCAATGCCTATAAATATTCAAAATCCTATCACTGAAACTACTACTTTTGATGATATAATAAAACAATTAGAAGAAAATCAAATAGAAACAATTAAATCATATATTACTCCTGAATGGATGAGTTTTAACAAAAATATTGAAAAAAAATTAGCAGATTTGCAAAAATCTAAAACAGTTATTGAATTTTTAATGAATTCTAATAAAATTAATAATCTATTATATATTAAATTTATTAATGTATTAATCAATACACCAGAAAATAAATTTGATTTCAAAACAAATCTCAGAAATTATATTCCTTCAAATATTTTTACAACATTACTTGATAATATGAATATTTCTATAAAAAATCAACCAATAGCAAATATAAATAATATAGAAAATAATATTAAACATAATAGAACGGATTTACTAGATTATAATATATTAAATTATGCTAAAATAAAATCTACTTTATCGCCTCTTTATTCTTATCAAGATAAATCTGTTTTACTTAATTATAATTTTGATTCATATATTTATTATTTTAAATATCTTTATTTAAATGTTTATGAAGACGATTTTCCTATGTTTTATGGTGAAAAAAGATATTTCAAAAAAGTAAATAATATAGATACTTGTATTTATACTAAAAAAACCAAAAATATTATTTTACAAGAACTTCAATCATTAACACCAGAAATATTATATCAAAAATATCTTACACTTTTAAATAAAAAAAATAAATTACTTAATAAATCCGAATTTATTAATAAAAATGTTTTATTAGAAGACAATATTAATTCTAGTTTAATTAATAATTTTTGTTATTCATATTCATTAGAAAAAATAGATATATTATATAAATATATTATCTTATTTTACAAGGATATAGAAACTGATAATGAAGATAAAAATATTATTATGAGATTTTATAATGACCCTATTGATAATATTATTAATTTTCTTAAAAAACATTCCGAATTATTTGTTTCTAAATTTTCACAGTTTGAAACAGATATTATTCAAATATTAAAATTAAATGAAATGGATTCATTATTTACAACTCTTAGTAAATTAAATAAAGTAAATGATTATAAAATTATAGAAGAAATTAACAAATTAAATATACCATTAATCGAAGAATTAACTCAAAATAATATAGATATTGAAATATTAAATAATTTATCCGTTAATGAACTAATTAATGTTATACAAAATATTAAACAAAAAATATCTTATATAACTAATTTTTCAAATCAAAATCAATTATTTAATAGTAATAATATAGAAATAGATTTAAAAAATAAATATAAATTTGTTAAAAATAAATATATTTCAGAATCTGCTGAATATATTGCTTTAATTAATTTAGTTAAAAAATTCTATAATTTTACATTAGATGATTATAGATTAAATACATTACAAGTCATTTTTAAAAATTTATTAGATTTATTCCATTTTTATCCAAATAATATTTTATTTACAAATAATACCAATCTTAATAAAGTTATTTTATTACATAAAATATATCATATTATTACTAAATCTATTCAAATTTTAAATAATAATATAGATGTTAATAATGATTATTTTAAACAACGTTTTTATTTACATACATTAGATAATAAAAAACATGACTATTTATTAATTCAAAATATTCCTTTTGAACAACCTGAATCTATTCAAATTACCGATGAATATAAAGATTTATTTAAAAAAATTATTACTGATACTTTTAAATCTATCAATGAATACTCTATTATTATTAGAGAATTTGAATATAATAATGATGACGATGGTATTGAAGATGACGATAATTTTGGAAATTTACAATATTTTGATGAAATTGCAGGTTCCGTTGAAGATTAAAAATAATAAATATATTTATATTCTTTTTTATCTATTTAAAAATTTATTTAATTATTAATATATGTCTGGATATTTTACAAGCATTATAGATTTATCTAAAATTATAACTAAATTACGTTACACTGATAAACCTGATTCCCAGGTTTTAGATCCATTTTCTTGTTTAATTCGTTTATGTTTATTAAATTATAAACCTATTGGCACAAAATTAAGTTTTACTGAAAATAAAATTGTTTTTCAAGAACCTGATTTTTTACAATCTGCTAAAAGGTGGAGTTTAGGTGATAGCAGACAACATATTCATAATTTATATAATCCTATTTTTAAATTAAATCAATGGTATGATATTAATACACCACAATTTATATATCTTTTAAATAAATCTAAATCTGGTTTATTACAATTATTAAAATGTTATAATTCTAATGATTCAAATATTATTTCTCATTCTATTAATTATTATATTGAAACGATTAATAATATTTTAGATACAAATAATTCTAATAATCAAAATAGGGTACATATTGAAACTAATTTAAATAATGAATCTTTTGAAAATACTAAAAAAAATAAAAAAAATAAAAATATTAAAAATGAAACTATTCAAAATGAAACTATCCTAAATGAAACTATCCAAAATGAAACTATTCAAAATGAAATTCATTCTACTAATAATATTTCAGATTTAAATCAGAGTACCGATATATATTCTATTAAATTAAAAGATTTATGGAATTTAGATGAAATTAATATTGTTTATTTATTATTAACTGAATTAGAAAAAAAAATAAATATTTCCAAATTTAATAATTCTAAATCTTTAATTTTATCCATAGAACAAATTTTAATAGGTAAAGATGAAATATTAAATAATATTGTTAATAAAATATCTACATCTTTATAATTTGAATATTTAAAATTTTTGTTATTAATTGTAAATATCTATTTAATATATTATATTCAGAAAACATTTCTCTCCAAAGTGTATAATCATTTTTTTTTATTGTATCAAATAATCTTTTTTTTGTTTTACTTAATCCAAAATCCGATATATAAAAATTAACTTTATCATTTATTTCTTCTACTAATATATTATCTAAATGCAAATCAATATGAGCAATATCTGCTTTATGCATTTTTTCTATTTGTTTATCAATCATTTTTTTTTCTTTATTTGTTAAACCTCTTTGTTTTTCATTTAACCAATTTGTTAATGATTTTCCTTTAAATTCCATTAAAATATATATATGCAAACTATTATTATTATTTGACATCCAATAATCATATAATTTTGGTGATATTGGAGGTTTTATTTTATTTAATATTTTCATAGCATTTATCTCATCAATAATTAAATCTAAGGTATTTTTAAATTCATTTTGTTTTTTTTTTGGTAATACATAGTTTGTCGCATTTATTACTTTTAATACCTTATTTTCTGGTAATTTATATACAACACCAAAAGAACCTTGTCCTAATATTTCTCCTGTTTTATATTTACATAATTCATTATTTTTTAATGGTATATTATTTTTTAAATATTTTACTAAATCCTCTAATGAATTATTTGATATATTATTTAAATATTCATTAATTATCTGAAATAATAAAATATTATTTAAATTTTCCATATCATTATTCAACATTGGATATTTCATTTCTAAAAAGTTTATCTGATCATTTAATGAATATCCTATTTTTTCAATATTTTTACCCATTTTTTGTATTTCTTTTAAAAAATCAAATATTTTTTTCTGTTCTAATCCATTTTGAAAATTAGTTTCATATTTTTTTTTTAAATTTACTAATTTTTCAAGTTCATTTTATATAATTGTTCTACATTTGTTTCATTATTACCTCCATATATTTTTTTTGCTTTTAAATATTTTTTTTTATATTTTATGTACAAATTTTTATAATTAATCATATATTATATATTTATATATTTATATTTTTATAAATTTATATTTTTATAAATTTATTTAATAATTTTTCTATGTAATCATAATCAGTGCAAATTTCATTTTCTTTTTTTTTAGAAATATCTTCAAATTCTCTTAATGTTAATGCTAAATTTACATAAGAATTATTTCTAAATGTATTACATTGTTCTTCTGTCATTTTACCACCTTGAATTTTAAAACTTTCTTTTGAGGAATTTGATAAAGTATTATAATATTCATTATTTATTGAACATAAAAATCTTTTTGCTTGTACATGTAATAATATTGGTTTTGTTATTTCATCATCTAAAAATTCTTTTAAAAAATTATAACCTATTAATTCATGTTTTAAATCTTTTTTTAAAAAATCCTCATTATTATTATTTTCATCTAATAATAAATGTCCTATATCATGTAAAAAACAACATAACTGAAATTTTTCATCAAAACCCTTCTTAATTGCCATTTCCATTGTTTGAAATGAATGTTCTTTTTGACTTATATGTGTATCATACATTGTATTACCTTTTTTTTTATATAAATTTATTATATAATTTGTTATATATTCCTTATGTTTTTCATTTTTTTCTATTATATTTCCTTCATAATGATCTATCAAACTTATTTTATTTGAATCTAATTTTTCTTTTTTCATTTCATAATATTCTTTTCTTAAATCACCTTCACTTATATCATTATATGTTATATATAATGCTTTTCTTGGTAGATTACTTATATTTATAGAACTACGATGTGGAATATATGAATTAAATAATATTATATCACCATAATTTGTTTCTAACGGATTTGTCCATTTTAATTTTTCTGGCTCACAAATAACCCCATTTTTATGTTTTATTATAGTATTTTTATCTAAATTATTCATAATTAATGGACTAAATT
>CEUJ01026070.1_pt1 | contig 11246 bp, 9 predicted proteins | sample 361531 | NCBI WGS metagenome assembly CEUJ01 (sample SAMEA2622842, study PRJEB7988) | marine metagenome | biome: marine biome (ENVO:00000447); feature: marine epipelagic mixed layer (ENVO:xxxxxxxxx); material: "saline water (ENVO:00002010), including plankton (ENVO:xxxxxxxx)" | depth 140 m | reverse complement strand
TATATTTATAAAATAAAGTAAAAAAGATTAAATAAAAAATAGTGCTAGTAATTAAAATAGATACTTGATGTTTTGTATTATATATATCTTTTAAGGAAATAATAATCGGTAATAAATTTAGACAGTTTATACTCAAACCTGTTAATGAATTTATATATTTTTTTTTTCTAAGTTTATTAGTTAAGTAAAAAAATATGAGTTGATGTAAATGATTATTATCAGCATTCATTGGTGAATTTTTTGCTTTTATTTTTCTTATAAAAGAAAATAAAATTTCAAATGAAGGATACCAAAAAATTACTGCAATGAAATAAGGGGATATGTAGGGATCTACAGATTGTATTTTTAAAACTGTAAAAGCAAAAAATATTGACAGCAAGTAAATTCCATTATCGCCTAAATATATTTTATTGAAAAAATTAAATATTAATAAAATTATTAGCAAAAATAAAAATGAATTTAAGAAATGTTTATCAAAGACTAATGATATACCTAAATTCTCTAAATGTAAGATGGATAATAAAACAATTATATAATACCCTATTGATAAAGTATTGTTTCCATCTATAAAATTAGAACCGTTGACGTAAACAAGAATGCAGAACGCTACAAAAAAGTAATTGAAAATTTCATTTTTTAAAAAAATATTAAATACTTCAATTCTTAAGTCCGAGATATTTAAATTAAACAAATAAACAAAAAAAATAACAAAAATTATTTGTAAGAAAAACCTTATTGAGGCAGAACTTATTAAATTTAAATCTCCTAAAATAGCAATTAAAAAAAACAAATATAAAGATATTAAAAAAAATGATTCATAGCTATTAAAATTTATTGTTAAAAAAAAGAGGATAATTAATCCACCAGATAATGGAACTGATTTTTGATTTGTATAGGTTTGATGCTTTAATCCCGAGTAATTTAATAAATAATTATTTTTTTTTAATAATGTATTTATTAATATAATTAATGGTACAAAAAGAAGATTAAAAAGTATTTCCATTTTTTTTTAAAAAATTTAAAGAAAGTCTTATTAAATATATAATAGATCTTAAAAAACTGAAATTTAGATAATGTTTATAAACTTTATATCCATCTATTAATTTTCTAATAGTTGAGGAAGACAAAGAGTTATTTAATTTTCTCCATTTTACATAAATCTTTTTCATCCCATGAAATTTAAGCCCTTTCTTCGAAAGTTTTAACCATAAAACATAATCTTCTTTTGTTTTAAGCTCAGGAAAAATACAGTCATTTTTTATATAAGATTTTTTTATGATTACTGACGATAATCCTATGTCACATGATGCTAGCAATTCTTTGTAACCAACTGTCTTAGCAAATCTTTTCGAAATAATTGATCCTTTTTTATCAATAATATCATAACTGGTATGTGACGCTCCAATTTGATATTTTTTCATAAATTTAATTTGATGATTTAGTTTATTTTTTTTCCAAATATCATCTGCATCTATAAATGCAATAAAATTACCTTTTGAATGTTTAATACCTCTATTTCTTGACTTACCTGCACCATAATTTTTCTTATTTACAATAATTTTGATTTTTTTATTTTTACCAAATAAATTCTTTAAATATTTAAGATTTTTTAGGTTTGTTTCATCATAAATTAATATAATTTCAAATTTTCTGTAAGTTTGAGATAAAATAGAGTTTATAGTTTCGTCAATATATTTTTCTTTCTTGTAAAATGGCAGAATAATACTAACGAGATCCATAATTTTAAATTATATTATTTAACTTTTGTAAATTTTAATATTTTTGAATTTATATTTTAATTATTAGAAAATTAACTCAAATTTTTTTTTTAATATTAATAAATATGTCTTTTAAAGAAGTTTTTTTACTATATTCTGAGAAAAAGGCATCAACTTTTTTATAATTTAATCTGTCATAATCGCCATATTTATTTTCTAAGTAATGAAGACCTGCATATAAAACAGGTATTAATTTAGATGAATATCTTATTTTAAATGACAAAAATATCATCAAAAATAATTTAATTACAAATGAAGTATAACCAAAAGATTTATCCAATATTGTTCCCATTTTTTTTAACAGAAGCAACCTGTATTTGTAATTATAGTAAACATTTTTTGCCCAATTTTTTCCTATAGTATGTGACACCGCATGATAGATTTTTTGATCTAAATCAACCATTAAATTTCCATTAGTTTTTTTAAGTCTATTAGAAAGTTCAATATCCTCCTCTCCATAAAAAAAATCTGGATCAGATAAACCAGCTTGTTTTAAATTTTTAGACCGCATTATTGATGCGCACCCAACAATAGAATCTGTTTTGACAAGACCTCTATATTTTTTTGTATCTGCGTGTCCAGGGTCATAATCAGAACATTGTCTTTGAAATTTTAAATTATTTCCAATTTTTGCACCTCTAAACCAAATTAATTTTGGTTTATCTAAAAACATTACTTTAGGACTCATGGCAATAATATCTTTATTATTATCAAGCCTTCTGCATAGTTTTGACATTAAATTTGTTGGAAGTATCATGTCATTATCTATCCTAGCAATATATTTAAAATTATGTTTTAAACAAAATTTATATCCAGGATTATGCCCTAATCCACATCCAAGATTTATTTTATTTTTAATATATACGCATTTTTTTTTATATTTTGAAAAATCGAAATTAAAATTTTCTTTAGTTGTTTTAAATATTTTTACCTTTTTATTTTTTAACCATTTTATTACTTTATTAGAGTATTTTTTATCTGAATTATTATCTACAATTACTAGAGTAAAATTAATTTTTTTTTGTTTATAAATTGAATTTAAACATTTTATTGTTTTTTCACTATCATTCCAAAAAAGAACAACAATACTTAAAATATTATTTTTAATTCTCATATTAATTTATTAATTTTAAAATTGATTTATAGTGGTAAAATAAAGTAAATTTCTTTAGAGTTTTTTTTGATCTCAAAATAATTTTTTCTTTTTCAATTAAAGGTAAATTTTCGTAATAATTAAATTTTTCGATAAAATCTTCTTTTGAATTGTTTTTAAATAAAATACCATTTTCATTTCCCAAAATTTCTTTGGGTCCACTTGGACAATCACTGGAAATCACAAAGCAATTACTGATCATTGCCTCTATGATAACAAATCCAGGATCCTCCCATAAAGAAGATAGGATAAATCCTTTTGAATTTTTTAAAAATTTAAAAACATTTTTTTGATAACCCGCAAGTATAATATTATTTTCTAAATTATTTATTTTTATTAATTTATGAATTTTTTTAAATTCTTCACCTGTACCTATTATTATTAATATTAATTCTTTATTTTTTTTAATTAGTTCTAAAAAACAATCTATCAAAAAAATAAAATTTTTTTGTTTTGAGAGTCTTCCAATTGAAAGATAATAATCTTTTCCTTTGAATTTTTCTTCCAAATCCACCTTCTTAAGTTTATTTATCTCATTTAGTTCTAAAATAGGGTCATAAAGCAATTCAAGTTTATCTGTTGAAACTATTTTCAATGTTTTAAAATATTCTAAAGTTTCAATAGTTGGAAATGTTACCTTATATATTTTTTTAATTGTTAATTTCCAAAAATAATACCTCATAAAATTTAATTTTGGTTTACCTGAAATTCTTAAAATAATTTTTGTATTGGATTTAAAAATATAGTTTATAAATAATGGCAAAGAAGAGATTAGGTGTATTATTAAATATTCAGGCTTTTTTTCAAAAATAAATTTCTTTAAAGAAAAAAATGATAGGAAAAATACTAAGATATATTTAATTCTACTTTTCAAAAAACCAAGTGATGAAAATTTAAATAAAAAAGGATAATGACCAAGTTTATAAAATATATTTTTATTTAAAATGAAATAATCGCTATTTTTCCACTCTCCAAACACATCTAAAATTATACCTTCGTATCTTCCAGCGGAATATTTATTTAAAGATTTAGCTGAATTATATACCGCTTTAATTGTTGCAACTTTATTTATAAATGGCGCCCAATAATATATTTGTTTTTTATTTTCCATAAAATATATTTTTTATAAAATTAAGATATTTATGAGAATTTTTTTGGTATTCAAACCTGTAAATGTTTTTTTTTGCATATAAAATTTTATATTTTGCTTTAGTGTAGTTTTTAAGAACATATATTATTTTACTTGCTAAAATTTCAGGATTTGATTTTGGAACAATATATCCACCTTTATTGTTCAAAATTATTTCGTTTGGACCACTTTTGCAATTTGTTATAATAGTAGGTATCTCATAGTTAACTGCATCAATTACTACATTTCCAAGACCCTCATAAAGTGATGGTAGTATAAAAATACTTGCGTGCTTATAATATTTGCTAACTTTTTTTTTCCATCCAGTAAAAATTATCTTATCTTCTAAATTTAATTTTTTACTAAGATCTTTTAATTTTGTTTTAAGATTTCCTCCCCCAACTATAATCAATTTGTAATCAGGAATATTTTTTGCAATAATATTAAATGAAAGTATTAGATTTTTAAAATCTTTTTGTTTAGTAAGTCTACCAACTGATAGAATATATTTTTTTCTCTTTAAAAAATTTCTTTTATTTATTTTTTTTAAATATGGATTGTATATGTAATCAATGTTAGTTTTCCTGAATAATAATCTCTCTAACGATTGTTTTGATCCTTTTGAATTTGTAATTATTCCATCAGCAAAATTATAAGTAATTGTTTTTAGGGCAAGTACAAATAACGATAAAAGTTTATTCTCTTTGTAAAATGTAGAATATATAGGATCTTCGGCATTTCTTACAACTATTTTAAAATTTAAAATTTTACACAAAATTATTGATAACGAACTTGATTGCATAGAAAAAACAATTGTTTTTTTTGGATTTGAACTTTTCAATTCTTTTAATAATGTGTTAACTCCATACAAGCTATTTGTAATTCTATTATTAATAAAATTAATGTTTTGATCTTTATGTTCTTTTAAAGTGAAAAGACGATTTTTTTTAATTATTTTTTTATTAAAGTTACTAGAAATTAAACAAATACAAACTTTTTTTTTTAAAAAAAAATTGATTAAATTAGCTAAAATTAATTCAACACCACCTCTTTCAAATGATGGATAAAATATAATTATTTTTTTTAATTTCATTATTAAGTTTTTAAAATTTTCTTGAATTTAAATAGTTTATACCAACTAATTGTTTTTGCTAAACCAGCTTCAATAGAAACAAAATTTTTATAATTTATGTCTTTCTTTACTCTAAAGTTTGAACCATAAGTTATATTCATTTCACCTTTTCTTTTCTTAAAATATTTTATATTGGGACAGAATTTATTTAATTTTTTAAAAATATTTAAAAATTGGATTATCTGGATAGGTTTTGACGCACAAATATTATAAATTTTGTTGCCGTTATTTTTTTTGGACAATATATAGATAATTTTTACAACATCATCTACATATGTAAAATCTCTTAAATGTTTTCCAAAATTGAAAATTTTTAATATTTTATTACTTTTGGAATACGTTAGATATTTTAACACTAACATATCAGGCCTCCCGTAGGGACCGTAAACTGTGAAAGGTCTAACAATCTTGAATGGGATGTTATTTTTTGCAAAACCTTTTGTTACTATTTTTTCGCAAGTAATCTTTGTTTTAGCGTAATAATTCTTTGGTATTAACTTAAAGTTTTCTTTAATGGGATATTTTTTTTGATCTCCATAAACTGAGCTTGACGAAACAAAAATAAAATTTTTAATTTTTTTATTATTGAATAAATCTACTAAGTTCTGCGTTGCTTTTACGTTATTTTTATAATAACTATCTGGATTTTTGTAAGAATAAATTACACCTGGTTGCGCAGCTAGATGGATAACGTATCTAATTTTTTTTTCGGTTAATAAATTTTTTATTTTTTTTTCGTTACTAAGATCAATTTTATAAAATTTAAATCTTTTATTTTTTTTTAAAATTTTGAGTCTTTCGTATTTGTAATCTTTCGAATAATAACGATTTAGACTATCTACCCCTATAACTTTATTATTGCGTCTTATTAGATAATTTGTCATATGGTACCCAATAAAACCTGCACAACCTGTAATTAAATACATTATAAATTCTCCAGATATTTTTTTGCTCTATTTTTTAAATTAAATGATTTTCCTAAATTATAATTATTTTTTGAAATAATTAGTCTCTTAGATAGGTTTTTGCATATTTTATCTATCTCCAATTTCCACGAATAAATATTTTCATAATTTTTAATAAATATTACATTTTTATTTTCAGTTATAACTTCTTGAAGTACAGGTAGTTTTGAACTTAAAATTACTTTACCAATAGATAAATAATCAAAAAGCTTCAAAGGAGAAGTAAATTTAGATATATCTCCAACATCTCCACCTGAGGTAACTTTTTTTGAATAAGGCATTAAAAAAATATCCATTTTTTTTAAAAGTTTAGGAATTTTATTATAGCTAACATACCCACCTAAAAATAAATTTTTGTTTGAATATTTAAAATTAAGGTTTTTATATTTTGAATAATCGCCAAACATAAAATAATTATTTTTTTTATCTATTTTTGACAAATTTAAAAAAATATCTGCTCCTCTAGATTTGTATATTGAACCAAAGTACCCTATATTTAATTTCTTAGAGTAGTTGTTTTCAAAATTGCTATAAGTTTTAATTGAAGATCCACTTGGTAGTACTATTATTTTATTTTTATTTAAATTAAAAGTTTCCAAATAATGCATTTTAACTTTTTTAGATATAGCAATTATTCGAATAATATTTTTATTATTTAAAACTTTAAAAAATTTAATTAAAAATTTAGTAATTCTACTCTCTATTTGAATATCATGATGTATTTCAAAAATTACTTTTTTTCTAAACAAAATTAAAACGAATGCAGTGAAAAAGTTTCTAGTTATATAAATTTGAGGTTTATATTTAAGGCTTCTAATTACTGAAATAATTGAAAATATGTAATATTTATATCCTAAAGGAAATTTTTTAAAACTATTTAACTTTTCAATATTAAATTTTGTTTTTACATTGTAAAAATTGAAAACATTTTTTTTTATTTTATTTGAATTTGGGCAAATCAAAGAAACTTCATTGTCATTTTTGGACAGCGCTTCACACATTTTGACTATTTGAATAGCACTTGCCACAGTTGAAGGTATCGCATTGTTAGCCAGATAACAAATTTTCATTAAAACCTAAACTTTCTTAAAAAAATTTGTAAACTTACTAAGTTCCAAATTAAATATGGATCAAAATATTTATGTTTGTGTTTATTGAGTAAATTTGAACATTCGTTAAAATCAATTAAGCTAGATGAATTATAGTATTCTTTACTTAGTATATTCTTAGCAAAATCAAATAGTTCAGTTCTTAAATAAGATGCAAATGGAGTGTTAAATCCTAATTTTTGATTTATGGATAATTTTAATTCTTCTTTAAAATTTTTTATAATAAGATTTTTATATTTTAAAAAAAATCCAAATTTTTCATAATCATTAATCATTAAATAGTTTTCAATAATTTTTTGATCTAAAAAAGGAACCCTCAGTTCTATTGAGGAATTTGCATATATTTTATCATTTCTCAACAATACATCATTTTGGATCCAAGTATCTAGGTCATGATACATTATATAAGATAGTTTAGTTTTCGGGTCTAAATCAGAACTATGATTTAAATTTTTATTAAATTGCTTATCATCAATAAATTGAAAATTTTTATAAACTTTGGACTGACTCTTAAATAAATTTTGTTCGCTAAAAGATAGAAACATTTCTCTAGAATTATTAATAAAAAAACGTTTAAGATTTTTATTTTTAAAATTGAGACCAAGGTGTTTTAGTGGATTTAGAAAATTACATAAATTAATTAAATGAATAGATTTATATCTATCATAACCTGAAAATATCTCATCGCCCCCGTCTCCAGAGAATAAAACTTTTTCTGAAACATTTTTGCTTAATATATAATTTGCTATAGAATTTGTATTTCCGACAGGTTCCTCTACTATATCAACTACTTTTTCAGAATAGTCTATAAAATCTTTAGGTTTTATAGCTACGGGATTTATATTTGTATTGTTATGTTTGCAAATAGTTTTGGCAGCTTTAAAATCTGCAGAATATTTTTCTGACCCTTCGAAATAAACAGAATAAACATTAAATTTACTCTTTTTGCTTTTTAATAAGGTCGAAAAAATTAAATTAGAGTCAACACCTCCAGATAAAGAAAGGGCTATTGGTACATCTGAAACAAACTGTTTTGAGAATATATTTTCAATATCTTGTGCAATATTATTTTTTTTTTCATTTTGAAATTCAAAATTTAAAAATTTCTTTTTTAAAATATTATTTTGCTGAAAAATTATCAATTCACCCGGATTAACCTTAAAAATATCTTTAAAATAGGTTTCACTATAATCATTTCTATTAAAATTTGAGTATGAAATTAGGGAATTATGATTAAGTTTTTTATTTTTTAATGATAATAAGATTGGTTTTATCAAAGAAGAAAATATAAATTTTTTTTCTTGTATATTAAAATAGTAATATAGAGGCTTAACGCCTACTATATCTCTAATTAATATAATTTTTTTTTTAATTTTATCAAAAATTGATATTGCAAATATTCCTGAGAGAAGTTTGAAAGAGTCTACTCCGTATTCAAAATAAAGCTTTACTACAAGCTCTGTATCTGAATTAGTTTTAAACTTGTAACCTTTCTGTATCATTTGATCTTTTAGATCCATGTAATTGTAGATCTCACCATTGAAAGATAAAATCAAATTTTTATATATAAAAGGTTGATTTGATCTTTCTTCAGGATCTATTATTGAAAGTCTGTTATGTGAAACCGAGTATTCGTCTGATAAAAAAAAACCTTCATTGTCTGGACCTCGAGAATAAGTTATTGCTGACATTTTTTTCAAGAGATTTTCATCTTTGAAATTAAAACCGTTTATTCCACACATTTTCAAAATGTCCTATTCATTGATTCCAAAATTAATACTTTAAAAACATTTTTTAGCTTTTCTCATTTGTTAATTTATTTAAATCTAAAATTTCGTCACAAAATATTGCAGCTGATTTTCTGTGAGTGATGCAAATAATAGTTATTTTATTTTTTAACTTTTCAAAAATTGATATAATTTTTTTTTCAGTTTCAAGATCTAAAAAGCTTGTAGCCTCATCTAATACTAATATTTTTGGATTTGTGTAAAGTGCTCTTCCAATACCAATTCTTTGTTTTTGCCCGCCTGATAGTTTTACTCCGTTATCCCCCAAAATAAGCTCAGAGTTAAATTCGGTTCTTTCAACAATCTTATCAAGCTCCAAAAGGCTTATAATTTCCTCAATTTTATAAATATCAATCTTTTCTTTATCAACTCCGAGAGCAATGTTTGCTTTGAGAGTATCGTCCAAAATGTAAGTTTCCTGTGGAACATAACCTATACATTTTAACCATGAACTTTTAACATCTTGGATTTTGTAATCACCAATTAAAATTTGTCCTTTGCTTGGTTCTATTAATCCCATCATTAGATCTCCAAGAGTGCTTTTTCCAACTCCACTCTTGCCCATGATTGCAATAGATGCATTTTTATTTATGTTTAAGTTAAAGTCTTTAAAGATATATTCTTTAGATCCCTCATATTGAAAACTCACACCCTGTAGTGAGATAGAATGATTATCAATTTTTTTATCCTCTTGATCCAATTTTTTAAATTTTGAAATCGTTTTAAAATTCTCGTATTCATTTAATAAAATATTTAAAATTGGTGTTGAATATCTTAAATTTTGTATACTTAATAAAATTTTATTCAGTGATGGCAACATTCTGTAACCTACTAAACTAAATATTATTAAAAGTGTAAATAATTCATTTAAATTTGTACCAAAATTTAAAAAAAAAATTAAAGCAAATACAATTAATGACAAAAAAACAAACTCAATCCATATTCTTGGTAATTTTTCAATAAAAAGTTGGGTATATTTTGCTTTTTTTTCTTTTAAAGACATGTCTTCAAAAATATCGATTACTTTGTTCTCTTTACCCATAATTTTTAAAAGTTTCGGTATTCTAAAAGACTCGATAATATGCTTATTGATCAAAGAAACTTGTTTCGATTGAGTGCTTCCTAATCTATAATCATAACTTTTGGTTATTCTTTGAGTAATATATCCTAGCACTATTAAAAAAGAAAATACGATTGTACTAATAAATGGATATAGATAAAAAACAAAAATTGCTAATGATAAAGACATTATAACTTCAGTTACAAGATTCAATAAATATGGAATTATTTTTGAGGAATATGAGTCTATACCCAATTGAAGGTTTCTTATTAATGTTCCCGTGTTTTTATTCATTATAAAAGACCAGGGACTATAAATATAACTTTTGAAGTATGTTTTCACAAGTCTAACATTTAAATTTGTATAAAAAATTTTTTGTAAATAAAAATTAAACGTGAAAAAAAAAGATTTAAAGAAAAAAACAGATATTAAAAAAAAAATTATTGTAAATATAATTTGATATTCTGTTTCTAGACCTAAAAAATTACTCAAAATTATTACTAATTTGTTACTAAATAGCGCCTCTTTATTTGTAAATAAATAGATTATCGGTACGATAATACCAATACTTAAAATTTCTAATAATGATGAAATTATTGTGAGAAAAAGAAAATATAATAAATATTTTTTTTCTGTAGGTAATAATAATTTAGAAATATCTTTTAAATAATCTAGTTTACTTCGAGTCATACTTTAAACTTTCATCATATTCTCTTTTTAACTCATCATACTCACTCATTTTTCTTTTCATAAAGTTAATTGTAAGTTTGGTTTTTTGAGAAAGTCCTTCTGGGGTGAGAACATAAAGATAATTTATTTTATTAGGGTTTTTTTTAAAATTTTTTATTTTAATTAAACCTTTTTTTTGTAATTCTTTTAGACAATAATTTAGCTTGCCTAGGCTAAAGCCTAGCTCTTGAGCTAATTCTCTTTGAGATGATTGAGGTTTTTTATTTATTTTTCTAAGTATTTCAAAATGATCTTGATTTTCTTCCATCGTGTTCAATTTTTGAACATATTATCTTCTAAAGTTTTTGGAATCAAGACTTAAAAAAAAACCCCTAGAAAAATTTCTAGGGGTTCGTACAATTTATAAAAAATTTTTTTCAGTGCATAAATCAAGCCAATTGAGC
>CEUJ01042511.1_pt1 | contig 11262 bp, 12 predicted proteins | sample 361531 | NCBI WGS metagenome assembly CEUJ01 (sample SAMEA2622842, study PRJEB7988) | marine metagenome | biome: marine biome (ENVO:00000447); feature: marine epipelagic mixed layer (ENVO:xxxxxxxxx); material: "saline water (ENVO:00002010), including plankton (ENVO:xxxxxxxx)" | depth 140 m | reverse complement strand
CCCGAGCCTTTATTTAGAAGTACCTTTAAGATTGATATATTTGAATTTGCTTTCATAGAGTAAAATATTTTTACATCCATATTAAATGCGGATATGAGTGCTTGGTACTGATCTTCGATATATTTTTCAGAATAGCAATAGAACGGGGTTTGATTATCATCAGCAAGCTTTTCAACGCTTAATCCTTCAATGTATAGACTATTACTTTTATATTTTATTGGAGCCATTATTTTATATTATTTTCTCTTTAGTATATTGCTAGGAAAATTCTTTAGATTAATCTATCCAAAATACTTGTTTTTTCAGAAATTGATTCTTTTTCCAGTTCGATATCGCCTTTTACACCGCATGAATTAAGTGCAATTAATAGCAAAAAAGCTATAATTAATGTCATTATCGTGCTTGTTTTTTTTCGCTTTATCATCTGTTTTTCAGAGCCTTTAACCACTTTTTCGCTTCTTTCTTCACATTGCTTGGGGCAGTGCCACCCTGAGAGGTTTTATTATGAATAATTCTATCAAATGATATTTTATTTACTAGTTCTATTGTTATTCTCTTATCAATTTTCTGATAATCTTCTACAACTAGTTCATCTAAAGACTTATTATTTTCTTCCGCAAAGCTAACAATTGACCCAACGATTTTATGTGAGTCTCTGAACGGGATATCTAAATTCTGAACTAGAATATCAGCAATATCAGTTGCAATAGAGTATCCATTTTTGGCTGATTTTAGCATTCTATCTTTATTTGGCTTCATTTCTGTGATCATTTGGCACATGACCTGAAGTGATAATTCTATTGTGTCTATTGCGTCAAATAAAGGCTCCTTATCTTCCTGCAAATCCTTATTGTATGTCAACGGGAGACCCTTCATAACGACTAGCAAGGTACTAAGAGACCCAATGACTCTTCCAGCCTTTGAACGTATAATTTCCGCTCCATCGGGATTTCTTTTTTGGGGCATAATTGATGACCCAGTCGTTAGCGAGTCGGGTAGTTTAATGAAATTAAATTCAGTTGAAACCCATAAGATAATTTCTTCTGCGAATCTCGATAAATTCACAGATAATATAGCAGTGTTTGACAGTGTCTCAAGAATCATATCCCTTGATGATACGGCATCAATGGAATTTGACATTGGTCTATCAAAGCCAAGCAATTTTGCAGAGTATTCTCTATCTATTGGATAGGATGTGCCGGCCATTGCTGCTGCACCTAGAGGGCTTTCATTTAATCTTTTAAGACTATCCTTAAATCTCAGTTTATCCCTATTAAGCAATTCTACGTAAGATAACAGATGATGTCCAAGCGTAATCGGTTGAGCTATCTGTAGATGTGTGTAGCCTGGCATTATGGTATCAAAATTGTCTAGCGCCTGCTGTGATAGTATTTTTTGATTTTCTTCAATTAGCGCTATAAGATTATTGGTTTTTTCAATTAGAAATAATCTAGTATCGGTTACAACTTGATCATTTCTTGATCTTGCTGTGTGTAATTTACCAGCAACTGGCCCAATAATCTCAGTGAGCCTACTTTCAATATTCATATGAATATCTTCTAGTTGTTTGTTTAACTCAAATTTACCGTCATCAATTTCTTTCTTTACACTTTTTAGACCATTAGCAATTAGATCACATTCTTCGTTTTTGATAATACCCGATTTTGCAAGCATCATTGCATGCGCAATTGATACTTCAATATCATATTTCGCAAGACGATAGTCATAACTTATTGATGCGTTGAGATCTTCTAGTAGCTCATTTGTAGCTTTAGAAAACCTACCACCCCACATTTTATTTGTCATTATACTTCCATGTCTAAGTAAAGTTGTGAAATATTATAATAATTATGAGAGCAAAAAGATAATAATTTATTTAATATTTATAAAATCCTTCCTTTGTTTTTTTACCCAGCTTTCCGAGCCGTACATATTCTTCTAACAAAGGGCAAGGTTTATATTTTAAGTCATTAAAATCTTCTTGAAGTACTTTCAGGATAAACAAACAAGTATCTAGACCAATAAAATCTGCTAATTCTAGAGGTCCCATTGGGTGATTTGCTCCGACTTTTAGCGCAGTATCAATTGACTTAGCATCTGATGTCCCGTTCTCATAGCAGTATATAGCCTCGTTTATCATTGGTAGCAAAACTCTATTGACTATAAAACCGGGTTTATCATTGCATTCTATTGATATCATTTCCATGACCCTGAGATATTGTTTAATTTCTCCGAGTATTCTCTTATCAAGACTCTCATGATTGATTATTTCCACAAACTTAATTACCTGAGGCGGATTCATGAAATGAAGCCCAAGAAATCTCGCAGGGAATTGAAGATTCTCCGCTAATCTATTAATTGATATTGAAGATGTATTAGTTGCAATAATAGACTCTTTAGTGCAATTTTCCTCTATTTTTTTGTAAAAATTTGACTTTATATTTTCATCTTCAGTTAAACACTCAATAATTAAATTGCAGTTTTTCATGGACGATATATCATCTGTATATTTTACAGTGGTACCTTGATGCAATTCATCGGTTATTTTATTAAGCTTGCTCTGGGTTTTTGAAAGTTGGCTTTTTTTCATGTCGAAAATAACAAGATTGTAGCCTGCCTGCAGGTTGATTGTTGCGAGTGCAGATCCCATTAATCCACTGCCTGCAATTCCGACATCAGTAATCATTTTTTATTTTTGTATTTTTTCGAGTTCTTTATCCAGATCAGGAACTGCATCAAATAAGTCAGCAACTAAACCATAGTCAGCTACCTCAAATATTGGTGCTTCGTCATCTTTGTTAATTGCAACGATGACTTTAGAGTCTTTCATGCCTGCGAGATGCTGGATGGCTCCCGATATACCCACTGCAATATAAAGTTCAGGGGCAACGACCTTTCCAGTTTGTCCCACCTGATACTCATTTGGTACAAAACCTGCATCAACGGCAGCACGGCTAGCACCCACAGCAGCGCCAAGTTTATCAGCAACTGATTCTAGTAGTTTGAAATTATCTCCAGATTGCATTCCTCTTCCTCCGGACACAATCGTTCCTGCTGAGGTCAATTCCGGCCGTTCACCACCGGATACTTTTTCCTCGATAAATTCAGACAAGCCAGGATTTTTTTCTATTCCTACAGCGCTTATTTCGGCATTCGAATTAGTTTCTTTTGCAGTTTCAAACGCAGTTGTTCTTATTGTTATCACATTTTTATCTGTTGAGCTTTCCACTGTAGCTATCGCATTACCTGCATATATTGGTCTTTGGAATGTTTTTTTATCGATGACATTAATAATTTCTGATATTTGGCTAACATCTAATTTTGCCGCAACTCTTGGCAATATATTTTTTCCATTTGTTGTTGCCGCAGACACTAGGTAGTCATATTCGCTCATAAGATCAGTTAATAATTCGGATGTCGGCTCTGACAACAAATTTTTATATTGAGTGTTCTCTGCAAGTAAAACCTTCTCCACGCCTTCAGTTGAAGCTGCATCTTTTGCTGCATTTGTGCAATCTGTTCCGGCAACTAATACATGTACAGGTTTATCAATTTGCGAGGCTGCGGTAATTGCCTTTTTTGTTGCCTCTTTAAGAATTTCATTGTTATGTTCTGCTAATACTAAAATACTCATTAAATTACTCCTGAAACATTTTTTAATTTATCCACTAGATCCCCAATAGACTCAACCTTACCACCTCCTATCCTCTTTGGTGGTTCCTCTATTTTTTTGGTAATAACTTTAGGTTGCATTTCAATCTGTAAGTCCACAGGTTCAACTTCATCAATTGTTTTTTGCTTTGCCTTCATAATGTTCGGTAATGAGGCATATCTCGGCTCATTTAAACGTAAATCTGTCGTAAGCACGGCAGGTTTTGCAAGCTTAATGGTTTGTAAACCGCCATCTATTTCTCTTGTTACGATAAGTGCATCATTATCAATTTCAACTTTCGATGCATATGTCCCGATTGAACAACCCAAAAGTGCTGAGAGCATTTGACCAGTTTGATTACAATCGTCATCAATAGATTGTTTACCAAGTATTATTATATCAAATGAGTCTTTTTCAATTATTTTTGCCAAGATTTTTGCGACAAGTAGTGGCTCAGGGGAATGTTCTGTTTTAACATGAATACCCCTATCAGCTCCCATTGCAAGTGCGTTCCTAATAGTTTCTTTTGATTGTTCTGGACCAAGTGATACGATAACTATTTCATCGCATTTTCCGGCTTCTTTCATTCTTATTGCTTCTTCCACAGCAATTTCATCGAAGGGGTTTATAGACATCTTAACATTGTCTAAGTCAACTGTATTTGTTTCTTTATCAACTCGGATCTTGACATTATAATCGACAACCCTCTTTACTGGTACGAGTATTTTCATATTTTGCTCCGTTACTCCTTGTAATTATTACCTGGTACCCATAGTATATCCTCAAAATCTAATTTCAAGTTTACATACCTTGCTGCAACAAATAGAAAGTCAGATAATCTATTAATATATTGAACTGCTTCCTTACTTATTTCAGACTCTTCAATTTGCCTAAGTTCTATCATTTCCCTTTCACATCGTCTAGCAATTGTTCTGGCTATATGGATGTATGATGAAATTTTTGTACCACCCGGCAGAATAAAAGATCTTAGGGCCTCTAATTGACCATTTAACGCATCGATTTCTTTCTCAAGATTTTTCACGTAACTGATGACTATTTTGAGACTGTCAGGATTTTTATCTCTGTCAGGTATACAAAGGTCGGCACCGAGATCAAATAAATCATTTTGGATTGTTGCAAGTATTTTATCTAATTCTGCTAATTTATCAGAGTCAATGTAAGATCTAGCAAGCCCAATAAATGAGTTTAACTCATCCACAGATCCATATGCAGATACCCTTTTTGAGCTCTTAGCGATTCTTTCGCCATTACCAAGAGCGGTTGTTCCATCGTCCCCAGTTTTGGTATATATTTTATTTAAGACTACGATTTGCTTATTCCTCAATAATTAAAATAAAAAAATATCATAATTAATATGACTGCAACGAATTGTGCGACCACTCTGAGTCTCATCAGTTTTTGTGATCTGTTTGCACTACCTCTCTTTAACATATTTGTTAAACCCAAGACAAGGACTAAAGCCACAGAAAGAACTGAAATCGTTATTATTATGTATAAAAGTTGAGACATTTTGAAACCACTGTTAATAGTAACAAATATAATTACTTAGATCATCAATTTCAAAGTTTATCCAACATTGAATAGAAAATTTTATTATAAATTGTATATTTTAGATTAGTGTATGTAAAACGATACTATTTTTTGTTAAGGAAACGACATTGTCATGTCTGATAAAAAATTATTGATACTTCTTCATGGTTATGGGGCCAATGGAATGGATTTAATGCCCATTGGTGATTATGTAAAGAATACTATAACAAACTTTGAGCTGGAGTGTTTAGCACCGGATGCATTTGATGTGTGCGACTCAAACCCATATGGTTTCCAGTGGTTTAAATTATCACCTGATCGCAACTATTCCTACAATAGTGAGGTTAATAAAGTATCCAAAAAGGTTATGTCAGATATAATTTTACGCGAGACCGAAAAGAGACAAATGAAAATATCTGACGTAATACTCTGTGGATTTAGTCAAGGTGGAATGATTGCATTATCGACGACGTTAACAACAAAAGATAAACCTCTAGCAACAATTTGCCTTTCAGGTCTATTAGTTAAGGATATTAATCACGTGGGTGAGACTCAACCCAATATTCTTATAATGCATGGAGGAGAGGATGATATTTTACCGATTGATTTTTATTACACAACAAAACAACAATTAGATAAACTTGGCATCGAATATCAGGCAAAATCCTATCCTAATTTAGGGCATAGTATTAGCCAAGAAGAATTAAATGACCTCATTTTGTTTTTAGAGAATATACAGATAAGTTAATTATTATTTTTTTTATTATTTTTAATATCAAAGATAATCAAGCCAAGTATGAATATATTTGAAATCACATTATAGCCGGAAAGTGATAGACCAAAAAACTTTAGAGGGTCTGAGCAATTCGGCATTATTTGATTTATATCCTCAAGTAAATTTGTCGCGTTAAGTTCAATACCTGATAGCTGGTCAGAGCATCCAGATAAATTTTGCCAATAATTATTCTCAACACCAAAATGATAAGTTGCAAATAAAAAACCTGTTAAAGCTGCAACTGTAATGGCTACGTAGGCCCCGGTATAGACTCTATTGAATATAAATAATGGCAGGGTGATAGGTATTGTTTCTGACTTGAGAGCAGATAAGGTAATACTTGACAAAATAATGAGATAATATGGGTATCTTTGGATAAGACACAATTCGCATGGCTCATATCCCAAGACATATTCAATGAAGTAGGCAGACGCGATAACGAGGGTAGAATAAATTACAATGATTGACGGGATAGATATTCTAATATTCATGTGTAAAAGCCTAAAAAAATAAGTAAAGTAGTGTAAATATCAACGCAAACAATAGAATTATCAAAACCTTACTAATTACTTTTTTACTCTTATCAATTTTATTGAAAATATCAATCATTTTTGGTCCTACAACAAAAGTCATGGCGGTTATAATTTGATATCTAAAGTATCTTCCAATAAAGCTATAGACGATAAGATAAAGTACATTAATTTTGAAAATACCACTTGCAATTGTTACAAGTTTAAATGGAAATGGCGTAATAGCCCCAATGAGTATAATCAATGACCCATAGCTTCCGTATACCTCGCCAAACTCTGATAAATCAATAAAATGACGGATCATATATTCTTCCAGATAAAAACCCAGAAGGTATCCAACGAGTGCACCTAATGTGGACATTATTGCTGCAATGAATGCAAATTTTACAAATTTTTCACGAAATTTGATTACGGATGGTATTAAAATTACTTCAACCGGAACAGGGTTTATAACACTCTCAGTAATTGAAAATATGGAAATGTATAATGTCACTAACTTTTCATTAGTGTATTTTTCAATATTTTTTTTCCAATTAAGCAATTAATATTCTCATAGCAATAAGTGTTCTCAGTGGACTTGTCTCATAATGAGATAAATCTCGTTGATTATCAATCAAGAATTATGCATAATCTTCACCAACTACAAGTAAATTAGGAGAAATACTATGGTTAATTCTGGAGATACTAGTTGGATAATGACTGCGACCGCACTTGTTTTATTCATGACAATGCCTGGGTTAGCTCTTTTTTATGCGGGTTTAGTTAGGTCCAAAAATATTTTATCTGTCTTGATGCACTGTGCTGCAATTTGCTGTCTTGCGTCAGTTACGTGGTTGGCTGTTGCCTATTCACTGGCCTTCTCGGGTGATGGTGCTTATGTTGGAGATCTATCAAAATTATTCCTAGCAGGTGTATCACGAGATGCTACGATTGGATCAATTCCAGAATCATTATTTTTCTCATTTCAAATGACATTTGCAATAATAACTCCAGCTCTGATCGTTGGCGCTTATGTAGAACGAATTAAATTTGGCGCTGTTCTGTTAATTTCAGCACTCTGGCTTATATTTGTCTATGCGCCCGTTTGTCATTGGGTATGGGGCGGTGGATGGCTGAGTGCACTTGGTGTTTACGATTTTGCCGGGGGTATTGTTGTTCACGTCACAGCAGGTGTTTCAGCGCTTATTATTGCAAAAATGCTTGGTAGTAGATCTGGATATCCAGATCAAGTCCAACCACCTCACGCTCCTTGGATGGTTATGGTTGGCGCCTGCATGCTATGGATTGGGTGGTTTGGATTCAATGCGGGTAGCGCACTAACAGCGGGTTCAGATGCATCAATGGCATTACTAGTTACACACATTTCTGCAGCTACTGCGTCATTAGTCTGGTTGATAATTGAATGGTTTAGGTTTGGAAAGCCAAGTTTGGTTGGACTAGTAACTGGAACGATCGCAGGTTTAGCAACCATAACGCCAGCATCAGGTTTTGTTGGGCCAATGGGGGGATTTATTTTAGGCCTGGCTGGTGGCGTTGTTTGTTATTACTGCGTAGACCTTGTTAAGGTTAAGTTTAACATTGATGACTCACTTGATGTTTTCGCCGTTCATGGTGTTGGAGGTGCAACAGGCACTCTACTTGTAGCAGTTCTCATTATTCCAGCTTTCGGTGGTGTCGGTCTAAGTGAAGGTGTAACTGTTTTGGATCAAATTGGAATCCAAGTTGTAGGAATATTAGCAACAGCAGTTTGGTGTGTGATAGCCACGGTAATAATTGTAAGCGTAGCTAGGTCCGTGACAGGACTTCGAGTTGATGATGAGGATGAGATTGAAGGTCTCGACTATAAGGCTCATGGTGAAACAGGTTATAAACTATAATACTTTGGGAGTATAAAAATGAAAATGATAATGGCAATTATTCAAACACATAAACTTGAAGATGTTAGAACGGCATTACACGATGTTGGTGTTATGGGTATGACAGTTACTGAGGCAAAAGGTTTTGGAAGAACAAAAGGTCATACAGAAATATATAGAGGTGCCGAGTATCAAATTAATTACATTCCAAAATTCAAAATTGAAATAGTTTGTGAAGAGAGTATTTCTGAAAAAGTTATCGAGACAATTTCAGAAACTGCAAATACTGGAAAAATTGGTGACGGTAAGATATTTATGTGGGATATTGACTCTGCCGTTCGAATAAGAACTGGTGAGACGAATGAGCAAGCTATCTAGCTAAAGCCTCAGAACTCAACTTGCCCCTGTGGTGAAATTGGTAGACACGACAGACTCAAAATCTGTTGCTTTCGGGCGTGCTGGTTCGAGTCCGGCCAGGGGCACCATTCATAAGGATAAATATGGATCTTGGATTAAAATCAAAGAATGCAATTATTTTTGGTGCTTCTTCAGGTCTTGGTAGGGCTGTAGCAAATTCTCTTGCCGCAGAGGGTTGCAATATTACATTGATTGCAAGGGACTCAGGGAAACTCAAGATCGCATCCGAACAGATCCTAAAAGTGCATAAGGTCAGTCTAGATTACTTTGTGGCCGATTTAACAAAAGATCGCGATGTCAGCTCACTATTAGCGGATATTAACAATAGAAAATATGATATTCTCATTAATAATACAGGGGGACCCCCGACATCGAGTCCAACTAACATAGATTATAATATTTTGGACAACTTCATTAAATCTATAGTTTTAAATACCATTAAGATTACGAATAGCCTTATACCAAATATGATTGAAAAGAATTGGGGCAGGGTAATAACTATAACATCATCTGGTGTAGTGCAGCCAATCGATAACTTATCAGCTTCAAATATCTTACGGCCAGCCATAACAGGGTTCATGAAGACCCTCTCAAACCAAATTGCAGTGCATGGTATTACAGTTAATACAGTGATGCCAGGGCGCATTACCACCGAGCGCACCCTAGAGGTAAACACACAAAGAGCAAAGTCACTTGGAGTTTCATACGATGAGGCAATATCAATATCATCTGAGGAAATACCAATTAAAAGATACGGAACTCCTGAGGAATTTGCCAATGTTTTATGTTTTTTAGCAAGTGACAAAGCAAGTTATATAAACGGTAGTAACATAAGAGTAGACGGCGGTTTAATTAGAAGCGTATAATAAGAATTCTATGACAAAAGATAATAAGAAAATTGGTGGTCATTTATTAGCGGACCAATTATCTGTTAATGGGGTTGATACAATATTCTGTGTTCCGGGTGAGAGCTATCTGGGATTAATGGATGGCCTGTACAATCACAAAGAAAAAATAAAATTAATAACAACCCGACATGAGTCCGGTGCAGCAAATATGGCTGATGCATATGCCAAGCTCACAAACAAGCCGGGTATTTGCCTTGTCTCAAGGGGTCCAGGCGCAACAAACGCATCAAATGGAATACACACTGCATTTCAAGACTCGACACCACTTATATTGCTAATTGGGCAAGTATCAAGAAGTGAGAGAGAGCGTGAAGCTCAGCAGGAGATTGATTATAAAGAAATGTTTAAACCAATGGCAAAATATATTGCTGAGATAAATGATGCCGATAGAATCCCAGAATTTATAAATAAAGCATTCTACATATCACAGTCGGGGAGACCCGGTCCAGTAGTGCTATCACTTCCAGAGGATATGTTAATTGATGAAACTCTATCCCAAACAACACCCCCGCCTAACATATTTCAGTCCAGCCCATCAAAAAGCGCAATGGATAATTTCTATGAAAACCTAAAAAAGGCAAAAAAACCTATTATTATTGCTGGTGGAAATACTTGGACAAAACAGGCAGTAAAAAATCTAACAAAATTTGTAGATGATAACTCAATACCAGTGCTAACTTCATACAGGGCTCAGGATAGATTTGATAATCGAAATGAAAATTATATTGGGCACTCAAGTTATGCTATTCCTAAAGAGACAAGAAAACGAATTATGGAAAGCGACTTCATCTTAGCACTTGGAGCGCGGCTAGGTGAAGTAACGACCCAAGGATACTCAACTCTGAAAGTGCCTGATCCAGATCAGTATCTTGTCCATGTTCATCCAGGTATAAATGAAATTGGTTCTGTTTACTGCCCCGACATAGGTATTCCAAGCGGTATGCAAGAGTTCGCACTTGCTCTGTCATCCCTACCAAAGATAGAAAATCCACCATGGCTTAAGTGGTGCAAATTAGCAAGAAAGGAATACTTGAATTTCATTAAACCAACAACAATGAGCGGAAGCCTCAATCTATCTGAGGTGATGGCTTATTTAAACGAAACTCTGGAAGATGATGATATTGTTATTGTTGGTTCAGGTAATAATTCACAATGGGTACACAGATTTTATCAGTATCGAGATCTCGGTTCACAAATCGTAACAACCGGGGGATCAATGGGATATGCGGTTCCAGCAGCAATAGCAGCCAAGTTAGTTTATCCAAAGAAGACTGTTATCAGCTTTAATGGTGATGGATGTTTTATGATGCTAGGACAAGAAATTATCAATGCAGTTGAGAATAAACTAAATCCAATATTTATTATTATCAACAATAAAAAACTTGGAACAATTAGGATGCATCAGGAAAGAAATTTCCCAAAAAGGACCATTGGGACAGATATATTAAATCCTGATTTTGTTGCACTCGCAAATGCTTATGGGCTTGATGCCTGCAGTGTCACGAAAACAGAAGAGTTTGCCAATATCTTTGAAAAAGCAAAAATGAATCAAAACGCAACTCTGATTGAGTTA